>Ga0316189_10003348_pt1 | contig 15580 bp, 16 predicted proteins | sample LowCovwburrow_MG_FD_204930 | JGI IMG/M metagenome (GOLD analysis project Ga0316189, IMG submission 204930) | Coastal sediment microbial communities from Maine, United States - Lowes Cove worm burrow | ecosystem: Environmental > Aquatic > Marine > Coastal > Sediment | place: USA: Maine... | reverse complement strand
TGAGAAATTTTATTTACGTCGATGAATAATGACGGAACAAAATCTGGTTTTGCTAATGAAGCTTTAGCTAAACTTTCAGCAACCGTAAATATTCCAATCATTGCCTCTGGAGGCGCAGGAACCGCTCAGCATTTTGTAGACACATTTAAAGAAGGAAAAGCAGATGCAGCACTAGCAGCTAGTGTTTTTCATTTTGGAGAGATAGAAATTTTAGATTTAAAACGAGAACTAAGAGATAATAATATTGCAGTACGATTATAATTGTACTGTCATTCCGCACTTGATGCGGAATCCATAATACATATAAAAATAGATTCCTCATTTTTTAGGAGATATACGATTCGACAGAGTCAATTACAAACCATAACCATGAACATAGATTACAATAAAAATAACGGACTCGTTCCAGCAATCATTCAAGATGCATCAACAAATAAAGTGTTGATGTTGGGATATATGAATGAAGACGCACTTAAGAAAACCATAGATACGAATTTGGTGACGTTTTTTAGTAGATCAAAGCAGCGCTTATGGACCAAAGGTGAAGAAAGTGGTAATGTGCTAAATCTCGTTGCAATCAAATTAGATTGTGATAGTGACACACTTTTAGTAAAAGTAAACCCTGAAGGCCCAACCTGCCATAAAGGCTCTGATACGTGCTGGAATGAAGATAATACACAAAGTTTCGGGTTTCTTTCAGAATTAGAAACGGTTATCGAAAATAGAAAAAACAGTGCTTCAGAAGATACGTCGTATGTGGCATCTTTATTTGCTAAAGGCATTAATAAAATTGCACAGAAAGTAGGCGAGGAAGCTGTAGAAGTTGTTATTGAAGCGAAAGATAATGATGATAAACTGTTTTTAGATGAGAGTGCCGATTTACTATTTCACTATTTGATATTGCTTCAAGCTAAAGGGTTTAAACTTAATGATATTGTTAATGTTTTAAAAGAGCGTCATTAATATTTTGAGTTCGTTTGTAAAATAGCGTTCTTGCTTTAATGTTTAATAAGCGCTATTACTACCTCATTAAGATTCAATATTTAGGATATCGTTTTCATGGTTGGCAAAAACAACCAAAATTGAAAACCATTCACCTAATGATTGATCGGACGCTCAATTTTATTCTTGACGAAACGCAATTTAAAACTTTAGGTTCTGGTCGTACGGATGCGATGGTATCTGCAAATGAAACTGCTTTTGAATTGTTTATTTATGAGAAAATAGAAGATGAAAGCGCATTTTTAGCTCTATTTAATCATAACCTACCACAGGATTTAAGAGCTTTAGCCATTGAAGAAGTTGATGCCGAATTTAATATTATTCAACACTCGAAAATTAAAGAATACGTCTATCTATTTACTTACGGTCAAAAGTGTCATCCGTTTTGTGCACCACTCATGACCACCATTCTTGATGATTTAGATATTGAATTAATGATGCAAGGCGCACAATTATTTGAAGGCACACATAATTTTAAGCCTTATTGTTTTAGAGCAACAGATAAAGGAATTTACAACCGAACGATTGAAAGTTGCCAATTGGTTGAAAATAGTTTGTTTACTGCGAATTTCTTTCCAAAGAAGACTTACACGCTTATCGTTAAAGGAAAAGGTTTTGGACGTAATCAAATTCGTTTAATGATGGGAACCCTTATTAAATTGGGTAGAGGAGATGTAGACTTAGCCTATATTGAAAACTCATTACAACCTGAAAGCACTGAAGTCATGGATTTTATTGCACCAGCTTCTGGGTTGATTTTAAATAGTATTGAGTTTGAATAAACTACATTATTTTTTTATCTTTTTTAAGTGCTAAAACTATAAAAACAAATGCGCTAAATAGTATGCTCCATTGCAAAGCATAAAGAATTCCACTGAGATAGATACTGGTGTGAGGCGTATAATCGCTTGGTAGATAATCTCTATGATAAGACGTAATCAAAATCACTATTCTTTCGAGAACACGTCCTGACAAAAACACCACTATGCTAACTAAAATAAGTAGGAGCAGCGTGTATATGGTTTTTGAATGCATTTTTTTAATCCAAAATAATTGCAATAATCCACAAAAAACGAAAGGTCTTAAAAGCATCATCCAATAGGCAAACGCATAAGGGCCAACAGCTCTACCAGAATGTAATTCTATGCCACCCATAGTATAAAAATAGAAACAAGCCACTAAATAAATAACCATATAGGTTAAGGCTAAAGTTTTAGCAATACGTATGGACTGCTGAATAAATTGCAACAGAAACGCTTTCTTGAAAAGATAAAATAGTAGTATAGCAAGAAGTGTTGCAATACAAAATCCGAAGAAAAGGTTTTCTAAAAAGCCAGTGATTGCAGTAATATTAGAAAAAGAAGAGGCTTTCATAAGACTAAATCTTCAATCGAGCCGAAGCCATCACATTTTGCTCAGCATAATCGCCTTCTAAAAACTTCAAATGTCCAACAATAGCAATCATAGCTGCATTGTCGGTGGTGTATTCAAATTTTGGAACGTAAGTTGTCCATCCAAATTTTTGCTCACCATCTTTTAGCGCTTGACGAATTCCTGTATTGGCTGAAACACCTCCACCAATCGCAATATGTTTAATGCCAGTTTGCTTGGTTGCTAATTTGAGCTTGTCAATTAAAATTCCGATAATCGTATATTGAATAGAGGCACAGATATCATTTAAATGCTCTTCAATAAATTTCGGATTCGCTTTAACTTGTTTTTGAATAAAGTATAATATTTGAGTTTTTAATCCAGAAAAACTAAAATTCAATCCGCCAACTTTCGGTTTTGTAAACGCAAATGCTTTTGGGTTTCCAAGTTTTGCACGTCTGTCAATTTCGGGTCCAGCAGGATAGCCTAAACCTAAGAGTTTTCCGCTTTTGTCAAAAGCTTCTCCAACAGCATCATCAATCGTTTCACCAATAATTTCCATTTCAAAATAAGAATTGACTTTGACGATTTGCGTATGTCCACCAGAAATAGTCATTGCTAGAAATGGAAAAGGAGGTTTTTTGAAATCTTCCTCTTCAATAAAATGCGCCAAAATATGAGCTTGCATATGGTTAACATCAATAAGTGGAATATTTAAACCAAAAGCCAATGACTTTGCAAATGAAGTGCCAACCAATAAGGAACCCATTAACCCTGGACCACGTGTAAAAGCAATTGCGGAAAGCTGTGATTTATCAATATTTGCCTTTTTTAAGGCTTGATCAACTACAGGAACTATGTTTTGTTGATGTGCTCTTGATGCCAATTCTGGTACAACGCCTCCATACTCCTCATGGATTTTTTGGTTCGCAACAATGTTGCTTAAAATCCTACCGTTATGCAGTACAGCCGCGGCAGTATCATCGCAGGATGACTCGATAGCAAGAATATATATATTTTGTGAGGTCATTAATACAAATTAGGCACAATAATTGTTAATTTTGAAGACAAAGTTATAACTTTAAGAGCGTATCAAAAAATTCTTAAAAATAGTATCAAAAATATTAGCAATTATTTTGCTATTGTTCATCATTTTGGTGCTGATACTATCTATTCCTCCAGTTCAAACTGCCTTAGGGAAATATGTTACCAAAATAATTAATGAAGACTACGGAACCAATATCAATATTGAAAAGGTAGGACTTCAATTCAATGGTGATGTTGAGCTCAAGCAGATTTATATTCAAGATTATAAAAAGGATACACTTATAGCCATCAAAGAGCTTAATACATCGATTATACATTTTAAAAACCTATATGACGGAAAACTAAACTTTGGTGATATTGATATTATGAATTTAATTTTCAATGTCAAAACGTATAAAGGCGAGTCTGATACTAATCTTGATATCTTTGTAGCTAAGTTTGATGAAGATAATCCACGACCTGAGAAAAGCTCATTTTTACTGTCGTCTAGTGATGTTTCAATTTATGACGGAACGTTTAGGCTCATTGACGAAAATAGAGATACACAAAAAGTTTTAGAGTTTTATAATCTAAATATCAATGCTACCAATTTTGTGATTGATGGTAGCGATGTAAGAACACGAATAAATACGCTTGTATTTAAAGACAGTCGAGGTGCATATGTAAAAAATATGATGACTGATTTTGAGTACACTACAAGTCACATGATATTTGACAACCTCAGTATTAAAACAGAAAAATCACTTCTTAAAGGCGATGTACGTTTTGATTATAATCGTGAGGATTTTAAATATTTTGAAGATAAGGTACAAGTATCAGCAAACTTTAAAGATTCTGAAGTGTACTTAAATGATCTCAATACATTTTATAATGAATTTGGTGTAAATCAAAAAGCAATTTTAGATGTCAATCTTTCAGGAACACTAAATGATTTAAAGGCAAATAACCTAAGGCTTGATGCGAGTGGACGTAGTAAAATTTATGGAGATCTTAATTTTAAAAACTTATTTAGTAATGATGAAGGTGATTTTTCTATGGATGCTAAGTTTGATAATTTAACTTCCAATTACTATGATTTGAGAGCCTTGTTGCCAAATATATTAGGTGAATCTATTCCAAGTGTGTTTTCAAAACTCGGAAATTTTAGGATTACAGGAACCTCCTTTATAACCGATACCACTATTGATGCCGATATCAGAATAAATACTGAATTAGGTTTAATTATTTCAGACATGAAGATGACACGTGTTGATGATATCGATAACGCAAGTTATGTTGGAAACGTTGTTTTTGATGAGTTTGATTTGGGTGTGATACTTAATGATCCAAAAGTAAAAACGACATCTTTAGATTTGGATGTTGATGGACGTGGGTTTACTTTAGATAATTTGAGTACTCAGGTTTCAGGAAAAGTCTTTCAGATTGAATATAACGATTATAATTATGAAAATATAGAGGTTTCAGGTCGATTGGGAAATCAAATTTTTAACGGATTATTAGAGTCGAAAGATGAAAATTTCAAGTTTAAATTTAATGGTCTCGCAGATTTATCTAAAGAGATTAAAACCTTTAATTTTAATGCTAATGTCGCTTTCGCGAACTTAAGAGCTCTTAATTTTATAACAAAAGATAGTATGTCTGTTTTTAGAGGAAATGTGACAACATCTATGAAAGGATCTACCATTGATGATGCTTACGGAACACTGAAATTTGAGAATACCACTTACGTTAATGAAAATGATGAGTACTATTTTAAGGATTTTAAAATAGAATCAAAATTTGAAGCCGACAAACATATTGTCACCATAAATTCTCCAGATATCATTGAAGGTAAAATGAGCGGTAATTTTAGGTTTAAAGATATTGGAAAGCTGGTTGAAAATTCTGTAGGAAGTATTTATACCAACTATATTCCTAATAAAATTGAAACTAATCAGTATGTAGAATTCAATTTTAAAATCTATAATAAAATTGTCGAAGTCTTTTATCACGATCTGGAACTGGGACCAAATACATCAGTAAAAGGTCGCATTGAAACCGATGAAAAACAGTTTAATCTTACCTTTAATTCACCACAAATAAAGCTCTTTGATAATTTTGCTAATGATATTTCAATCTTGATTGATAACAGTAATCCATTATTTAATACCTATGTAGAAATCGATACATTAAGTACTAAATATTATGATGTATCAAAATTTAGTTTAATTAATGTGACGCAGCGAGATACTCTGTTTATTAAATCGGAATTTAATGGAGGAAAACAAAACTTAGACGATTTTAACTTAAGTATGTTTTATACCATCGATGAAAATAATAAATCGGTTATTGGATTTAGAAAATCTTCAGTGTTGTTTAAAGACAACGAATGGGTCATTAATGAGGATAAGAATAAACGAAACAAAATCACCTTTACAAGAGATTTCAAAAACTTCGATATCAGTGAAATGGTGATGAATCATTTTGATGAACGGATTGAGCTTTCAGGTATTATAAAAGACGATGATTATAAAGATTTAAAATTGGATTTTACCGATGTTGATTTGAAAAAAATAACACCAACAATTGATAGCTTATTTTTAGAAGGTCGTGTTAATGGCAAACTTGAAATCTTGCAGAAAGATGGTGTAATCTTGCCAAATTCAACTGTTGTCATTAGCGATTTAAAAGCCAATGATTATGAGTTAGGGGAACTTAATGCACAAATAAAAGGAAATAATTCACTAACAAACTACACGGTTGATGTCAGCCTTAAAAATGATAATTTAAAATCATTGGATGCCAAAGGAATGATTGATGTCGATACGAATATGATTGATGTTGATGTTGTTTTTGAAGAGTTTTTATTAGATCCGCTAGATCCCTTTGGAGAAGGGATTATTACCAATATTAGAGGTTTAGTAACTGGTAGCGCTAAGGTAAACGGAAGTCTTAAAAACCCACAGTTTAATGGTGATCTGCTCTTAGATAATGCAGGATTAACGATACCTTATCTCAATATAGATTATAGCTTTGATTTTGATTCTAAAGTAAAATTAGAATCACAGAAATTCATTTTTCAAGATGTAGAAATAACCGATTCTGAATTTTTCTCCAAAGCCACTTTAAATGGATTTATTGGTCACAATAATTTTTCGGATTGGAAACTCGGACTCGAAATAGACACCGACCGTTTATTGGTTTTAAACACAGAATACGACGAAGAGCAATTATACTACGGAACAGGTTTTGTAGATGGAAAAGCAACGATTGCAGGACCTACCGATGCTTTAAAAATTGAATTCAATGGAAGTACTGCTCGAGGCACTGTATTTAAAATACCGTTAAGTGATTTAGAAACTTATGGTGATAACTCATACATCCATTTTTTAAGTCCAGATGAAAAAGAAGCACGCTTAAGAGGTGAAATTATTAGCAATACTAAAGTACAAGGCTTAGAGTTAGAGTTTAACTTGTTTGTAAATCCTTATGCTGATATTGAAATCGTAATTGATAAAAATTCAGGAAGTACCATTCAAGGCACAGGAAATGGTAATTTATTATTTGATATTAATACCAATGGAAAATTTCAAATGTTTGGTGATTTTCAAATTGTAGAAGGTAATTACAACTTCGCCTATGGTGGATTGGTTCAGAAAAAATTGACTGTTGTTCCTGGCGGAAGTATTCGTTGGGAAGGTGATCCTTTAAAAGCAGAAATCGGACTGACTGCCGTCTATAAGACACAGGCAAATCCTTCGGTGTTATTAGATAATCCAATTAATAGGAGTATAGATGTTGAAGTAGAAGTTAATCTCACAGGACAATTAGAACAACCGCAACCCGACTTTACGTTTAATTTTCCTAATGTAAACTCTACCATAAGATCAGAGTTAGATTATCGATTAGATACCAAAGAGAGTCGAGAAAACCAAGCCTTATTTTTATTGTCTACAGGTTCATTTGCCAGTGAACTAAGTCTAGGTCAGCAAGCTTATGGTACGATTTCAGATCGTGTTAATGCCTTTTTAAATAGCTTTTTAACGAGTGAAGATGATAAGCTCCAAGTTGGTGTTGATTATCAAGTTGGTGAGCAAACAGCAGAGTATCAAACCGACGACAGACTCGGTCTAACCTTAAGCACAAAAATTAGTGATCGTGTGTTAATTAATGGTAAAGTTGGTGTGCCAATAGGAGGTGTAAATCAAACCGTAATTGCAGGAGATGTTCAAATTGATGTCCTTTTAAACGATGATGGTACGCTGAAAGCGACGTTTTTTAATAGAGAGAATAGTATTAGAAACTTTGGTGAAGAAATTGGCTATACGCAAGGTGCAGGAATTTCATATAATGTCGAGTTTGATACTTTCAAAGAATTAGTTCAAATAATTTTCACTGGTAAAAATAAAAAGAAAGCGCTTCTTGACGATCAAGAGAAAAAAGAAGTTGAAGAAAATCTTACTCCAGATTTTATTACAATAAAGTCGAAAGACGACTCGAAAAGTAATTAAAACTCTATGCTTTTCAACAATTTACAGCTTACTTGTTAACGAAAACGTTTGAGTTTTTGTAGTCCTGTTAAATAAAGTCCAATTCCATTTTATTTGTAGTTTTTGTTTATTAGTTTTACTAGATATAAAGGAAATAGCAATGTTACACACCATAAAAAAAATAGGCGTTTTTACCTCAGGAGGAGATTCTCCTGGAATGAATGCAGCAATTCGTTCAGTCGTGAGATCTTGCGCTTTTCATGATATTGAATGTGTTGGGATTTACAGAGGATACGAAGGGATGATTGAAGGTGATTTCAAGTCTATGGATGCTCGTAGTGTAAAAGGAATTATCAATAAAGGAGGTACTGTTTTAAAATCGGCACGTTCTAAAGAATTCCGGACTAAAGAAGGCAGAAAGAAAGCTTATGATCAATTGGTCGCAGCCAATATAGATGCTTTTGTTGTCATTGGTGGTGATGGTAGTTTTACTGGAGCTATGATTTTTAGTCAAGAATACGGCATTCCGGTTATGGGAATTCCTGGTACTATTGATAATGATATCTTCGGAACAACACACACATTAGGTTATGATACAGCTTTAAATACTGTTGTAGAAGCTATTGATAAAATTAGAGATACAGCAAGTTCACACAATCGCTTATTCTTTATTGAAGTCATGGGTCGTGATGTTGGACATATCGCATTAAATGTTGGGATTGGAGCTGGAGCAGAAGAAATATTAATCCCTGAAGAAGATTTAGGTTTAGACCGTTTGGTAGAATCTTTACGTCGTAGTAAACAATCTGGTAAGTCATCAAGTATTGTTGTCGTAGCCGAAGGTGATAAAATAGGAAAAAGTGTTTTTGAGCTGAAAGATTATGTTGAGGAAAACATGACGGAATATGAAGTTCGTGTTTCTGTTCTTGGTCACATGCAAAGAGGTGGTTCGCCATCTTGTTTTGATCGTGTGTTGGCAAGTAGAATGGGAGTGAAAGCTGTTGAAAGTTTAATTACAGGAACCTCTAATTGTATGGTTGGTTTAAAGAATGATGTTATGTCATTAACACCTTTTGATCAAGCTGTAAAAGGAAAATCAAAAATAAATATGGAATTATTACGGGTGTCAGATATTATGACAATATAATAGTTTCGACTTGTCTGCTGAGAAGGCAGGAAATAAAATTGAATAACAAAAATTAAAATAGAAAAAATGTCAAATTTAAAATTAGGAATTAACGGTTTTGGTAGAATAGGTAGAATCGTATTTAGAGCAACAGTAAAAAGAAATGATGTAGATGTCGTTGCAATTAACGATTTGTTAGATGTAGAGCATTTAGCATATTTATTAAAATATGATTCAGTTCATGGAAATTTTGACGGTACAGTTGAAGTAAAAGATGGCCATTTAGTTGTTGACGGTAAAACAGTAAGAGTTACAGCAGAAAGAGACCCTAAGAACTTAAAGTGGGATGAAGTTGGAACTGATGTCGTTGCTGAATGTACAGGTATTTTTACTTCTATGGAAACAGCTGATTACCATATCCAAGCTGGAGCAAAGAAAGTTGTAATTTCTGCACCAAGCAAAGATGTACCAATGTTTGTTATGGGTGTTAATGATGACGAATTAACAGGAGATCACACTATTGTTTCTAATGCGTCTTGTACAACTAATTGTTTAGCACCAGTTGCTAAAATTGTTGATGATAACTTCGGATTAGAAGAAGCGTTAATGACGACTATTCACGCAAGTACTGCAACACAATTAACTGTTGATGGACCTTCGAGAAAGAATTATAGAATGGGACGTTCTGCTATTTTAAATATTATTCCATCTTCAACAGGAGCAGCGGTTGCGGTAGGAAAAGTAATTCCTAAATTAAACGGGAAATTAACTGGTATGGCTTTTCGTGTACCAACTGCAGATGTATCTGTAGTAGATTTGACTGTGAGAACTACAAAAGAAACTTCATTAGAAGAGATTAAAGCAGCTTTCAAAAAAGCGTCTGAAGGTTCTATGAAAGGTGTTTTAGGATATACAGAAGATGCGGTTGTATCACAAGATTTTGTAAGTGATGCTCGTACAAGTATTTTTGATGCAGAAGCTTGTATCGAATTAAATTCAAAATTCTTCAAATTAATATCATGGTATGATAATGAATTTGGATACTCAAATAAGTTAGTAGATTTAGCTCAAAAAGTTAACTCTTTATAATATTCACATTAAGACCTGGTCTTAAAAGTTTTTTGTCGTATTAAGCGAAGTTGAAATGCTTGGGTTCTCTAAGGTATAGTGTTTACAACTTCGCTTAATGACAGGAAATTATTTTATAATAAACACTCAACCTATGATTTTAATTGTTGATAGTGGCTCTACAAAATGCGATTGGATTGCAGTAGATAAAGAAGGAGATCAACTCCACGAAAAAATTCGTACTAAAGGACTCAATCCTGCTATTTTAAAAGAGAAGAAACTTAAAAAAATCATTAGTAAAAGTGATGGCTTAATGCAATTTAAAGACACAGCAACTCATGTGTTTTTTTATGGCGCAGGCTGTGGTACTATCCAACCTAGAATGATGCTTGCAGGTGTATTGCAAGATATTTTTCCCAATGCAATAATCGATGTACAAGAAGACACGATGGCAGCAGTAAGAGCGACACTTAATCACGATACAGAAGCAGCTGTAGTTTGCATTATGGGAACAGGATCTAATTGTAGTTATTTTGATGGTAAAAAATTACATCAACGTGTGATTTCACTAGGCTATACTATTATGGATGAGGCTTCTGGTAATTACTTCGGAAAGGAGCTGATTAAAGATTATTATTTTAATAATATGCCAGAAGATATCAAAGTAGCCTTTGATCATAAATATAATTTAGACGCAGATTATATCAAGTACAACCTCTATAAGCAGCCAAATCCTAATGCCTATCTCGCAAATTTTGCTGAGTTTATGTTTTTGAATAAAGAATCAGAATATATTGATGAATTGATCAAAAAAGGAATTCGCCTGTTTGCTAAAAATATGATATTTCAGTTTAAAGAAGAATTAAAAACGGTTCCTGTTCATTTTGCTGGTTCAATAGCTTATTTTTCTCAAGCTCAAATACGTGAAGTAGCTAAAGAGTTAGGGTTTACGGTTGGTAATTTTGAGCGACGACCAATAGAAGGTTTAGTAACGTATCACACTAAAGATTTATAGACAACAACAATAGAGCTGAAGCTAAAATAAAAATAATAAAAAAGCATTAGAAATTTCTAATGCTTTTTTTTGAATAAAATTAGTTGGTTAGATTGTTATTTTATCCATTCTTTTGAAGTTGCCATTTTAGTAAACCATACTAAGAACATGCAAACTATTATTATCATAATTGGCATAAATTTATTCATACCTTCTACTTCAATCATCAAATAGACTTGTTGTATCGTGGCACAAATAAACGAAATAATAAATAGGTAATACGCCCATTTCTTTCTCATCAATAAGGCAATACAACCTAAAGCACCGCAAAATACTGCTAAAGCAAAAATTGAAGTGTACCAAGCAGGATGTTCGTATAACATTTCGGCTTGTTGTTTGGGCGGTAGTTCGGCAATTATGTCATCTGTTACATAAGCTCGAAATAAATAGGCTGAAACACCCATGAGATTCCAAACTAATGCTACAATACTAATAATCCAAAACCAAATAGGAGGCTTATTGTTTGAGTACGTAGTCATTATAAGTCAATTTTAATTATTCGCAACAATTTAATAAAATAATTGCATTAAAATCAAAAAACTCAACTCAATTTTATAATTTATATAAAATTAAGTTGAGTTTTCAATATTTAAATTTATAAATCGTTTAATCTTCTACAACGTGATGGATTGGTGTTTTATTTACCCATTTTCCATTTTTTGATTCACCTAAAATAAGAACATCTTTAGAGTGCTCGTATTCTTTAATAGTACGCATCATTTGTTCTTTGGTGTCTCTGTGTAATTTGATTCCACTATTTTTACCTTTATTTCTTATTTCTAAATAAAATCCATCTCTGAATTTTATTGGTCTTGTTGGAGGTCTTCCCATGTATATGTGTTTGTAGTAATAGTCTCGCATATTAGTAAAAAAATATTCAATATGCAAATTCATTTATTAATTATTCAAAATTAAACACTTTATCGACTCATAAACAGTGTTTTAAATAACAAATACTAATTCCTATATAGTTATCTGCAATACCAAAAAGTTTTTATACTTTTAACTCTACTGTATTACCTATAAAATATGAGCACTAAAAGAAAAAAGAAATCCTATAAAACATCTAATCTTCCACCAGGAACTATAGCCTATCATGGTAAAAAAGCGTCATTATCTACAGATATTGAGGTTGTCAACTACTCTAAGGACGACTATAAAAGTTTTAATACAAATTCGGTTCAAGATGCATTTGATTTTAAAGGAAATGAGCATGTTACCTGGATAAATATTAACGGACTTAATAATGTTGCTGATATTGAGGCTTTAGGCGCGCACTATAAATTACACCCTTTAACACTAGAAGATATTGTAAATACTGGCCAAAGACCAAAGTTAGAGGAGTTTGAGAATTATATGTTTGTAGTTTTTAAAATGTTATTCATAAAAAATGATGACGAAATTAATTATGAACATTTAAGTTTAATAGTTGGAGAGGATTATGTACTAACATTTCAAGAGGCAGATGGCGATGTATTTAATAATTTAAGAGACCGAATAAGTTCTGCTAAAGGACGCATTCGCGCTCAAGGATCTGATTATTTAATGTATTCTATTTTGGATGCAGTTGTGGATAATTATTTTACTGTTATTGAAGTTTTAGGTGATAAAGTAGAGGAGCTCGAAGGTTATCTCTTTCAATCTAAAGATGCCGATGATCGCACTCCAGGTCAAATTCAAGAATTAAAACAGGAAATTCTAAAAATGCGACGTTCTATATATCCGTTGCGTGAAGTGATTAGTAGAATGGAAAAAACGGATTGTGGTTTTATAGAAGAGAAAACACATAGTTACTTGCGTGATTTATATGATCATATTATCCAAGTTAGTGAATCTGTTGATCTGTATCGCGAAATGATTTGGAGTTTAATGGATATGTATATGACGATTATCAGTAACAAGATGAATGAGATCATGAAAGTCTTAACCATTATCGCTACTATCTTTATACCATTAACGTTTATAGCAGGTATTTATGGAATGAATTTTAAAAACATGCCTGAACTTAATTCTGATTATGGCTACTACTATTTAATTGGTGCGATGTTCATTCTATTTATTTTCATGTTAATTTATTTTAGAAGAAAACGCTGGCTTTAACTAAAATTATGTTAATCTCATTCTTAAATAGTTAAAGGGTGTTAAACCACTTGACAAATTACAAATATCTTATAGTTTATATAGTGTAATTAATAATTAACACTTAAAAATTAAACGAAATGAGTTATTTGAATATGCAAGATGAAAAGTTAATCCCAGTAGTTATTGAATTAAACGCACTACTAGCAAACTATCACATTTACTATCAGAAATTAAGAAATTTTCATTGGAATGTTTTAGGAGAGAACTTCTTCGATTTACACAATAAATTTGAAGAGTTATATACAGATGCTAGAACAAAAATCGATGATATCGCTGAGCGCATCTTAACCCTAAGATACCATCCAATGAGTAAACTTTCTGATTACTTAGAAATTTCCGAAGTAAAAGAAGTGTCACCACTGCAATCTGATAAAGATATGGTCTTAGAGATTATCAATGACCATAAAATACTACTAAGTCAGATGAGTACTGTTATTGATCGAGCAGAAAACGCTAACGACGAAGGTACCGTTGATTTAATTGGAGCTTATATAAGAGAACTCGAAAAATCGAGTTGGATGTTAGATGCTTGGACAAAAAAAACTTCAGAGAAATTAAAAAAGAGAATGGTCGAGTCATAATTGCATAAGCATTAAGATTCCCATGATATGAGCAAAGCCTATCAAATCAATATCGCAATGTTTGTAGTGTTGATTTGATAGTTAATATAAGTACCCAAATAAAATTAAAACTGAAAAGAAAATGAAGGAGCAATTAAATACAGCATTTAGTGACTTAACAGAAAAACTGCTAGGTTGGTTAGATGCTATTATACAAAATTTACCAAATTTAGGTTTAGCTATTACAGTACTTGTGAGTGCTTTCTTTCTAGCTAAATACATCAACAAAATCACTTACAAATTAGTATCTAAAAAAGTAGAACAAGAATCAATCAGTGGCATCATTGCAAGAATTAGTGCAGTGGTAGTGGTGTTAGTTGGATTATTCTTGGCTCTAGGGATACTAGATTTAAGTAAAACACTCACCTCATTATTAACGGGAGCAGGAGTTGCTGGGTTAGTGATTGGTTTAGCATTACAAGGCACGTTATCTAATACAATTGCTGGTATTGTAATATCCTTCAGAAAGAAAATTCAAATTGGTAATTGGGTAGAAACTAACGGTTATTCTGGGGAAATAATGGATATTAATCTAAAGGATTTTACTTTAAAGGAGGCTGACAACAATATGGTCGTCATTCCTAACAAAATGATATTAGAAAACCCATTGAAGAACTATTCTTTAACAACTAGAATGAGAGTCTTTATAGAATGTGGCGTGGGTTATGACTCCGATTTAGAACAGGTTGAAAAGTTAACAAAAGAGATTATTGCCAAAACTTTTGATCAGGTAGAAAAACCCGAAGACGTTGAGTTTTATTATACAGAGTTTGGGGATAGTTCAATAAATTACTTGTGTAGGTTTTGGATTGACGCTGAAAGTATGCTTGAAAAATTAAAAGCGAAAACACAGGCAATCATTGAAATCAAAAAGGCCTATGATGCTGAAGGTATAAATATTCCTTTCCCAATACGCACACTTCAGTTTGATAATAAATTAAACATCAATACCCCTGATTTACAGAGTACGTTTTCAGACAACTAATCCTTTGAAAATTCGATTCGATTTTAATCACACAGCATTAATCACAATTAAACTGATGACTAATGTATAGAGTTCTGATAAACGGATACACTTCGCAATCATAACAATTTAAAAACACACACGATGAAAAAATACACATATTTATGTATAGCATTATTTACATTAAGTCTAGTAACAACAAGTTGTAGAGATGAAAAATCGCCTGATGAAAAAGTAGAGGCAGCCATAGAAGACGTCAAAGAGGATTTGGAAGACGCGTCTGATGATGTAAAAGATGCAGCAGAAGATTTGCAAGATGAATTAGAAGACGAAGCTGAAAAGGCTGAAGATGACAACTAAAATGTCATGTAATATATAATTAGAACGTCTAATTATTTTAGATATATAACCATTAAAAAAACAAAATGAAAAATTTAATTTATGCGTTTTCTTTACTAATGGTAACTGGAGCTTATGCTCAAGACAAACCGGTTGACAAAGTAGAGGAAACAAAAGTAAAAACAATTAAAGTCAACGAAAACGGTAAAATTGTCGAAAACAAAATTAAAGTCACAACCAAGAAAGAACAGAAAAGTAATGACCAATCCTAATTATAAAGGATCAGAAAATGCGACAAGAATCTTTCCAGAAGTGAAAGTGACTAAAACAGTTCGTGTAGATAATGACCGAGACCCATTTTATGAGTCAAAAAATACA
>Ga0316189_10003347_pt1 | contig 15583 bp, 9 predicted proteins | sample LowCovwburrow_MG_FD_204930 | JGI IMG/M metagenome (GOLD analysis project Ga0316189, IMG submission 204930) | Coastal sediment microbial communities from Maine, United States - Lowes Cove worm burrow | ecosystem: Environmental > Aquatic > Marine > Coastal > Sediment | place: USA: Maine... | reverse complement strand
GTGGCAGTCGACCGATCAGACACGCCGGATTCTGGCTTGCGCCGTCCAGCAGGCGTTGAAAATGTCCGGCCATGCGCTCAATCGTGGCGGCCTCGAACAGGTCGGTGCTGTACTCGACTTCGAACTTAAAACCTTCGCCGGCATCCTCGAAGGTCATGGAGAGGTCGAACTTCGCGGTACGGTCGTGGGGATGAATCGGTTCGGTCAAAAGCCCCTCCAGAGCGAGGCTCGACATCCGGTTAGACGGTTCCCGCCAATTGACCATGACCTGGCAGAGCGGCATGTATCCGAGATCGCGCTCCGCTTGCACGGCATTCACCACCAGTTCGAAGGGCAGGTCACTGTGCGCATAGGATTCCGCCACCTCGGAACGTGTCTGGTCAATCAGGTCCCGGAACCGGGTTCGGTTCGAGACCGAAAAGCGGATGACGTGGGTGTCGAGCAGCAGGCCGACCAGATACTGGAGTTCGGGACGGTCACGGTCGGCAAAGGGCAGCCCAATGACAAATTCCCTCTGCCCCGAATAGCGGAAGAGCAGCGCGGCGAATGCGGCGGAAAGGGTGGTGAATGCACTCACTTGCAGTTGCCGTGAGACCTCGCGCACCTGTCTTGATACCGCTCCACTCAAGTGAAAGTCCTGACGATGTCCACGGTGCGACAGGACCTTCGGACGCGGGTGGTCGGTGGGCAAGCCCAGCACCGTTGGCACGTCTGTCAGTCTGCGTACCCAGTACTCGGTCTCTCGTTGTATTTTCTCCCCCTGCAGCCGGTTCCGTTGCCAGGTTGCGAAGTCGCCATACTGGATCGGCAGCGCAGGTAGCCCCGACGTTCGGCCATGGGTGCGGTCGCGATACAGAATCTCCAGCTCGCGCAGGATAATACGCATGGACCAGCCATCGGTGACGATGTGATGGCAGCACAGAATAAAGACGTGATCGTCACGGCCAAGCCTGACCAGAGTCGCTCTGATGAGGGGCTCCCGATCCAGCAGGTATGGACGTTTGAGTGCAGACGAGACAAGCCGCAGCACGGCCGGCTCTTGCTCGTGCTCGGGGACAGACGCAAGGTTCGTGATGGACAAGTCGATGTGCATATGGTCGCGAAACCGTTGCCGTGCTTCACCATCGATAACACTGATCGAGGCGCGCAGAATTTCGTGGCGCGCAACCAGCGCGTTCAGCGCGGACTCGAGCGCCTCGACATCCATCGGGCCACGCAGCCGGACCGCATCTCCGGTGTTGTACGGATGGGATTCCGGGGACAGCTGTCCCATGAACCATATGCGCTGTTGCGCAAATGAAAGTACGCATGTCCCGGCGTTGGCACGGGGCGGGATCTGGTCCCCTGGTTGATCGGTGCACTGTTGTTGAAGCAAGCTCGTTTCCAATCCAACCCGCGCCTTGTGCTCGAGGTTTCCCACCGTATCCGGTCCCCAGGTCCGGGATGCGTTTGGGTCGTCCGCGGCCGAGGATCCACAGTGCCCGCGCAGCATGGACCGTCGTTCGGAGGCGGGCAGCTGACACAGCCTTTGAGTGGTCGCGATCAACGCCTGTTCGGCGATGTTCGGGTGTTCGAAAAACACCGTCAGTGGGAGCGCAGTACCCAGCCTATTTCTCAGCGGTTGCAGCATGCGGATCGCAAGCAGCGAATAGCCGCCGAGCGCAAAAAAATCGTCGTAAACACCGAGCGAGCGCAGACCGAGATGCTCGCCCCAGACACGTGCGAGTACGGCCTCCATCGGGGTTCGCGGCGCCACGAAATCACGTCGGTCCGGCATGTGGGCTGCTGCTATGCCATGTGATGGGGCTTCGGGACCGAAGCGTTCCCGCAGCAGGTGGCGCTGTAGCTTGCCGTTGTGCCGTCTGGGTATTTCGGCTACTTGCAGAATCTGTCGTGGTGTTTTGAAGGGCCCCAACCTGTCGGCGCAAAAATCCAACAGCTCCGATTCGCTCACAATGCCGCCCGGTCGGGTGACTGCGTAGGCGACGATGTCCTCACCGAGATAGTCGTCGTCAATGCCGACGCTTGCAGCGTCATCGACCTGCGGATGCGACTGCAGCACCTGGTCGATTTCGCGCAGGGCGATGTTGACCCCCGCCTTAATAACGATTTCCTTTGCGCGCCCGGTGATAAAAAAGAATCCGTCCGAATCCCGATAGCCAAGATCTCCGGTACGGAACCAGCCATCGGGGGTCAGCGCCGCCGCGGTAGCGCAAGGATCTTTATAGTAGCCTTTCATTCCTGACGGTCCGCGAACCAAGATCGAACCGATTTCGCCGTCCCGCAGCGGTTTATCGTTCGGATCGACGATTCTCACCGCCTGGCGGACCACGCTTTTCCCGGGGGAGCCGATTTTGCGAGGTTTTGGGGGCAGCGGGCTGCTGAACAGCGGGCCTGCTTCGGTTGTGCCCATGCCCTCCAGAAGGGGGATTCCGAATTTCCCTTCGAATTGCCGATGCCAGGTCGCCGGCAGGGGCGCAGATGAGCAACGGGCAAACCGGATCGACCCATGAGGCGTTGCGTCGCCGAACTTCAGGAGCTGGGAGATGATGGATGGGACCAGTGCCAGCCAGGTACAACGGTGGCGGTCCACCCACTGCCAAAAGCGGCGGACTTCGAACCTGGGCGGCAGGACGACGGTGCCCCCGGTGAACCAGGTGGCGAGCACCTTGTGTATGGAGTTTCCGTGATGCACCGGCAGCACGCAAAGGAAACGGTCCTCTGCCGAGAGACGGTAACTCACGGCGGTGTTTTCGATGGCGGCGCGCAGGCCGGAACTGCTGTGCAGGACACCCTTTGGCATTCCGGTCGTGCCCGAGGTGTAGATGATCAGCGCGTCCCCGTCGGCTGACTCCGGTGTCGGTCTGACGTCGCTTCTGGGCAGTTGCAGCCGATGGCCCACTTCGATCAGTTCGATGGATCGTGGGCACTCACTGAGCGCACGGCTAAGTGCGGGGGTGTTTTCATGGGTCGCGAACAGGTGTTCGCCATCGCAGTGTTCGAATACAAATGCCAGCTGTTCGGGGCCGAGATCGGGGTTGCACGGCACCGGCACATACTGTCCATACAGGGCCCCGGCGAGAAGCTCCAGCGCGGTGATACTGTTGCCGGCGGCGACGATGACTTTGTCGCCCCTGCTCAACCCGAGCATGTCCAGTTGGCCGGCCACCGCCTGCGTGTGTTCCAACAGTTCCGGGTAACTCAGACGCCAGCCCGTTTCCGGGTTGACGATGGCTGTGCTGTCAGGCCATCTCTGCGCCGCTCGTTGCAGGGTTTCCCCAAAGCTCGGGCTTTGGGATTCAGATACTGCGATTTGGGACGGGAAGTCGATCTCGGTCGAGCGCATTGGCGTTCCTTCAAAATCCCCAAGGCGCGGGCATCGAGACCTGGAGGATCCGGACGAACACCAGTTCGATCAGTAACCCGCACATCACCGCCGAAAACAGAGACCTCTTCCAGTTCAAGCCATTCAGTGTCAGATACACGGCAAGAAACAGGGGGAGTCCCAACTGGTACCCCAGAAGAATTGCAGCCGGCAGAATACTCGCAAGTCCAAACAGCCGGTTCAGCCCCGCCTTGTTGAGCCACACGGTGGCCCGAGCAGGGCCGTGGGCGGAGCCCGCCGTGCCCGCGAACCCAATCACAACACCGATGAGCATGACCAAGGTGAAGGCACCGGCTAACAGTGGCAGGCGCATCACCAGCGGCGTGTATCCAAGCACCAACAGACCGGTGGTCAGCCACAACAGCGTGAAACACCCCAGGAAAACCGAAAACCCTATCTCAGCACGGCGCATCCCGATCCCCTTTGCGTCGAAGCCGCAGACGCCGATAGGCGGGCCAGGCAAAGCCGCCGACGATCAGCAACACTATGACCATGACTCCGGGCCGCAACAGAAACGAAGCACCGTAGGCCTGTAATGAAATATGCAAATAGGTTTCCAGCGTCGGCCCGAGGACAAATCCCAGCAGCAGGGCCGGGCGACTGTAGGCCAGGGATTTCATGCAGTAGCCCAAGAACCCGAACACGGCGACGAACAAGAGGTCCATCGTATTCTCGTCCACCGCATAGGCGCCAAGAACCACGAGCACCAGAAGCGGTGCGGCCAGCAATTCTCCGCGCACGTCCAGCAATCGGACCACGATCGGTACGGCTGCCAGCATGACGATAACAGCGAGTACGTTTGCAATCGCCAGCACCAATGCCAGGGCCACCGCGACATTGGTATGGTGGTCTAGAAATCCCACGCCGGGCTGCAGGCCGAGAAGGAGAAATCCGCCCAGCAAAATCACCATGCCTGCACTGCCGGGCAGGCCCAGGGCCAGGGTTGGTACCAGGGCGCCGCCTTCCTTAGCATTGTTGCTGGCCTCGGGAGCGATAACGCCTTCCACGCAGCCCGTGCCGAACCGTGCAGGGTCCCGTGCCCATTGTTTGGCTGACCCGTAGGCAACAAAAGGGGCAGTGTCTCCGCCGACGCCCGGAATCAATCCAACCAGTACGCCAATCCATGCAGCCCGAAGCAAAAGCCAACGATGAATCAGGGCTTCCCGCATTCCGTGCCGGAGCCTATCCGCACTGACGCTGTCGGGCGTGATCCTGAACTGCTGCCGTTTTGACACTGCGAGATCAACGATCTCCGGGATCGCAAACAGGCCAAGCACCAGAGGCACCAGACGAAAACCGTCCAGCATATACTCGCTGCCGCTCCAGAATCGGGGCACGCCGGTGATGTCCTGATATCCGAAGCAGGAGAGAAAAATGCCGAATCCTCCCGCGGCCAGACCCTTGAACAGGTCTCCATGACCGATGATGGCGATGTAGCTGATACCGAGCAGGGCGAGGGCAAATACTTCCGGGGAGCCAAGATGGACGATCACGGGTTGCAGAAACGGAAGCAACGCCAGCAGCGCGACCATACCCACAAGCCCGCCCAGCGCCGAGGCGACCAGTGCCGCGCCGATCGCGCGTCCGGCCTCGCCCCTCAGCGCCATGGGCCGGCCGTCCATCAGGGTGGCGGCGTTCGGCGGCGAGCCGGGGATGCCGAGCAGGATGGTGGTGACCGAACCGCCGGTGTACACCACCGCGTGGGCAGCCAGCAGGAAGCTGAGTCCGACCAACGGTTCCATGCCGTAGACCAGAGGCATCAGCACCGCCAGGGCGGTCAGTCCGCTCAAGCCGGGAAGCAGCCCGAAGACAAGCCCGATCGGAACAGCCGCCGCAACGGCCAACAGCACGTCCATCGCCATAAGGCTTTGAACACCCTGTAAGTAGGCATCGAACATCGATTCTAGTGCCGTGATCGGTCGAACATCACGAACAGCCAAAGCGGGGTTTGATCGACCTTAGGGATTGAACTTTTCGAGAATGACATGCCTGAGCTCACCACGTGTAGGTTCATTCTCGTTGGCCAACGCACGGTTGATGCTGGCCAGCAATTCACTTGGCGGCCCGAATTCTATCGGCCGACCCTGGGCCGCCGCTTCGCGGATCACTGTGGTGTCGGTCAATATGTTTTTGACAACGCGGCGCAGATACTCGCGGCGCTCCGGTGAAACGTGTTCTGATGTCGCAAGCGAACGCCCCAATCCCATGACTGTGATCCCGTAATCGATCCACCGGTTCTGGCTGGGTGTCAAGTTGATCTGTTCAGCGACAGTCGCCACTTCGGGCAGCAAGCTGATGCGCTCGTGACTGACGACGGCGATGGGTACCAGGCCATTCTTGTGAGCCTGCGCACGGGCGGACGTCGCTGACATGGCAACCAGATCCGCTTCGCCCCTTAGAGCGGCGAGTGCCGACTCGCTGGTGCCCTTGTAGCCGATAATCACTTCAGATCTGAGCTTCAGAGCTTGACTTACCAGCGCTGGGGTCCCTGCAGTGGTGGTTTTGCCGGCCGAAGCCCACCGAACAGGGAGATCTGCCGAGGTCAGGTCAGCCAGAGACCGGTACGGGGATACCGGGCTCGCCAAAACCACGCTGGGTTCGGCGAACACCCGACCCAGCCAGGTGAACGCACTCACATCGTAGCGAACGCCTTCGTTGCCGAGAACCTGGCCCATGACGGCCGATGGTCCGTTGACAAGCATCAGCGTCAGCCCCTCGGTGTCGTCTGTTGCCAGTCTGTTCAAGGCCACTACGCCGCCGCCGCCGGTCCAGTTTTCCACCACGACCGTGGCACCGGTCTCCTGTTCCAGGTGGGGGGCCAACATTCGTGCGTAGACGTCGTAGCCACCGCCCGCGCCGAAGCCAACGACCAGACGCACCCGTTCCCCGGCCAAGGGTCGCTGCTCCGATATGGAGGCCTGGGTCCAGACCAGCTGTGTCAGGACCAGGCCCAGGCAGGCCAATAGAGTTCGGGGGTTGGGGCGAGGACGCATGGGAGTGATCGATACCGTTTTCAGGGTGACGCGTTTCCGGGTACGGGTAGTCAGCAAGGATCATACCTTCGATCGTGCCGGATCGGCGCATTCATCGTGGTCTTGGTGTGCATGGCCGGCCCAGGGTATCCGCGGCATCACCGGAACTTGCATCCGACCGCCGCAGATCACGCATCCGATGGCGGGGCCGACTTTGATCCCCTACCGTGCGAGGGCCGCGCGCCGTTCCCGATAGATCAGATACATACCGCTGCCGATGATTACCGTGGCGCCAAGCCAAGTGGTCGCAACGGGCAACTGCTGCCAGACGAAGTAGTCGAAACCGACGGCCCAGATCAGCGCGGTGTACTCGAATGGCGCCACGGCGCCTACTGGGGCATAGGAAAACGCGGCAGTCACGCTGAAGTGGCCAAGCACCGCCAAGCCGGACAGCAGCATCACCAGCCCTGCGTCCACCCAGCTCATGTCGATCCAGAACCAGGGCAACAACAGCATCGCGATCAGACCCACACCCAGGTTGAAGGAAAACACCAATGAAGCGATCGACTCCGTGGATGAGAGCATTCGTCCGGTGACGAACAAGAACGCATAGGCCGTGCTGGCAACCAGCACCAGCAGATAGCCAACGAGCTGGCCCCCACCATGAGGAACCATGGCGACGACAACCCCCACATAGCCCATGATCACCGCGGTCCATCGATGGACCCCCACATGCTCCTTGAGCATCAAAACCGACAGGCCGGTGGACACAAACGTGGCGCTGAAGAACACCACGACCGCGTCCGACAGCGGCAAGGTTCGCAGGGACAGAAAAAAGCAGAACGGCGCCAGAAATCCGATTAAGCCACGGAACGCCTGCCAGCGATGACGTGTTGGCATTAGCGAGTGGACCCGGCCATTCAACCTGAATACTGTCCACAGCACCGGCACGATCACCAGACTGCGTAGCGCCAGGATCTGAATCGGGTTCATCCCACCCTCGACGATCCACTTGGCGACCGCGTCCATGATCGACAACAAGCCCATGCCGAGCAGCATGAAGAGAATGCCTTGGACCACATGGTCCCGGGCGCCGATTTGCTCCATTCGCTGCCTGGCCTGTCGGGTGTGCCGGTGGACCTGCCGCCCACCGTGAATCGTAAGCATAGCCTCGAACGACACTGCGTTCATCGGACAGATCGCAATGCTTGCGGCCCGGCCCCTGGGTGGGGTCAAATTCTCGCACCGGAAATTGGATATGCCGCGCCCTGGAGGGCATCACAAAATGGAATTGACGATCGAGTCGGCGCTGTCGCCCGGCGGCCTGGTTGGCCACACCTCCTATCTGCTGCTGGTGATTTCCATGCTGATGCGGCGCATGTGGCTGTTGCGAATTCTGGCCATCGCCTCATCTCTGGTTGCCATTGCTTACGATCTGATCTGGCTCAAAGACCCGGTTGGTGTGTTCTGGGAGAGCCTGCTGGTGACGGTGAACGTGGTCCAACTGTCCATTACCTGGGTACTCAACCATCGGGTGCGTCTGTCGCATGAGGAGATCGACATGGTCGATTCGCATCTGCGAAGCCTGGATCGTATCGACCAGCGTCGGCTGCTCAACAGCGGGTTGTGGATCAGCGGGGAGAAGGGCACTGTGCTGACGGAGGAGGGGAACCCCGTCACCCACTTGACCTACCTGGCCTCGGGTGGAGCCGATATCTTTTCCGGTGGGCATCGTGTGGCCGAATGCGTGCCCGGCGCTTTTATTGGTGAGATGACCGTTTTGACCGGTGACTCCGCAACCGGAACGGCGGTGTTAAGCCTTCCCTCCCGCTATTGGGTAATCGACGCGGAGGTGCTGCGCGCTCTGGTCGCCCGACACGATCACATCGGCCATGCCTTGAAGGCGGGTTTTGCGGACAATTTGCGGGACAAGCTGGTTCGCGCCAATGCCCAGGTCAGCCGGACCCGTGCCTGATACTCTGGTCCTCCAGGCCCCATCACGGCGCCGCCAGACAGGCACCTTTTCCAAGGGCGGTGGTCCATATACGCTGCCCTCAATCAATCGGGTGACTCACACGGGACCGCGACCATGAATGCACCGATCCAGCCCGTATCTTTGGATGACCTGGTGTTCGACAACCGCCTGATACGGGAACTGCCGGCGGATCCGGTGATTGAGAATCATCGTCGGCAGGTGCTCGGCGCCTGTTATTCCCGGGTTTTGCCCAGACCGGTGGCGCAGCCGGAACTGGTGGCCTACTCCCGGGAAATGGCCGAACGCCTCGATCTCGCCAACGCCGGGGTCCTGGCGGCAGATCAGCTCGAAACATTCACCCAGGTATTCTCGGGCAACCGTCAGCTCCCGCAAATGGATCCCTACGCCACCTGCTACGGTGGACACCAGTTCGGGAACTGGGCCGGCCAGCTTGGAGACGGACGCGCCATCAACCTGGGGGAGGTGGTCAATCGAAACGGCGAGCGCTGGGCACTGCAACTCAAGGGCGCGGGCCCAACACCGTATTCACGCACGGCGGACGGCCTGGCGGTGTTGCGTTCGTCGGTGCGGGAGTTTCTGTGCAGCGAGGCCATGCATCATCTGGGGGTACCCACCACCCGTGCGCTCAGTCTGGTCACCACGGGTGAGACCGTGGTCCGGGACATGTTCTATGACGGTAACCCCAAGGCGGAAGCTGGCGCGGTGGTTTGCCGTGTCGCACCGTCCTTTACCCGTTTCGGCAGCTTTCAGATATTCGCTGCCCGGGGCGAAGTCGGGTGCCTCAAGCAATTGGCCGACTACACGGTACGCACCGATTTCCCGCATCTGGGCGAGCCCACCCGCGAGACCTACCTGGCCTGGTTCGAGGAGGTTTGCCGGCGCACAGCGGAGATGATTGTGCATTGGATGCGGGTTGGGTTCGTACACGGCGTGATGAACACCGACAACATGTCGATTCTGGGTTTGACCATAGACTACGGGCCCTATGGCTGGCTGGAGGATTACGATCCCGACTGGACCCCCAACACCACCGATGCCGGTGGACGCCGCTACCGCTTCGGCAATCAGCCCCAGATCGCGCTATGGAATCTGGTCCAGCTGGCCAACGCCATACACCCCCTGATCGAACAAACCGAGCCGCTGCAGTCCGCCCTGAATGTGTACGTGGACAGTTTCGAGAGTGGCCGCCAAGCCATGATGGCAGGCAAGTTGGGCTTGAACCTGTTTCGAAATGAAACCGACCAGGCACTGGTGGACGATCTCAATGAGGTGCTGGCACAGGCGGAGACCGATATGACCCTGTTCTACAGAGGACTGGCCGGGCTTCGGCTGGACACCCCGGAGACCGCGTCGGATTCGGAGTTGATGGCGCCGCTCATGGACGCGTATTACCGGGCGGAGCAGCTCACCGATTCACATCGGGCGCGCACCGGTGCCTGGCTGCGGCGCTATCTGGGCCGCTTGCGAGAGGACGGCACACCGGATCCGGTTCGGGGACAGCGCATGAATGCGGTCAACCCGAAGTACGTGCTGCGCAATTATCTGGCGCAGGTGGCCATCGATCAGGCTGAGGCGGGCGACTACAGTGGTGTCAACGACCTGCTGGAGGTGTTGCGTAACCCCTATGATGAGCAGCCCGGGAACGAGACCTACGCCGCCAAGCGGCCGGAATGGGCACGCCATCGTCCGGGTTGTTCGATGCTTTCCTGCAGTTCCTGAAGGCGCCGCCGACGCCTCAACCCGCCTCGGCGGCGCCTTTGTCGGCCCATAGCACGGCGAGCAAAGCGGCCAGACCGAGCAGCCCGAAGCCCGCAACCAGGGGCAGCACCGTGCCGTCGTATGCGCGGCCGATGACGGTACCCAATAGCACGGATATCAGGGTCGACAAGGAGCCGATCACCGAAGCGCCGATCCCGGCGATGTGCCCCAGAGGCTCCATCGCCCGGGCGCTCAGGTTTCCGAACAGGATGCCAAAAAAGAAAAACACCGCCATTAGATACGCCATTACGGCCCACAGCGGCGGGATGCCGTTGAACGCGCTTGCAGCCAGAAAAAACGGCACAGAGATCAAAGTGATGGAGGCCATCGAGGCATGTGACAGTTTGCGCATGCCCAGGCGCAGCACCAGGTGGGCGTTGGCCACCGAAGCGCCGCCGATGGCCAGGGCCAGCACCCCAAAATACAGTGGGAATTGAACGCCCAGGCCGTAGGTTTGCTGCAGTATCTGCTGTGCTGAGTTGAGGTAGCCGATAAAGGCACCGAACACAAGACCGGTGGCGACGGTGTAGCCGAAGGACACACGGTTGACGCAGACCTCCGTCACGGCCCGGGTGATGCGCCCCAGGTCATACGGTCGGCGCGATTCCGGTGGCAGCGTTTCCGGTTGGCGAAGTCCAAACCAGACCGCGCTTACGCCTGCAACCAGCAGGAAACTGCCGAATATTGCCCGCCAATCGGCCACTGCCAGAATGAGCTGGCCCAAGGCGGGGGACAGGACCGGCACCATGATGAACACGGCGGTGACGAAGGACATGATCCTCGCCATGGCGCGGCCCTGGTACTGGTCGCGGACCATGGCGATGCTGACGATGCGCGGGCCGGCCGCACCAAAGCCCTGCAGAAACCGGCCGATCAGCATGATCGGGTAGTTGGTGGCGAACATCGACAGCAGGCAGCCCAGGATGAATATCAGCAAACCGAGATACATGGGTGGTTTGCGTCCAAAGCTGTCCGACAGAGGGCCGTACAGAATCTGGCCCAGCGCGAGGCCCAGGAACAGGGTTGCGACCACCAGCTGGTTGTCGTTGGGGTTGCGCACACCGAGGTCGGCGCCCAGTTCGGGCAGCGCCGGCAGCATGGCGTCGATAGACAGGGCGATGAGCGAGGTCAACAGCGCGACCAGGGTCACGAATTCGCGTTGACCCGGACCCTGTCCGGCGGAGGAACCGGTCATAGGCCAGGCGACAGCATGGATTCCGACGATGTCGCCGTCGTTGTCTGCTGGCCGGAGCGGTACCCAGACGGGCCCATCTCAAGTAGCCTGAACGGTGACTCCGGCGCGGCCGCGGCCGTCCGGTTGAACCTGTCACAGCTTGCTGAGCGTTCTCCATGAACACCATCGGCCCGAGGGGCCTGCCCCTGATCGACAACCGAACCGCGCGGTGGCTTTTTCTCGATCGTCACGGGCTCTCCCAATCACCGGCGCTGAAACAGAGCAAGGCCGGCCTGCTGGCTCTGATCGAGCGCCTGGGGTTTGTGCAGGTGGACAGCATAAACACCGTGGAACGCGCTCACCACATGATCCTGTTTTCGCGCAATCAGACCTACAGGCGCGAGCACCTCCAGAGTTTGCTTGAGCGGGACCGGACGTTGTTCGAAAACTGGACCCACGATGCCGCCATCATACCGACCCGCTTTTATCCCTATTGGCGCCATCGTTTCGAACGCGAGGCGGCACGACTGAAGGCGCGGTGGCGCAATTGGCGGCGCGACGGATTCGAGCAGAAGTTCGACCAGGTGCTGAGCCGGGTGCGCGACCGGGGCCCGACCATGGCCCGGGAGGTGGGTGACGGTGAGCACCGCTCCGGGGCGGGATGGTGGGATTGGCACCCGTCCAAGACCGCGTTGGAGTTTCTGTGGCGCACCGGATCACTGGCGGTGGATTGCCGGGCCGGCTTCCAGAAGGTCTATGATCTCGCCGAGCGTGTGATTCCCGATGGTCTTCGCGATGGCGGTATCGATGAGGCCGTGTTTGTGGAATGGAAATGCGCCAGCGCGCTCCAGCGCCTGGGCGTTGCCACACCGGGTGAGCTGGCCGCGTTCTGGGGGGTGCTGAGTCCTGATGAGGCCAGGGACTGGTGCGCGCGCCGACTTGAGACGGAACTGGTGGAGGTTGCAGTGGAAACCGCCGACAGCGGCAACCCCCGTCGCCTGCTTGCCTGCCCGGAGTTGCTGGATGCGCTGGGGGACTTGCCGCCCCCGCCAAGCCGCATCCGTGTGCTCAGCCCGTTCGATCCGATGATCCGCGACCGGCAGAGAACCGCCCGTTTGTTCGGGTTCGACTACCGGATCGAAGTGTTTGTGCCCGCTGCAAAACGACGTTACGGGTACTATGTATTTCCGCTTCTGGAAGGTGACAGACTGATCGGGCGATTGGACATGAAGCGTCAGGGGCAGTCCGGTGTGCTCTCGGTCAACGGTCTTTGGCTGGAACCCGGTGTGCGGCTCGGGTCAGGCCGCATGGATCGGCTGGAAGCGGAACTCGATCGCGTGCGGCGCTTTGTATGCTGCGACCGGGTCGAAATGGCGAACGGATGGTTGAAGTGAATCGGGTCATGCCGATCCGTTTGATGTGAACTGAAGCAACGGGAGCGCACCATGCCCAGCGAACTCAAAGACTACGCCAACCTCATTGACGGGCAACGGGTCGAGGCCGTTTCCGGTGACTGGATCGACTCATACAACCCCTACCTGGGGCAGCCATGGGCGCGGGTGCCGCGCTGCGGCGCTGCCGACGTGGACCATGCGGTGGCGGCCGCCAGGCGGGCGTTCGAGTGTCCGGACTGGCGTGGTCTCACTGCCACCGAGCGCGGTCGTCTGCTGCTGCGCCTGGCCGATCTGATCGAGGCTCGGGCCGATGAGTTCGGTGAGCTGGAAACCCGTGACAACGGCAAGCTGATTGCCGAAATGGGCGCACAGCTCAAGTACCTGTGCGAGTGGTACCGCTACTTTGGCGGTCTGGCCGACAAGATCGAGGGTCGTGTCCTGCCCATGGACAAGGCCAGCAAGTTCGTGTTCACGCGGCGCGAACCCCTGGGCGTGGTGGCGGCCATCACGGCCTGGAATTCACCGCTGCTGTTGTTGTCCTGGAAGCTGGCGCCTGCTCTGGCCGCGGGCAACACCGTGGTGGTGAAACCCTCGGAGCATGCCTCGGTGTCCACCCTGGCCTTTGTCTCCCTGGTGGAACAGGCCGGTTTCCCTCCGGGCGTTGTGAATACGGTCACCGGTTATGGGCACGAGGCCGGTGCGGCCCTGGCGGCCCATCCGGACGTGGCCAAGGTTGCCTTTACCGGCGGCGATATGACCGGGCAGAAAATTTACCAGGCGGCAGCGCCCACCCTCAAGCATGTCGGGCTGGAACTGGGCGGCAAGTCGGCCAATATCATTTTTGCCGACGCCAACCTGGAGGCGGCATGCATGGGCGCGGTGTCGGGGATTTTCGCCGCCTCGGGCCAGACCTGCATCGCCGGGTCTCGATTGCTGGTCGAGCGCTCAGTCCACGACCAGGTAACGGCACGCCTGACCGAGGTGGCGGGCATGGCGCGGATGGGCGACCCTACGGACCCTGGCACCCAGGTGGGGCCGGTCACCACTCAGCCCCAACGCAAACACATTCTCAATATGATTGAAGCCGGAGTGAGCGGCGGCGCCCGGTGTCTGCTGGGTGGGGGCGTACCCGCCGCGCCGGAACTGGCCGAGGGCTGGTTCGTGGAGCCGACCATTTTTTCCGGCGTGGACAACAGTATGCGAATTGCACGGGAGGAGGTGTTCGGCCCGGTTTTGTCCATCATCCCGTTCGATTCGGAGCAGCAGGCACTGGCCATCGCCAACGACAGTCCCTACGGTCTGGCAGCCGGGCTCTGGACCCACGACATGGCCCGGGCACTGCGTATGTCGGATCGGCTGGCGGCGGGCACGGTTTGGGTCAACACCTATCGGGCGGTGAGCTTCATGGCGCCCTTCGGCGGCTATAAGCGCAGCGGCATCGGCCGTGAAAACGGCCAGGAAGCGATCGAAGCCTATCTGCAGACCAAGACGGTTTGGATCGAGACCGAGGAGACCACCGCCAATCCCTTCATCATGCGCTGACTGGCCAAACCCGCCGGCGGGTATGAAACAGTCGATGACGGGCATTCCTGCGCGGAAACAAAGGTATTGGCCGGGCCGGCCGCAAAATGGCGTATAATCTCGCGCCCCATCTCACCCAAAGGCCCGCGCCCCGTCCCCTGGACAGCCGGGCAAGCTGTTTACAGGCCCGGTCATGTCTACCCAATCCCCCTTTCGCTTCCAGGACCTGGCGCTCAGTGCGTCCGTGCTCAAGGCGGTCGACGAAGTCGGTTACGAGTTTCCTTCCGCCATACAGGAGCAAAGCATCCCGCCCTTGCTCGAGGGTCGTGACCTGCTGGGACAGGCCCAGACTGGAACCGGCAAGACCGCGGCCTTTTCGCTGCCGCTGCTGAGCCGGCTGGATCTGAAGCGTCAGGTGCCGCAGATACTGGTGCTGACTCCGACCCGTGAGTTGAGCATCCAGGTGGCCGAGGCGATGCAGACTTACGCCCGGCACATGCGTGGCTTTCACGTTCTGCCGATCTACGGTGGCCAGAGTATCGGCGTGCAGCTGCGGCATCTGCGGCGCGGTGTGCACGCGGTTGTGGGCACGCCTGGCCGGATTCTGGATCACCTGGGCCGGGGCACGCTGCGGCTGGATCAGCTGTCCGCGCTGGTGTTGGATGAGGCGGACGAAATGCTGCGCATGGGGTTTATCGACGATGTGGAGGAGATCATCCGCCGCACGCCGGAAACACGTCAGGTTGCGCTGTTCTCGGCCACCATGCCGGCGGTGATCAAGCGGGTGGCGGATCAGCACCTGAAAGATCCGGTTGAAATCCGGGTCAAGACCAAGACCACCACGGTGGAAGCGGTCCGCCAACGCTACTGGCTGGTCAGCGGGATGCACAAGCTGGACGCGCTGACACGGATTCTCGAAGTTGAGGACTTCGATGCCATGCTGGTGTTCGTGCGCACCAAGACCGCGACCGCGGAGTTATCGGAGCGTCTGGAAGCCCGGGGCTATGCCTGTGCGCCCTTGAGCGGCGACCTGAATCAGGCCATGCGCGAGCAAACCGTGGATCGCCTCAAACGCGGCACTCTGGATATTCTGGTGGCGACGGACGTGGCGGCCCGGGGACTGGATGTAAGCCGCATCAGCCATGTGATCAACTATGACATCCCCAACGACACCGACTCCTATGTGCACCGCATCGGCCGCACCGGTCGGGCCGGGCGAACCGGCGAGGCCATACTGTTCGTCGCCCCCCGGGAGCGGCGTATGCTCCAATCCATCGAACGGGCCACGCGGCAAAACATCACCCCCATGCAGTTGCCCAGCCGTGGGGACATCGCCGACCGACGGGTTGCCAAGTTCAAACAGGAACTGACCCAGACCCTGGA
>Ga0316189_10003346_pt1 | contig 15585 bp, 12 predicted proteins | sample LowCovwburrow_MG_FD_204930 | JGI IMG/M metagenome (GOLD analysis project Ga0316189, IMG submission 204930) | Coastal sediment microbial communities from Maine, United States - Lowes Cove worm burrow | ecosystem: Environmental > Aquatic > Marine > Coastal > Sediment | place: USA: Maine... | reverse complement strand
CCACGCCCAGTACGTTGAAGATCAAGTGGGCGCGGGCCGCGCGTTTAGCCTGGTAGTTGGCGATCAGCGAAGCGAGGTAGGCGGTGATGGTCGTGCCGATGTTCTGCCCCAGCACCATGGCTGCCGCCATATCAAAGGGGATCCAGCCCTCATAGGTCATCAGCAGGGTCAGGGCCATGGCTGCGCTGGATGACTGCACGACCATGGTGAGCACTGTGCCGATTAACAGAAACAGCAACACCGAGAGATAACCCATGCTCGTATAGTCGGACAGGAAAGCGAGTATTTCCGGGTTGTTGCGGATGTCGGGCACCGAATCTTTCAGAAACTGTAAACCGATGAATAACACCGCAAAACCGATAATGAAGTAGCCCCATTGCTGGTAGTGCCGCTTTTTGAACAAGGTCAGCAAAAAACCCATACCAACCAATGGCAATGCCATAGCGCTGATACTGACCTTGAAACCAAACAGGGAAATCAGCCAGGCGGTGACCGTGGTGCCAATATTCGCGCCCATGATGACGCCAATAGCTTCGGTCAGTGTCAGCAAGCCGGCGTTACTGAAGCTGATCACCATCAACGTGGTGGCGGAGGAGGACTGTATGATGGCGGTAATGGAGAAACCGGTCAGTACCGCGAAAAAGCGGTTAGAGGTGGTGGTGGCCAGGATTTTTCTCATCCTGTCGCCCGCCAGTTCCAGTAACGCGTCGCTCATTACTTTCATGCCGTACAGGAACAGACCAAGTGCGCCGAGCAGGGTCAGAATGTCCGTGATGCCATAGGTCATTTTCAGGTACCTTCAGGCCTATTTATTAAGGCGTGGATACAAGGGGACAAGTCCCATTTTTTTAACAATCGATTGCCCCTTCTCCGGCCTGAGGGCGTAATTGATGAGCAGCAACGACCTATCGTCAGGCCATCCCAGGGTAAACAGGAACAGGGGCCGGGAGAGTGCGTAACTACCCTCTCTTACCGTATACAGTGAGCCCATTACGCCGTCCACGCGCAATGGCTTTACACTAGCGCTCAAGTGGCCGAGGCTGATGTAGCCGATCGCACCCGGAGTTCTCGAAACCTTCCGTACCATGTCCGCGCTGGAAGCCGCCGAAACGGTGCCAGCCGCCATTGCCTGGCGCTTCATTACCATGTCCGCCCAGGCGCCATGGGTACCGGATTCGCGGCTGCGTGCGATAAGTTTGATCGGTTGGTCCGCGCCGCCCAATGACTTCCAGTTGCTTATTTCTCCAGTGAATACCCGTCGCAATTCCTCTCGGCTAAGGTTGCGGAGGTGGTTGGTTTTGTGTGTGATGGGAATGATGCAATCATCTGCAATGCGAAAGGGTACAGGGTAAATGCGCTTGTCATGCGCCAGATCCAGCTCTGAGGATGAAAGAAACCGTGAACTGCTGGCGATGTCTGCCTTCTTGTTGAACAGCGCTGCCAGTCCCTCGCCTGAACCTCCGCCCTGAACGAGGACGCTTGGTCCCGGGTGGTCTTTCATGAACTCTCGGGCGATGCGTGCTAAAACCGGCTGCAATGTTGTAGACCCCGCCACTGTCAGCCCCTCGTTACCGGCTTCGATATCTGCTGTTGTGCCCAGGCACAAAGAGACAGCGAGCATGATGCCCAAACCCAGCGATCTGAGCGTAACGCGCAGAGGTCTATTGTCGATCATGGCTACAGACGCCTCTTACCAGCCAGCTGATGAGCGCTCATCTTACTATAAGATCAGAGTGTTCGGATGATTGCCCGCAAATGACAGGTCGTGCCCCGCCCAGTCGCTAGCGTGCTGCGGCGCACTGTAGCCAACGCCGCGCACACGTCGTGGACTGCTACCCCCCTGGTTCGGGCCATCCGGCGTAAGCTGTCGGTGCGCTGTCCCCAACGACTCAGTGACGCTTCAGGCCGGCGCGTTGGCGAGATCCTCGCGCAGGGTACGGGCAGCCAGGAAGAAGTGACAGATCGACCAGAACATCACGGCGGGCAATATATAGAGCATTGCATGGCGCAGTGATTCGGCCCCGAGACTGGGTGCCAGCAGGTCGCTGACCATGCCGATCGTCCACGGCCCCAGACCCAGGCCAATGACATTGAGTATGAGAAAAAGAATCGCCGAAGACATGGCACGCATGCGCTGACCCACCAGGTTGTGGGTGGTCGCGATCGTGTTACCCAGGTAAACGTTGAACAATATTCCCGGCACCACACCCATCAGCAGCGCAACGTAGGGGTTGGAAACCAGGTAGACTGCGGCCATGAAGGGTACGCACACGAGGCCGGTTACCCCCGGTAGCCACACGTACCAGCGTCTGTCGCGCGGTGCCAGCCAGTCAGCCAGCAGTCCACCACAGAATACGCCCACCGCGCCACCCAGCCCGATGGTCATTGACAGCCAGGTGCCGAGTTCACCGGTGGACATGCCGTGGGAGCGGATCATGAAAGATGCAGTCCAGTTGCTGATGCTGTAGCCACAAAAGGCATTGAGACCTGCGCCCAGGGCCATGTGACGAAAGGAATTGCGGCTCCACAGGACACCGAGCACCTGCTTCAGTGGCGCCGGCTCGCTGCTGGCCTGGCGCTGATCGTTGAGCCCACGAATCGGTTCCGCAACAGTCATGCGCACCACTATCGCCAGCAGGATTCCCGGAGCGCCAACCACGATGAAGGCGACTCGCCAACCGAAAAATTCATTGAGCCAACCGCCAGCCAGAAAGCCGAATAAAATACCCACGCTGACTCCCATCGAGTAGAAGCCGATCGCACTGGCGCGCGATTGTGGTGGAAAGATGTCAGAGATGATGGAGTGTGACGGTGGGCTGCCGCCGGCTTCACCAATGCCGACACCGATGCGTGCCAGCAAGAGCTGCCAATAGTTGCCGACCAGGCCACTGATGGCGGTCATGAAACTCCACACGAATAGAGAGAGCGAGACGATATCCCGTCGGTTGGAACGGTCCGCCCAACGCGCAATCGGTATACCGGCCAGCACATAGAAGGCGGCAAATGCGAAGCCGGTGAGGAGGCCCAGCTGGCTGTCCGACAAGCCCAGGTCAGCCTTGACGGATTCCTGCAGTATGGCCAGTAACTGCCGATCGATAAAATTGAAGCTGTAGACGATGGTAAGCACGACAAGAGCGTAGTAGGCTTTTTTGCGGGACTTGTAGGGGTTGTCCTGCGGCTCTACCGAATCGTTCTGCTCTTGCTGCGGCATCTCTTATCCTTCTTATGTGCCGCATCTGCGGTCAGTCTGGAATCATAGCAACCGAGCCGCGGCAGGTACACCCTGCGCGGTCATTCACCACGCTCCTGTATGTAGCGTCTGGCCAGGCGAGCGGGTCTGGACAGGGCAGGCCCTTCTATACGCTTGCCTTGTGGCAGTGCGGTTTACTCATTGCGCACGTAGCGGGGCGGGGTAGGACCAGGGCATCGCCTGCTCCAGTTCGTAGGCGACTTCCAGCAGGCGGGCTTCCTGACCCATTGCTGCCGCGAACTGCACGCCGACCGGCAGACCCCGGCTGCTGGTGCCCAGGGGCAGCGCTATGGCAGGGGTGCCAGAGACGTTTTGTGGCGGGGTGAATACACTGTAGTGCCGCAGCCGTTCCACTGCCGTGGCAAAATCCAGGTCGGGAGCCAGAAAGCCGATCTCTACCGGCGGTGTGGCAAGGACCGGGGTCAGGATCAATTCATACTGCTCGAACTGGCGCTGGTAGTTTTTACCAAACTTGCGCAATCGGTGAATCGCTCCCGGGCTACGCCAGATGTTGCGCAAATAGTGATGGCTCAGCCCATAGGTCAGCGGTTCCAGCTTGTGCCGGTCGAACCCCGGGCCCAGGGCAAAGCCGCCGAGATATTGTGCTGCGGCCGCCAGCCTGGCCCAGTACAGGAAAAAGTCATCCGCCATCTCGGCGGTAACCATCGAGGGAGCCAATTCCACATTGTGTCCCAACGCCTCACAGCATAGCCCCACACTTTGTAACACTGCTGTGACGTCGTCGTCACAGCGGCCGCCCAGGGGGTGCTCGGCAACAAGCGCAATCCGCAGACGCGCTTTACCGGGGTTCGTTACCCGCCCGATGGGGGGTAGGTCGGGGCAGGTAAAGTGTCTTTCGACTTCCGCGTAGTAGGCCGCCGTGTCGGCGACGCTGCGGCTCACTACGCCTTCGGCAATCAGATTGATGGGCAGTCCTTTCGCCAGTGCAGCTGTTGGCAGGCGATTGCGCGAGGCTTTCAGGCCTACCAGGCCACAACAGGCCGCTGGAATACGAGTGGACCCACCGCCGTCGTTGGCGTGGGCAATCGGTGACACCCCTGCCGCCACGAGTGCGGCCGAGCCTCCGGATGAACCGCCACTGGAAAACGCCGGGTTCCAGGGGTTGCGGGTCGGGGGGTTGCCGGTGCGTTCTGTGGTAGCAGTCAGGCCAAATTCCGGCAGGCAAGTTTTCGCGATTGGAATCAGGCCCGTGGCCTGGAACAGGCGGGTAAGCGCTGCATCTTTCCCGGCTGGCCTCGAGGAGGTGGCGCGCGACCCGTGGCCAGTCGGCAAGCCGACCATGTCGGTATTATCCTTGATAAGCGAAGGGACGCCGGCGAACACTGCCGTGGTTTCAAGCGGATTGAGCGCGGCTGCCTCAGCCAGCGCAGCCTCCGAGCGGTCGCAGGCCACGCCCCCCAGATGAGGCTCCACCGCCTGTAATCGCCCGATCGCGGCGGTCACCGCCTCCAGCGCGGTGAAGTCTCCCTTGCGTATGTGAGCACCGATTTCCAGTGCGCTTAGCTCTCCCAGGATATCGTGATGGGGTGCCTTGATTTGCAATGGTCTGTATCTCGCCCGCGGTTGATTTGCGTTGACCATTATCTCATAAGCTGTTGCGCACTGCTGAGCGGCGAAGGAAATAGCTCGACCACAAGGTGCCGCTGGCGGATCGATTGACGAGCATTCGGACACCGCGCATCCGGGCAAGGCAACGGTGCTGGGCCCGGCCGGAAACCGTTCTCGCAGCTAAATTATGAACTGAAGTTGGTGCACGTGAAATACCTGGTGATGGCGGTGCTGCTCGAGCGCCATCCCTGGTTTTTCCGAAAAAGCCGCCGGCCCGCCAGTTCACGTGACTCGGCTCAGGGACACCGCCAGTGGGCCCGGCGGTGTGACAACCCCATACTACAACTGCTTTTCGGGCACGATCGGCGATAGAATGCGTGTATTGAAGCGCTGCCAGAAGCTCGTATCGGGTTCTTGCTCGACCTTGACTTCAGCGCCATTCTCGTCGAGTGTAAACCAGATCAATTCACCGTCATCATCAAGGTCCAGGCGATAGGCAAACTGCAGGATGCCTTCATCGAACATGTCTGACATCTGCCTGGCTTTCTCCGGGCTGGCAAAGTAGGCCCCCAGTTCGGTATTCCAGATGGCCGAGCGGGCATCCAGGTTGAACGAGCCGACGAACAGGTAGCGATGGTCGAAACCGAAAAACTTGGCGTGCAGGCTGGCTCTATCCGAGCTGATCTTGTTGCGCCCCAGCTTTTTCTCGAGTTCCTCGTTATGCACAGCCTTGAACTCAAAGAGCTCCACCCCGCCGGCTACCAGGTCTTCGCGGTAGCGCATATAACCGGCGTGCACCATGGCCACATCATTCGAGGCCAGGGAGTTGGTAAGTATTTTTACTTTTGTGCCACCGGCCACCCGGCTGGTCAGGTACTGGGTGAACTTCTCGCCCGGCACGAAGTAGGGTGAAACGATCAATATCTCCTCACTTGATCTGTCCATGCCTTCCTTCAGTCTCGGTGCCAGGTGAGTCTGCGCGGTTATCTCCTTTGCCTCGGCATTACTTGGCAGATCGTAGGCCAGGAACCACTCAGACCAGTCAAAGTCCAGTTGCGCCAGGCTGTAGGTGTTGCTGGTCCTGGACTCGCTTATGATTTCGGCATACTCCGAGCCGAGTGCCTGTGTCATGTGTGCATCCGACAGTTCACGAAATACTTGCATATCCTGCTCGTCAATCGGCTCATCCCTGGGGAAAGCGCTGACCGGGTAAACCCACTCACTATTCCAGAAAAGGTCGAATTGATCGGACACTTCCTGGACGATGGGTCCGATAGCCATAACGTCCAGGTCACCAAACGTGACATCTTCCGCTGCCGCGAAGTATTCGTCGCCGATGTTGCGCCCGCCGAAAAAAGTCGCCTGGTTATCGACGGTGAGGGTTTTCGTGTGCATGCGGTGATTGACGCGATTGGTGTCGGTCAGGAAGTCGGTGCGCACCCCTCGATTGGCGAATGGGTTGTAGAGCCGCACCTCGATGTTGGGATGGTGGTCGACTTTCTGCAGGATATCGTCCTTGCCGGCAGTATCCAGGTCATCAAGAAGAATGCGCACACGTACGCCACGGTCGGCCGCCTGCAGCAGACTGTCATAGAGGGTGTTGCCGGTCAGGTCAGTGTGCCAGATGTAGTATTGTGCATCGATTGATCGCTGCGCCATGTTGACCAGGCGCAGGCGGGCCGCAAAGGCCTCCACTCCATCACTGAGCACCTGAAAACCGGACTTGTCAGGATGAGCAGCAGTCAGTGGTCCTGCTTGTTTGCCCAGCGTCGTCGTTGCGGTGTCGCGCAAGGCGAAAGACTCCGGACGTTGTACATCGGTAGGCAGGGAACTGCATGCCGCGAGCAACACGACTGCCGCGGCAACCAGCAGGCGAGCGCTGGCGCGCTTGCGTGACCAGGCAGCCTGGCATCTCGGCGATCGCGCGCTGCGCGCGTTGTTCAACGGTGTCGGTATCGTCATGCAGGGGCTCCGGAGAAGTTGTCGACTCAAGCTGACAACATAGTTCAAGCTTGGCGAATTCACCACCGGATAGGCCGCATTGTGCGTCATTCCGGATCCGGGCAGGTGTCTGGGAGCGCAGTGTCGTGCGGGGACTCCCTCGGGCGCTGCTCGTGTGTTCCCACGAAGATTCCATTGCCCGGCAATAGTGAATGCGGGTGGCCCGCCCCGGCTGTTACCGGAAAAACCGTCGCCTGCGGAGATCGGGCGCGGCCCGCTCTACCCGAGCGACGAACGCGATCGGGGACCCGCTATCGGGTGGTTTTGCCGGCAGCGCGCTTGGGGCGTACCGGTGTTTTTTTTCTTGTCACCGTTTTTCTGCTGGGCTTCTTTTTCGGCGAAGCCAGGCCTGCTGCATTCTCCAGTTCCACCAGTGCATCTTCCATGTAGTCGATCAGGCGCTGTACCTGCGGCACCGATCGACGGCAGGCAATGATGCCGAAGTCGACGTTCTTGTCGTTGGTGACCATCGTAATATTAACGGCGATGCCATCGGTCACGATTGAGACTGGGTATGAGCCATCGAGCCTTGCGCCGTTCCAGTACATGCGCTGTTGAATGCCCGGTACATTGGAAATGACGGTATTGAACGGCGGTAGCTTGCTGGTGAGACCCAGTGGTATCAGTACCAGGCCGGGTGACTGCAGCAGGGTACTGATAAATTGTGTCTGTGCCGGTGACATGTCGCGATAGAAGTCACGGCCGGCGCGCACCGAGGCCTGGATCTTGCCGATGCGCTTGATGGGGTCTCTGACATTCGTGGCCAGGTCGGCGCTGATGGCTGCTACCGCATTGGAAGAGTCGATGTCACCTTCCTGGCGAATTGACACCGGTACCATGGCTTTGAGTGATTCGGTGGGGAGCTCGGCGTGTTTTTCCAGATACATCCGCAAGGCGCCGGCGCACATAGCCAGCACCGCATCATTGAATGTGCCATCGAAAGCCTTGCCCACCGCCCGGATGCGCGCAAAGGGCCACGACTGGGCGACAAAGCGGCGAGCGCCGTCAACCGAGGTGTTGAGTGATGAGCGTGGCACCTTGAGAAACGGCAGCATCAGCGCTCCTCCGCGGCCCAGCCATGCCTCAGAGAAGTGCTTCAGTGCACCGTATACGTTCGAGGCGGTATCGAACTGTGCTTTAAGGACCTCGGCAACATTACGTAATTCCTTGTCACTGAGATGGGCGCGGTGCTCCCGGCCCAGTGTGGCGCGGTAGGTCTCCCAGGCTTGCAGCGACAAGGGCGACTCGTGCAGCCTTGCCCGCGGGCTGCTGGAAAGCATGCTGCGCGCCAGGTGAATTGAACGGGCCCCGTCCACCGCAGCGTGATGCGTTTTAGTGTACACAGCGAATTGACGTTTCTGCAGGCCCTCGATCAGGTGAATTTCCCACAGGGGTCGGTTACGGTCCAGCAGTGTGCCGTGCAGGCGGGAGACCAGATTGAACAATTCGCGGTAACGGCCGGGCTTCGGCAGCGCTGAGTGGCGTATGTGATAATCGATATCCAGCGCCGGATCCGGTTCCCAGTAGACGTTCCCAACCAGTCCCAGAGGCCCCGTCTTCAGACGATCGCCGAAGGGCGGCAGAAATTCCCGCACATTGCGCAGGTTGTCTGCCAGGCCGTGCAGGAACTCGCGCTCGTTTGCGCCGCTCGGGAGCGTGTACAGGCTCACACCACCGACATGCATGGGGGTTTCGCGGGTCTCGGATAAAAGGAAGGCGGTGTCCAGGAAGCTGAGTTTTTTCACGAAATAGTATTACCTTGTTGAAGCGAGCGTCTTGTCCGCTGGCGCATCGTGGCGGGCTCTCCACCGGGTGGGAGGCTCGCCAAGCGGAGTTTTCAACTATAGATTCTTTTACCGGGATTGTCGCATTTTTTGTACTTCGGTCCCTGCCAGGCAGTATCGGGGTGGGGATTCAACTCGCGCGTGCCCAACAGTGCAAAGATCGCCCTTCGATAGTCGGATCCGGCGGCTATGGCGCGGCCCGTGCACCAAAGTAGCGCCAAAGGCCGGCCCTGATGGTTTTACGAGGGAATTTGAGTCATGATGGTGCGCTTGGACGGTATCGGAGGTGATCAATGCTGGCTCGGTTTTTGTCTCTATCTGTTTTTTTTCATTAAGTGACTGCAATAGTGCTTTCGGCTTCCCCCAAACACCCGGACAGGCCATCGACTGTCTTCCAGCAGAGCGCCGGACGCACCCGGCCCAGGATATAATGGACATAAATACCGGTACCATAATACGTCTGCGCGACGCATTAATTGAAGGCGGCCAATTGCCGAAAGCGACAGCCCGGCAGCGGCCGGGCGAGGAGAACGCCACGCACAATGACGCGGCTCTCGCCCGGTTTTACCCTTTCGCGGAGGCCATGTACCTGACCATGATGATCGACAATCATGCGGACGATTGTGAAGTGGCTGCGATCCGCGGTGCCATGCGTATTCTCACCAACTGTTCGCTGGAGGACCGTGTGCTTGAGGAGATATTTCGGCGCTGCAGAGAGCGCGTGTCGGATTACGGCGTGGAAGCCTGCCTGCAGGGAATTGGCGCAACCCTGGCGGCCGACAGCTTGGACAGGGAGACGGCTTTCTCGCTGGCGGCGGCTGTGGCCCTGGCCGATGGCAACGTTGAGTCTGAGGAAACTGAATTGATAGAATCCCTGTCTGAGTGGTTCGGGGTTTCGCGCAAACGCGCAGACGCCCTGCTCAACGTGCCTTAGCCGTACTCCGGCAGTAGTACCTCCTGGAAATCCAGCATGCCGGCATGTATTCGCAGCTCTACGTGGTGGCGATAAACGTCATTACTGCCGTTAAAAATTCTGGGAACGCGCGCTGCATTGACGAAGGTGATGCCCCCGGCCTCTTGTTTCCATGGTCTTTGAGCCCCCTGCCTGGTGCATAGGTGCATGTGCCCGGCGACCACCGCCAGAACCGTTTTTCCGGCGGATTGCGCATACCGGATCACATTCGCCAGGTCGGTGTCGCCCCAGTCGCCGCCTCCCGGCCTGAAATCGCAGCCCCACATGGCTGACGGTTCGCTGCCAAGGCCTGTTGGACCATTGTGGCCCAGGAAGATAATCTCTTCAGTGGCGGAGTCGACCAGCGTGCGCATACGCGCTTCGGACTCTTCCAGGGTATGAATCCCGTAGGTCTTGCCCATGTAGTCCGGGAACGTCAGCTCAGGACCGCCCATGCTGTGGGGCCTGGCGGAGATCAGGCTAATCTTCCTGCCACCGACGGTGATGTTGAGATGACTGTAGCCACAAAGCGATATGTTGCCGGGATTATCGGCATTTCGGGTAATTGACAGGATCTTGTTCAGGCCTTGCTGGTGGTTCAACTCGACCGCGAGGCGACTGATGTCCATGGTATCGTTGTTGCCCGGCATCACCAGGGCGCGCCTGTTCAGTCTGGCGATCAATCGCGCTATTCGTATACTGCTGTCGCTGGTGCCTCCGCCGAGATCCCCGGTGAAAAACAGCAGGTCGTAGTCCAGGGCATCGATCTGGCGAATGTCGGTCTCATCCCAGTGCGTGTGCAGGTCACCTATGATACCCAGGCGGAATACCTCGCCGGCGGCGGCTATCGTTTCTATCATGCTTTGGGCGAGACCTGAAGTTGAAGCAGACATCGGACGTTACACAACGAAGGCGTTGATGCCAATAGCGCCAACGAATTTTTGACGCTGAAAAAGGAAGGTCGCATATTCCCGGCATTCGAGGCCTTGCAGTGGCGTCAGGCGTGCGGGTCCGGGGCTCTTCGTACAGCCGCCGCCAGGTCCAACAGTAGCGGTTTCGTATCATACAGCGACAAGCAGGCATCGGTGATACTCTGGCCGTAGGTCAAGGGTTGACCGGCCGCCATGGCTTGAGCGCCTTCCACCAGGTGGCTCTCCAGCATGATACCCCTGATCGACCGCTGCCCCTGTTCAATCTGGTCACACAAGTCAGACAGCACCTGGGCCTGGCGTGCAGGATTCTTGTCGCTGTTGCCGTGGCTGCAATCGACAACCACCGACGGCGTGAGGCCCTTTTCGGCCAGAGAGACAGCCGCCCGCTGCACCGATGCCGCATGGTAGTTGGGACCACTGCTGGTTCCGCCACGCAAAATCAAGTAGCCGTGTGGGTTGCCTTGTGAGCGCAGTATCGCCGGCGTGCCCTCCTTGGTGAGGGACGGGAACCAGTGGCTTCGTTGCGCGCAGCGTATGGCATCGATGGCGACATCGATCTGGCCTGTGGTGCCATTTTTGAACCCTACCGGCATAGAGAGTCCCGATGCCAGTTCCCGGTGGATCTGGCTCTCGACTGTTCTGGCGCCGATAGCACCGAAACTGACCAGCTCCGCATAGTACTGGCCGAAGGTGGTATCGAGAAATTCGGTGGCCGCCGGCAGGCCCAGGGCCGCCACATCCAACAGCACTTTGCGGGCCAGGTGCAGGCCCTTGTTGATATGAAAACTGTCATCGAGATCAGGATCATTGATCAGGCCTTTCCACCCGACTACGGTCCGCGGTTTTTCAAAATAGACGCGCAATACGGGCACGATGGCATCGGCAAGTGGATCACAGATGGCCTTGAATCGCGTGGCGAAATCGATGAGAGCCACCGGGTCATGCACAGAACAGGGTCCGACAATCGCCAGAACACGGTCGTCATCGCCTCTGAGTACTTGCTCGATGGATTGCCTGGCTGCGGCGATCGCATTTGCGCTGGCCTCCGGCAGGGGTAACTCCTCCGCCAGTACCCAGGGTGTGATAAGTGGCTTGGTAGCGCCGATGCGCACATCGTCAGTGGGCTTGCTCATAGTTTTGGTGTGGTTTTGTATCGTATAAATCTAAATGCAAGCCCCCCCGCCATTAGTCGGCGGCCAACTGCGCAATGGTCGGGGCTATGCAGGTCATGAGTACAGGCAGGGCGCACAGGGGCGCTGCCCACTCGCCCTGGATGCTGCCATAAAACCCTGGTTGACAGCGCTGAGTCAGCCTGTTCAGGCGGCAACCTCCTCACTTTGCTCACCGGGCTGATCCGGTTCCTGCTCGGCCAGTTTCTCTTCCAGCTCCTTGACCTTGTGCTGCAGCTCGGCATTTTCACTCTTTGCCGTGTTCAGCGACTTTTGCAGCAACTCATTCACCCTGGTCTTTTCGGCAAGCTTTTTCTTGCCTGAGTCCAGGTTCTTTTTCATCCTGGCCGGGTCATACTGCTTCAAAACCTTGCTCTGTGCGCGCTCCTCGGCGAGGTCTTTTTGAAGGGATTTAACCCGTTTTTTAAGATCGGTAGCTTCCACCTGCAACTTGTCCGATCTATTGGAGAGTTCGCGATTCAGTTGCTCCACACGCTGGTTGGCGGTGGCCTTGCCTGATAGGTCGGTAAGAGATTCCAGTTGCCTGTCAATCGTGGCCTGCTGCGCGTCAATGGTGGCCTGCATATCCGCTTGTTTCTTCAGGAGAGCTTCTATCTCGGTGGCCTTTTGTTCCAGCTGGCCGTTGTATTCCGCCCGCAGCTGTTCTTCCAGTTCAATCACTTTTTCCAGTTTGTTGAGACTCAACATACAATCTGTCCTGCACATTTGTGCCCTGCGAGTTCTTCATCGCGAGGGAGGGTGGCTGAATGATCCCGATGAAACCGAGCTAAGAGTGGCCGGGGACAAGCTGGCCAATGGGCTCTGGTGTCGGGTGCTAATTTCTTTAAAAACCTATAAAAATCAATAGGATGTTGGTGGTAGGGTGGTCAGCCGCTAGTGCGCCACACCGCAGTGGCCCCACCGTCCCCCTCGGCTCGTCCAGCGTGAAATGCCTGCCGGCCCATTTTCCGGGGGACGCATTGTACCCGAAACTGAACGCAGACCGAACCTTTTTGACGATGCCTTGTGCAATTGTTGGGCAAGGTATGTGCAAGTAGTTGCAAAACGCCGGCAGTGGCGTGCTCTCGCTGGCAGCTGCCGACGCATGTTTACCTGCTCATCTGCCCGAGAGGAAGGCGTCAATGGCCACCAGGGAGGTGCGTTCCGTGAGTGTCGGCGCATGGCCGCGACGGGGAATCTCAGCGACTTGCAGAGCATCGTGACAGTCGCGCATCCTGGCGACACACGCCGGCGCCAGGATGTCTGAGTCCGCTCCGCGTATCAGCAGCATGGGTTTACTGGCGCAGCGCTCGAATACCGGCCACAGGTCAGGTGGCGCGACGTCCACCCGTTCCTCGTCCAGGGATTGGGCGATCGCCGGGTCATAGGCCAGTACCGGTATTCCGTCTTCTTCGCAAAACATGCCCCTGGCGAAATCTCGCCATTGTTCGTCAGAAAAGTCGGGAAAGGCGCTTTCGTTGATCGCTCGGCACTGGGCCACGGCTTCGTCCCAGTTTGTCACCTGGGCTGATTTACCGACATACCCCTTTATCCGCGCGAGGCCGCCCGGGTCCACCTCGGGTCCGATGTCGTTAATGATCATCGCCTTTATGCGTTCCGGCTGCATTGCGGCCATCAGGAAAGACATCAGACCGCCCATGGAGGTGCCTATCAGAGTGACCCGGGCGACCTTGAGGTGGTCCAGGAGGGTAAACATATCCTGCACGTAGACCTGGGGGTTGTAGTTGCCGGCATCGCCGTCATATTCCGAGCGGCCGCGGCCCCTCTGGTCTACCGCAATTACCCGAAAGCGTTCATACAAATGATCTGCGAGACCGGCAAAGTCGGCAGAGTTGCGAGTGAGCCCGTGCATGCACAGTATGGTGGGAGGGTCGGGGTTGTCGCTGTCGTGGCAATGGTAATCCCGGGCATAGAGCCGTAATCCATCGTTGCTGTGATACCAGCAGTCGTTGTAGTTATCCATAGTCTCTCTCGTTGCTCACCAGTCTACTGTAATGCGTCCGCGAAGAGCGGCGTATAAAAAGGGTGATAGGGTGGGCGGGCAGGAACAGCCCTGCCAAGTTTCTTACTCGTCCTGCCTTCTGTTCTGCCGGATTATGCTTGACTCGTTCTGGTTCAGGCTGCGCCAGTGTATGCCGTGATTCCAAGGTCGAACCCCGCCCTGGCCAGGGTTGGGAGGGCGACGGTGGTCGCTCCCTGCGATGGCGGCTTGTGTTAATGCAGTCCAGCCAGGTAAGCGCCGGACGCAATAATCGCCAGAATCAGTGAGAACATCGATAACAGGATAAGAATCTGGTAAAAAAGGTGCAGTCTTTGCGAACTTTTGGTCAGCTCAGCAATAGCGCTCTCGTTTTCATGGTGATGCTTTGCCAGCCTCTGTTGCTCTGATGCGCCCGAATACAACCATCGCAGGAGCGCGGAAAACAGTAGCGAGGTGATACTGATTGCAAGCAGCAAGGCTGCGATGAAGAGCGGCCGCGGCAGAGTGTCGCCCGTGCCATCACTGTTCAATCCAAATATGGCGGCCATAGCGCTGATATTGGCGATGGCCAGCACGGCAAAGATCAGTTTGAAAAACACCGTCCGTGAGTGCGCCACGCGATTGCTGATCTGCTCAACCCCGTCAGCGCCGAGCGAATCCTCTGTGATCGGTCTGATAGTCAGTTACTCCTCATCTATCCGGATAGAATACTGAAACCACCATGGACTGTGCGCACTCCAGCCCCTATACCCGCCAGGCGAGGCCGGGATAAGAGCAAGCGGAGCCTTCCAGCCGGTTCTTACAATAAAGCATAGACTATGCGCCCTGATTTGCCGTCTCTCGTATCCAAAAGAGGCTTTGTACAGTTGCGCCAGGGCGGGAAGGCTCCGCCGCGCTGGCATCCCGGCCCCGTTCTCTATCTGGTCGCATGGGTGGTCTTTTTGGCCGGCTGCGCACTTGTTCATAGAGCCGCACCTGGCCAAGATTACCCCGACCTGTTTCAGTGTTAGAGGTTCCTAGAACGCCGTGCACTTTTCATCAGTGCGATAGGCTGCTCTTCCGGCGTGCAAATCGGCGTCTGCCATGAACTCACCGCTGGTTGCCAGGTGCACTCGCGCCGTGCCATCTGCTGCCTGCTGCAGCTGCAAGAAATAGCCTTTGCGCTGTGGATAGCGGGCAGCGATGAGGTCAGCAGGGCATATGGCGCTGTGATTGCTGCGGGTGGCGTCCATTACGAGGGTGCCGGAGATCGGCTCATAGCTGCCTTGCAACTCATAGGTGACATGACATTGTGAAAAGCCCTCGGAATGACGGTTACTGTGGTTGTATATCGTCTCCGTCCCGCTGGCCTCTCCAGTGTCCCCGTTAAAGTCCAGCTCCCCCACGATGTATTGCGTATGGGCGGCATAGGACTCGTTGATCTCGCTATGGCAGGTTCTGAAGGCCGAGTGCCCCGGCAGGGGCCAGCACAGGGCTACCGCGAAAACCGGACTGGCCAGGCGAAAGCAAGGCATGATATAGCGCTCCTCGCTACTAACGGTGAGATACACTGGGTTTAAATAGACCAATGCACGCTGCTTGTCCACCCGCGTACCTGCCAGCCAGTCCAGCAAGATTCCCTGGCGGTGGCCGAATCACCTTGCTTACGGTCACAACGCAGCCCATTCTTTGACGCCGCAGGCCGGCTTTGGCATGATCCGTCACAGGTCGCCAGTTACGGGATGGTCCGGCAGGCGGTGCTTTACCCATCTTTTTGATACGCGACGCTTGCAACAACTCAGGAGAGCGCAATGGAAGGCCTGTGGCCGCCGGTGATCATGCTAGGGGTATTTCTCACCATCTTGCTCATCGCCATGTACAACAAGTTTATCAAGTATCGCAATACCATCGAGGAGCAATGGAGTGGTATCGATGTGGCGCTGCGGC
>Ga0316189_10003345_pt1 | contig 15586 bp, 6 predicted proteins | sample LowCovwburrow_MG_FD_204930 | JGI IMG/M metagenome (GOLD analysis project Ga0316189, IMG submission 204930) | Coastal sediment microbial communities from Maine, United States - Lowes Cove worm burrow | ecosystem: Environmental > Aquatic > Marine > Coastal > Sediment | place: USA: Maine... | reverse complement strand
CCGGATGCACGATATCAAGCAGAGGCATACCGATATACTCTTCTTCGGAGTAACCCAAAGTCTGCAGCTCGGCAAGATTGGCATCAATGATTTTTCCGTCCAGCCCCACGATATGTACCATATCCAGGGCATCATTAAACAGACTTCTGTATCTGACTTCATTTTTTCGTACGGTTTCATAGGCATTCTGCAATTCAACTGTACGCTCGGCAACTATTTCCTCCAAATTTCTCTGCATCCGCCGCAACTGCAAATGATTTTTTACCCGCGCCAATACTTCTTCGCGCTGGATCGGCTTGGAGATGAAATCCACGCCGCCGACTTCGAACCCCCTGACTCTGTCATGCAGCTCCTGTAATGCACTGACAAAGATAACAGGAACCTCGGCGGTACGCTTATCCTGCTTCAGCCTCCGGCAGAGTTCATATCCGTCAATGTCCGGCATTTTGACATCAAGCAGGAGCAAATCAGGGGGCGAGGCAAGCGCTGAATCAAGCGCCAGACCCGGTTCCTGTGTCGGGCGGACCTTATACCCTTCCGAGGAAAGCATATCCGTCAGCAGACGCAGATTTTCCAGGGTATCATCAACGACCAAAATTTCCCCGCTGTTATCAAACATTATCCTATCCTTTGCAGACATCGTAAGCCTGCTTAATCTGTTGCGCTGTTCAGCAGTTCCAGAATCCGGCTGAATCGAAACTCCCGTATCAGCACCTGTAATCCGTCGGCGGTCTCGGAGTGCGTATGGAGGATATCTTCGATCACCTCTTCAGCTGCTGCAACATCCAGCTTATGCACCGCCTTTTTCAGTCTCTCCCGTTGTTCGGCAGGAAGGTCTTTCAGCATTGCCGCTGTAACGATACTCTTCTGTTCCGCAGTGTTCTTTACTTGTCCTTCTTTGTAATTATACCGCAGGTCCAGATATTTTTCCATGACAGAGAAAAGCTCCCCGGAGCGAAAGGGCTTATGCACCACCTCGTCACAGCCGGCCGCCAGAATTCTGTCGTGCTGGTGCCTGAAGACGCTGGCGGTGAGAGCCGCGACAGGCACGCTGTTCCCGCCGGGCAGAGCACGGATACGCCGGGTCGCCTCATACCCGTCCATCACCGGCATCCGTATGTCCATCCAGATGAAATGCGGCCGCCATGTTTCAAACATCGCCACCGCCTCCTTCCCGTTCACCGCCTCCCGCACCGAAAAGCCTGTCCGCGTCAGGAGGGTGGTAATAAGTAGCCGGTTATCGGGATTATCCTCCACCACCAGAATGCGCAGCTCCGGCTGCCCTTCAGCCAGGCCGATCACCTCCGGACCGGACTTCCGCAGTACAGCCGGTGTTTCGGCCCGAGCAGGAGAAAGGAACACTCGTGCCCGAAAAATACTGCCTTGTCCTACCGTGCTTTGCACCTCCAGAGTGCCGCCCATCAGCTCGGCAAATGAATGGGAGATAGCCAGCCCCAGCCCGGTGCCCTTGCGGCTGCTGCCGGACTGGAAAAAGGGTCTGAAGACAGATTGCAGGTCATCGGGAGGGATGCCGGGGCCGGTATCTTCCACCTCCAGTTCAAGCTGCAGGCCCTCGCCCTGAACCACGGTTCGTGCCCGCAGGGCCACACTGCCTCTGCGGGTGAACTTCACCGCATTGCCCAGCAGGTTGATGAGAATCTGGCGCAGTTTGTCCGCATCCCCCCTGACAAACTGTTCGGTTTCCGGCGCGACCTCCAAACTGAACAGGAGGTCCTTGGCCCCGGCCCGTGAGCGGATCATTTCCCCGACTTCTTCCAGCAGCCCGGACAGCTCAAAGGGCTCGGAATTCAGCTCCGTCTTTCCCGCCTCGATCTTGGAAAGATCAAGGATGTCGTTGATCATCGCCAGCAGGTGCTCGCCGCTGCGGTTGATGATGGCGAGTTTCTTCTGTTGATCGGCTGTCGTCTGCGGATCCTTTGCCAGCATTTCAGAGAAGCCGAGAATGGCGTTCAGGGGCGTTCGCAGCTCGTGAGACATGTTGGCAAGAAAGATGCTCTTGGCTTTGCTGGCGGCCTCGGCAGCCTCTTTGGCCTTCCTTTGCTTCTCTCGGGCCAGGTTGCGCTCGGTATTATCAATAAAGGTCGCCAGAAAGTCTCTTTTCAAAGTAATACCGCCGATTTCTATATCCCGTTCCCGACCGTCATGACAGGTGACCCGGTACTCGATAACCTTGATTTTGCCTCCTGTCTCCACCGAACTCTCAACCGCCTCATTCCATGTGTTCAGTACCCCTTGACGGTATACCTCATCAGGGTAGGCCGTCGGCCACCATTGCTCCAGGGTCGGAACCTCCTCATGGGTATATTCGAAAAGATCGAGAAAACGGTCATTGCGAAAATATATTTCTCCCTTCTCGTCGACCATGCACATAGCCACCGGCAATTTTTCGAGAACGTTTTGAAACCGCTCCACAGCCTGTTTTCTGACCTTGATCTCCTGCTCCAGCTCGGCAGTACGTTCTGCGACACGTTCCTTCAGCGAATGATGGTTTTTCCAGTGCTGATAGATATACAACACCAGAAGGAAAAGAGCCAGAAGCGACATAGCTCCGGCCACACTCTTCAGCAGTTGAGTCCGTCGTCGTTCCTCCCTGTCCAGAATTCCCATCCATTTCGCACGCAGATGATCATACGTTCCGTCCGCAATGATCACCATCAAGCCTTCGTTAAGCAGAGCCAGCAGCTCTTTGTCGCCTTCGGTGACGGCAAAACAAAAATCCTGACGGAGCTCCCGTAGCGGCGCAACAGCTGTCTTCAGGTTATCCAGTTTTAATCTTTCAATCAGATTGAGCCCGACCAATCGTTGCACAACCACAGCGTCCAATTCTCCTGCGGCCAGCTTTTGCATGGCTTCCTCAAAGGTCGGGGTTGTCACCAGCTTATCCGTGAACTTTTTGCGGCGCATAAACTCTTCAGCATTGTCGCCCTGCATCACCCCGACCCGGTGACCTTTGAGATCTTCAGGAGTTTTGATCGCTTCTTCATCATTACGCACGAAAACAGCCCCGTAAAGTCTGATATAAGGAGCTGTAAAGTCAAAAACAGCCTCTCGTTCCGGTGAACGACCGACTAAAGGCAGTGCATCCAGGTGCCCGTCTTCAAGCTTCTGTTTGATTTCCCCCCAGGGTCCGACAGTAAAAACGACCTTCCGCCCCATCGCCGCCAATGCCGCCCGCATCAATTCAACGGAAAACCCGCCTGCGGAACCGTCATCCAGTACAATGGCAAAAGGCGGATAATCGAGTTCAGATGCGGACCTGACCGGATTACCTGCGGCCGCGTTGATGTCGGAACCGAGAGCAATCGACAAAACAACGCAGAACAGGGGGGAAAGCAGAGATCGGCCCGAACCGCTTTGTTGGAACTTTTTGCGGTTATTCATTCTTATCATCACTCTTCTTTTCGCCCTCAAGCAGTTCCAGAATCCGGCTGAAACGAAACTCACGAGTCAGCATCAGCAGTCCTTCTCCGGTCTCGGGATAATCATCGCGGATTTTTTTGATCACCTCTTCGGTCGCTGCAACATCCAGTTTTTGAGCAGCCACCCTCAATGCCTTTTTCTGTTCATCAGGCAGTTTCGCCATCATTTTCGCCGTGAGAATGACGGGCGAAGGTGCTTGTTCCACATCCTCCGCGCCTTCATAGATATAGCGCACTTCCAGATGCTTTTTCATCGCATCAAAGATGTTCTGAGTTCTGAACGGTTTCTGCAGCACCTCATCGCAGCCTGCCGCCAAAATCTCCCTGTGCTGCTCTTTGAAGACTCCGGCAGTAAGGGCCACAATTTTCACCCTGTCCCCGCCAGGCAGAGCACGGATGCGACGGGTCGCTTTATAACCGTCCATTACCGGCATATGCAGATCCATCCAGATAAGGTGAGGTTGCCACTCTTCAAACAGGGCAACGGCCTGCTCGCCGTTTGCAGCCTCACGGGTCTGAAAGCCTGCCTGCAAAAGCAGATTGTTCAGCAACAACCGGTTCTCGGAAACATCATCCACGACCAGAATTCGCCATATGTCCTGACCGGATTCCAATACCGGCAGCTCCCCTTCGGTTTCCCCAACATATTCTGTTGTTACAGATTCTTCAGCAAGGGATGCCGGGAAATCAATACGGAACAGTACGCCTTCTCCAGGAGCACTGCTCCGGCTGATTTTTCCTCCCATAAGTTCAATAAAGGATTTGCTGACTATCAGTCCCGGCCCGGAATCTTTATAGCTGATCTCTTCCGACTGATCCGGGGAAAGCGCTTCAAAGAGGTGTCCCCCCCGGTCCGCTGATGTGCCTGTGTCGTTGTTTTTCACCTCCATTTGTACTGTAACCGCAGCGGAATCATCGGGTGCAGGCAGGCTGCGGACGCGCAAAAAACAGCCTTTGCCTGCTTTGCCTGTGATGTTCAAAGCATTGCTGAGCAGGTTCATCAGAATGTGACGCAACTTGTCTCGATCCATCCTGATGCAGCAGGGCAAGTCCGGATCAAGTTCCATTATAAAGTGTTGTCGGGCAGTTCCGGCATGCGTTTTCAACCGTTTTTCTGTTTCCCGCAGCAACTCCGGCAAATCAAAGATCTCCGGCTTCAGTTCCACCCGACCCGCATCAATCCTGGCAAGCTCCAGGATATCATCAATAATGTTTAACAGATTTACGGCACTGCGATTGATAATGCCCAGCTTTTCCTGCTGCGCGGAATCAATGGCATGGTCCCGCCGCATCATTTCCGAGAAACCGAGAATGGCATTAAGCGGAGTATGCAGATCATGGGACATGTTGGCAAGAAAGATTGATTTGGCCCGGTTGGCCGCCCTTGCGGCATCTTCCGCCTGTTTTCGCTGTCTCACCTCCTTTGAAAGCTGTCTGTTCCAAGAGGAGAAGAGTGCCAGGAGAGCGGTCACTGCGGCCAGGATCTTCCAGAGCAGGGTGTAGTCGGTGCCGTGCTCATAGCGGATGGACATCCAGCGGTTAAAGAAAGCCTCTCTTTCCGGCTGTTCAATGCTGTCCAGAGCCTTTTGCAGGATACCGACAAAGATCGGCCAGTCATCACGCACCGCTACGGACAGATCATAGGTGTAAGAGGTCTCGCCGGCGATGCGCACGTTGTTCAGACGTAACTTACCAAGGTAGTAACTCCCGGTAACCACATTGCCGATAAAGGCGTCCACCTTACCGGCGGCGACCATTTTTAAACCGTCATCGGTTGCCTGAACAGCCACTTGAGTGATATCAGGGTAATCCCGCGTGAGCCATTCGGCAACAGCGGTGCTCTCTAAAACAGCAGCTCGTCTGTTTGTCAGGTTGGAGAGGTTGCCGATATAGGAGATATCATTGCGGGCGAAAATATTGACGGGCATGGAGAGATACGGCTCGGTAAACACGGCGAACGCCCGCCTTTTTCCGGTTTCTGATATGGTCGCGATCATATCCAGCTCTTTATTACGCATCTTTTCTATTCCCTCGGCCCAGGAAGTTTTTTTCGCCGCCTCCAGACGAATACCAAGCATTTTCTCCAAATGTTTCAGGTACTCGACAGCGATCCCCTGATAACGTCCCTCGTTATCGCGGAATTCCACAGGTGCCCAACGAGCATCAAGGTAAACCCGAACAACAGGATGCTCGGCCAGCCATGCATGTTCTTCCGGCTTTAACTCCACAGAGTCAGCTCTCTGTTCAGGTATCCAGCTCCACTTGGAAAGAATTTTCGCCTGCTCTTCATATGAAATCGAATTCATGGCCTTGCGCAGTATCTCGGCCAGCAGGGGCATATTCGGCTGAACGGCTACAGCGGACTCATCGGAAAGCTCCTGAAAGGCATAGACAGGCTCGATCTCAAGAATGGAATTTTTGATCAGGAGATAGGCGTCCAGATTGAACCCCACAGCTACATCCGCCTTATTCCGAAGAAGCAGGGTAAAGGCGTCGAGCGGCGTATCCGCGCTGATTGCCTCTATCTGCTCTTTCCGTTCATCAAAGTATCGTTGCAGAAAGACGATATCCTTGAAATAGGCGACCCGCAGCCCCACCAGGTCTTCATCCTTTGTGAACTTGAGTCGGCTGTTTTTTTTGGCAAACACCGTCGGCAACATATTGTAGCACGGCTTAACGGTCAACAGGCCCATCTCTTGAGCAAGTTCTCTGTTCATCAGGGAAACAACATCAATTTTCCCTTCGGATGCACGCCTGATGATCCCCGACCATGCATCATCAATGATTTTGAAACGGATACCCAGGCGTTTTTCCAGTAAGCGGTAAAATTCCGGGACAATGCCGGCAAACGAACCGTCCGCCCGTTTGATAAGCTGCGGCTCGAATTCACTGGACTCACCGACTCGAATTACCGGATGATCAGCCAACCAGGCCTGTTCTTCTTCTGTCAGGCCGATCACCCCGGACACCTGCTCGGCAACTCCGAGGTCGGGAGCACCTTGGGTATGCCGGTTTTCAGCATAACAAGGGGAAATGCAGCTGCACAGGATAAGGGCGGTTATCCGGCGGAAAACGCGGGACAATGAATGTCCGAAAAAAGCCTTTAACATGAAAGGGGAGGGGATTGCAGCGGAGGATCTATGAAGAGATATCGGAACATGTTCATTTTTTTCAGGAAGGCTTTTTTTTATCGTGGAGCAGCTCCAGAATCCGACCGAAGCGAAATTCCCGGGCCAGCACCTGCAATCTGCCGGCAGTCTCCGGGTGTTCATTGCGAACCTCTTTGATCGCCTTTTCGGACGCTGAAATATCCAGTTTCTGAGCAGCCGCCCTCAATGCCTTTTTCTGTTCATCAGGCAGTTTCGCCATCATTGCCACTGTTACGGTATTTATCGATTTTCCTGTTATATTTTCACATTCCTCTTCGTAGACATAATGCACACTAAGATATTTTTCCATGATTGAGAAAAGTTCTCCGGTGCGAAAGGGTTTATGCAGCACCGCATCGCAGCCCGCCGCCAGAATTTTTCCATACTGCTCCTTAAAGGCACTGGCAGTGAGGGCGACGATCTTTACTTGCTCCCCTCCGGGCAGGGAACGAATCTGTCTGGCCGCCTCATAGCCGTCCATGACCGGCATGCGCATGTCCAGCCAGATGAAATCCGGCTGCCACTCTTTAAACATCGCCACGGCCTGTTCGCCGTTTTCCGCCTCTTGAACCAAAAAACCCGTCTGAGTCAGCAGAGTCTTCACCAGCAGCCGGTTTTCGAAATTATCCTCGACCACCAGAATACTCCGCTGCTGTTGATTGGATGCAAGGCCGATGATCCGGCGAGTCTCATCAACAACGGCTTCAGCCGCCGTATATGTCTCAGCCTGCCCCACCCGGACGGAAAAACTAAATACCGACCCCTGATCCGGTTCACTCTGCACGGAGACATCTCCCTGCATTGTTTGGACAAACTTCTTGGTAATGGTCAGCCCCAGTCCGGTTCCGTTCCGGGTATCGGACACGCTCGTCTGTTGAAAGGGCATGAAGATGCGCTCCATATCTTGCGGGGAGATACCGGGACCTTTGTCCCGCACCTCCCCGTGCAGGACAAAGGTATCCGGCTTACCGTTTTCGGCATAAAGATGCACAGAGATCTCTCCTGTCTCGGTGAATTTAACCGCATTGCCCACCAGATTGATCAGGATCTGACGGAGCTTCGGACCGTCGCCGTGTATGAAGCGGGGAAAGGAAGAGTCCTGGGCCAAGACAAGAGAAAGTCCTTTTTCTTCCGCCCGCAGGCGCATCATATCGATAACGTCCCGAACCAGCTCGCCCAAATCAAGATCCTGGAGATCCAGCTGCATACGCCCGGCTTCGATCTTGGACATATCAAGCACATCGTTGATCAGCTGCAACAGGTGGTGTCCGGAACGGTTGATGATATCAAGATTCTCAAGTTGCTTCTCCGTAGCCTGCGGGTCTGTCCGCATGAGTTGGGAAAAACCGAGGATGGCATTGAGCGGGGTACGCAGTTCATGGCTCATGTTGGCCAGAAAAACAGACTTTGCCTGCGAACCGGCTTCAGCCCGTGCTCTGGCGTCTTGCAAGTCCTCCATCATATTTAGCATAGCCCGGCGCATTCCGATCAATTCCTCAGTCCGTTTCTGTGCAGATGCTTCGGACCGCTGCAGCTCATGCATCTTGCTTCGCAGTTCTCCGGTACGCTTTTCGACCATTGACTCCAGGAACTGTCTGTGTCCGTCCAATTCTTCTTCCGTCTTCTTCCGCTCGGTGATATCCCTGCTGATTGACCGGACAGAGATAAGCTTATCATCCTCGAACTGAGGAACGGAACTGATCTCCACCTCCACCTTGGCACCTGTTTTGGTCATAAGGGAGGTCTCATAATTCCGGATGGTCTTTCCGGCCAACACCTGTCTGAAAACAGCGGTCGACGTTTTGCTGTCATCCGGATGCAGAGCATCAAAAAATGATCTGCCCGTATACTCTTCTCGGGAATACCCCATGACCTCCAGTTCAATAGGATTGGCAGCAACGATGCGGCCCCGGGCATCAATAATGTGAATCATGTCCAGGGCGTCATTGAATATCCCTCTGAATTTTTCTTCACTCTCGCTTAAGGACTCTTCCATCTGTTTCCGCTGCACGGAAAGTGCGAAGAGAGCGGCCAGACGTTCAATAACAGTCAAGTCTTGATCTGTGTACCCTCCCTGTTTATTTGCAAGCGCAATCTGGCCGACAGGCGCATTCTCTATCACAGCCGGAACATTCAGGTAATTTTCCAGCACTACATGCCCGTACGGAATTCCGATTGATTGCTCATGGGAATCCGGATCGTTTGTATAAAATCCCTGCCGGGTATTCAGGGCATGCCCCCATAACCCCCGATACCTGCCGTCTTCGCTGATAGGCAGCACAATGGTCCTGTCCTGCATAGTACAATCCTCTCCCATCATGGCTGTCGTATGTCCCACCAGATTACGAGAGAATGGATCAACAGAGCCGACAAGACCGTGACGGCTGTCGGTCAGCTCCCTGGCGGCCCTGAGCACCAGTTCCGCTGTTTCCCGGATGGAAAATGAAGGGACGAGCAGGGTGTCGGCGACTTCGGCCAAGGCTTTGTTGACAGAAAGCTCCTGTCGCAGTTGTCGGGTGGTCTGCATAAGTTCGGTGGTCCTTTCCCGCACTTTCAGCTCAAGGTTCTCCTGGGCCTGCCGCAGCTCCGCAGTTCTTATGCCCACCTGCCTCCTCAGGAGTAAGACCCATAAAACTGTGAAGCAGATCACCAGCAACGCGATGATACCGAGGAGCCTGAGCTGTCCTACCCGTTCTTCAGTGAAGAAAACGATCTTCTTTCCCGACCAGCTGTCGATTATCCTCTGTATCGTTCCTTCCCGGCGTAACTTTCTGACACCTTGATTTATCTCATCCAGCAGGGCGGTATTACCTTTTTTGACAGCCACAGAGGGAAGAGCTTTGGTAAAGGGCTGCTCAACAATCTTTATGTCGTCACCCAATTTTTCTTTCTGGAGCGTATACGCTCCCACCCAGAGGTCGGCGGCCACAGCAGCCACTTCACCTGCAAGTAACAGCCTGAACCCTTCCGAGTAATTTTCAACGATCCGAAGCGGTATCTTTTTATTGGACGTCAGGATATTTTTCGGATACCCGCCCTTGGTCACGGCAACGATCTTGCCTTCAACGTCCTTGACCGTACTGATCATCATGTCTTCCCGCTTCACAAAAAAAGAAAACTCGAACTCAAGCATGGGCTCGGAAAAGTCATACAACGCAGCCCGTTCTTCCGAATAGCTTATTGCCGTCAGGGCATCGGCCTCTCCGCCAAGAACCATCTGCTGCGCATCGGCCCATTTCATCAGACGTATCTCGACATTCCTGTCCATGGCTTGTGCAAGGGCCTTGAGAAGATCGACATTCAACCCGATCGGTTCTTCATCCTTATTGAGCGACTCAATGGGAGGATAGCTCCGGTCTCCGGCAAAGATGAGCACCTTTTCGGCAGCAGCAGAACAGGCCGGGTACAGGGCAGATAATGTCAGGGACAGAATCCAGCCCAGCAACCATATTGATATGATTTCCGATTTTATAACCACCTGTCTGTTTCTCACATCAACCCTTTTCAGTAGCATCCCAGATTTCTTCCGAAAAATTATCAACCAGACAAACCGGATCTTTTACCGGACAATATGATATTTTTTCTCCCCTCCCCGCTCCAGGGTCAGCCTGTTGACCTCCTCCTTGAGTCTGATCATCTGCTCCTCCCGGTCAACTGCCAACTTGCTGAAATGCTCCAGGTCTTCCATGTTCGCGCGAAGCTCCATCTCTATTTTTTTGCGTTTACCGATCTCTTTTTCCAATCGTCGCTCGAACTGCTTCCGTTCCACAATACCGCCTATGAGTTTTGCTGCTGTCTCCAGGCGCCGCTTGGCAACATCAATAATAAATTTCGGCCGGGAGAGATAGGTATCCGCCTCTTTTTGGAGTTCCTCCACACGGATATTGAATTTGTCGGCCAGTTCGGCAAGGGTGTCGTCATCGGTGGGCGGATCGCCGTATCCCATATTGATAACCCCCACCACTTCGTCACTGGCCCAGATAGGGACAGCATAGAGATGAATGCCGCCGACGCATTCAATATCCGTCGCCTCACGACGTTGAAAAGTCGGTTTCGCGGATTCGTGCCAGCAGTTTTCATGGCAATGCCATCTGCCGCAGACCAATGCCTTCCGCGTGTTGTCGGTCCCGCATAATTTCCACCCGGCAGTATCAAGAAGCTTACACCATCCTGAAACAAACATGCCGAACGCATAGTCCCCGTTCTTCTCGTAGATCGCGATAGAGGTATCAAGCAGATCAATACAGTCCTGCGTCAATATTCTGAGGGTATCCTGAGAGACCGAATCCATGATAATCCGACAGGTGTTTAGATCGGTGATATTTCCGTATGCAGGATTATAGGGAGGATTCCCATCTCGTTCTTTTTCAACGCTTTTTTTCAAAAGCCATTCTATCTTATGTAGCTCCTCCTTAAGGTGCCGCTCTTCCTCTCCTGCTGGGTATTTTGCCCTATTTTTTTCTGACGCCCTTGCTGAATCCATGGCTTACTCCTTTACTTGTTCTTTTTCGCTCTTGAATAGTTCCAAAATCCGGCTGAAACGAAACTCACGGACCAGCACCTGTAATCTGCCGGCGATCTCAGGGTGTTCATTGCGGATTTCTTTGAGCACCTCTTCGGTTGCTGAAATATCCAGTTTCTGAGCAGCCACCCTCAATGCCTTTTTTTGTTCATCAGGCAGTTCCGTTGTCATTGCCGCACTAAGCGGAGTCGAAGGTGCGGCCTGTTCATTTTTCTGAGCCTCTTTGTCATAGATATAGCGCAGTTTAAGGTGGTCTTTCATCGACTTGAATATTTCCGGGGGCCGGAATGGCTTGCAGAGTACTTCGTCACAGCCTGCTTCCTGTATCCTCCGGCGTTGCTCTCTGAAGGCACTGGCAGTCAGAGCGACGATTTTTACCGTTTCGCCGCCGGGCAGGGCACGGATGCGTCTGGTCGCCTCACACCCGTCCATTATCGGCATCCGTATATCCATCCAGATGAAGTGAGGCTGCCATTCCTGAAACACAGCGAGAGCCTCAGCACCATTGGTTGCTTCATGCACTGAAAAACCAACCGGCTTTAACAGGTTTTGAAGAAGAAGCCGATTATCTCTATTATCTTCAACAATCAGTACTCGTTGCTCTCCTTGTCCCGGTGCCAGCTGCACAGCTCCCCTCCCGCTGACCTCGGCCTTAACCACGTTCGTTTCGTCCCCTCTCTGCACCGGCAGGGACACGCGAAAAATCGATCCTCTGTCCGCTTGACTCTCCAGGCAGATTTCACCTCCCATCAGTTCCGCATACTGTCTGGTGATGGTGAGTCCCAGTCCGGTCCCGGCCTGCTCACCGGGAGCCCCTCCCTGCACAAACGGATGAAAAATGCGCTGCTGCTCATCCAGTGCAATTCCTGCACCGCTGTCCTCTACCTCAAAGAACAACTTCAATGCTGTCCCCTTACCATCGGATTTTCCGTTCACCCGCAGGATTACGCTGCCCTCCGCAGTATAGTTGACCGCATTGCCCAGCAGGTTCAGCAGGATCTGGCGCAGCTTGCCAGCATCGGCATGGATATAACGGGGAAGGTCGGAGCAATATTCCGCAAGCAGGTACAATCCTTTTTTTTCGGCCCGTCGCCGCATCATATTTATCAGGTCGTCCACCAGTTCACGCAGGTCGAAAGAGACCGGTTCCAACTCCACCTGCCCCGACTCAATTTTGGACATATCCAGTACAGCATTGATCAAGGACAAGAGGTGATGACCACTGCGGTTGATAATTTGCAGGTGCTCCTGCTCTGTTTCCGGAAGATCGGAATTGGTCTGCATAAGTTGGGAAAATCCCAGCACCGCATTCAGCGGAGTACGTAACTCATGGCTCATATTGGCCAGAAAGATACTCTTCGCCTGATTGGCGGCTTCGGCCTTCCGGGCAGTTTCCCGCAGCACCGCCTCCTGCTCGCGTAACAGTTTCTCCTGTTCTTTTTTGACGAGTATTTCCTGCTGCAGCTGCTGACTGAGCTGTTCCGCCTCATGGCGCTGCAGCTCCGCGTCTTCCATAATACTGATCGCCGCCAGCCGTGACCTAGTCAGATCTTCCGTGCGCTCTTTGACCTTCTGCTCCAGTCCGTCCTGATACTCATGCAGTTTTTTTTCTGTCTGCTGCCGTTCTCTGACCTCCCGGTCAAGCAGGTCGCGACCAGCCATTGTTTCACGAAGTACCAGCAGCATCTGATTAAAAGCCCCGGCAAATTCCCCCAGCTCATCCCTGGTTTTCAAACTCACCGGGTGGTCCAGGTCACCTCTGGCGACACGGCTGATACCGTTATGCAGAGCAGCGATCGAAAGAAAAATACTGCGGCCGGACAGAAAAGCCGATAACATAAAGAAAAAAATAATCAGCACCGCCGCAGTCAGAGAGAGATGCTGTGCCCGCTGTAACCTCTGCTCCTGCTCCGTCCTGCAATCCTCCCTGATCCGTGCGGAAACGGAAACAATATTCTGCACGTTAACGGTAATAGCCGCTACAAGCTGATCCCGTTTTTTTCGGGAGACGTCTTCGGAATACCCTGCCGACGGATTGTATTTCGGCAGGGCCGACAGCTGATCATATAATTTTCCCAGCCGGACATGTTCGTGTTTCAAACTTTTCAGCCGGATATCCGGCACCTCGTATATTCGAGGTATATCCCTTATGCATTGATCAAGGCGGGAATATATTATCCGCCACTGTTCTCCGGCCCTTTGCTCCTTTGGATTGCCCGGCATTTCATAGGACAGCAGGGCCAGCTGCTGAGCATCGTGCTCAATACGGTATAATTGCCTCTCCGCAACAAGTGCCGTGCGGAGAATCTTCTGGGAATGATACAACACCAGGAAGAAAAGCAGTCCAAAAAGCACCGCAACAGCAGTATGTAGCTGTAATTTTCTTTTTATCTTCAAATCAGCACTGAAATACCGTTTAACGGGCAATATCCGCAGCCGGACTCTTCTGGTCCGGCAGGGCATCCTGATACATATTGAGTGTGAACGGCTGCCCGTTTATTGATCAGATCTTCCGGTCGACTGACTCCGGGGGTACGGCGGGTAATTGATTCGGTTGACAATGATACAGAGAGACGGATCAGTCGCCGGTTCCGACCCTGTAAACAGGATCCCGGCCCAGCTCCCGACATAGGGAATTCACCTCCTGCTTCACCTCGACAATGCGCATCTCACGGTTGACCAGAGCTTCATTAAAATGTTCAAGTTTCCTGTTGGTTTCATCCAGCTCATCCAGAGTTCGGGAATTGCGTAAAGCAATAGCGGCGACCTCGCCGAAGGCCTCGGCCATGGTGGCATCGAATTCGGTAAAATCGCCGTCCTTATTGGCCAGTCCGATAATGCCCACTGTCCTGCCGTTGATATTGAGCGGTGCAAACATTACGTTTTTCATGTCCACATGACCAGCAGGAAGATAGGCCGTCCATTGAGAATGCATAAAATCATTGTCGTAAACCGCCTTGCCGCTGTGATAGGATTCGGCACGCAGGCCGCGAATCGGCATGGGCAGGTCGGGGTCCACCGTGCAGGGCAACCCGCCAGCCTCCAGAAAAAGCACCTCGTTCTCTTCGCCGGTATCATTGAGCAGAGCAATATAACCAGAAGTGGATCCGGTCATCTTACAGGCCTCGTCAAAAATGATACGGGCGGAAACCTTGAATTTACGATGCATTAAGACGGCATGGGCGGCATTCATCAGGGAGTGAAACTCCCTGGGGGTAAAGTTGGTCAGTTCCGATTCCGCCAGTTTACGTTGTTCGGTTTCCAGACGTAATGCATGCTGTTGCTGCAGAATCAGCAGATCCTGCTCCACCTGATGACGGAATTCCTCCAATAACCAGTTTTTGCTGTCCGCCACGGTATTTTCCTGAACGTCCTGCACGGAAATGGTCCCGAACACGTCGCCGTCCGGCCATAACAGCGGGTAACCGAGATAATAGTGCAGACTGGGATTCAACAGGGCTGCATCCTTCCCAGCAGCACGCAGCTTATCCCTGAGCATCAGAACGCGCCCGTCCAACGAATCAGTCCGAGGAATTTTTTGTCCATGCCGACAGAGAGTCTGCTCTGTAGAACAGACAGAAAAAACTTCCAGTTTCTCCCCGCTCCGCTTCATAATACAGGCACAGGGAACTTCCATTTCCCGGGCAAGCACGTTCATAAGGTTCTGCCAACGCTGTGCCACCTCTCCGGGAACCGATACCTGCGCCCGCATATTTTCCTCATCTGATATCATGTTCTTCTTCTCCGATTATTTATCCCTCTTGTTCATGTCGGGGCGAGAATCGTTCAGCCGTCATTCTCCTGTTTGTTGAGATACCGGGATATAGCGGTGAACATCTCTTTTTCGTTAAACGGTTTGCCGATATGCTCATTCATACCGGCCTCTTTGCTTTTTTCTTGATCCGTGGACAGGACGTTCGCTGTCAGAGCAATAATGGGCAGATTTTTATGCTGCGGGAGCTTGCGAATTTCTCGGCAGGCTGTGTAACCATCCATGACCGGCATCTGGATATCCATGAGCACGCAGTCAAAGCCGGAGGTCTGCAATATTTCCAGAGCCTCGGCTCCGTTGTTCGCCACCGTGACCAGAATACCTTTGCGAGTCAGGAGAAGCTTGGCCAGTTCCTGGTTCAGCTCATTATCTTCTACGAGCAGTATCTCGGTTCCCTTCAGGTTGAAAAGTTCCTCCCGTGGATTCTTTGCGTTATTTTTTTTTCGCTTATCCTTCTCGTTATCCTTTGCCTGTTGTTTTTCCGAGCAGGCGACAAAGGGCAGAGTGAAATAAAAACGGGACCCTTGATCGGCAGCGCTTTCAAACCAGATCGTGCCGCCCATCATTTCCACCAGCTTTTTACTGATTGAGAGACCAAGACCGGTTCCGCCGAATTTTCGGGTGGTGGAGGAATCCGCCTGACTGAATGATTTAAACAGCTTGCTTTGTTGCAGGGTGTTCATACCGATGCCGGTATCTGCCA
>Ga0316189_10003344_pt1 | contig 15588 bp, 13 predicted proteins | sample LowCovwburrow_MG_FD_204930 | JGI IMG/M metagenome (GOLD analysis project Ga0316189, IMG submission 204930) | Coastal sediment microbial communities from Maine, United States - Lowes Cove worm burrow | ecosystem: Environmental > Aquatic > Marine > Coastal > Sediment | place: USA: Maine... | reverse complement strand
GCCGCCGCGGTCAGGCGCGTGCTTCGGCGATCCAGCGCCAGGCGAGCCAGACCAACGCCAGGACGAGCGCGATGTCACCAACGCCGGCCCCGGCGCCGCTCACCGTAAACTCGAACAGCCCTTCGCCGCCCGCGACAAGCCGCGGGATTGCGAGTGTGGCGGCACCGCCCCACAGCGCACCGAGTGCCAGGCCATCGCCCGGGGTGCGCCAGCGCCAGCGCACGATCAGGATCGTGACCGTCGTTGCCAACGCGAGCAACGCCAGTGCCCACAGCTGACCCGTGCCGCCCGCGAGCGAAGGCGCGGCCAGCCCAAACGGACCGCCGTTGCGAATCCCTGGGGCAAGTCGAATCGCCTCGCCCAGCAGCGGGGTCCCCGAGCACTGCTCCGGGATGGTGAGCGGGTGACCGAGCATGTCGACGACCCCGGACGGATCGGCGCAGCCCCCGGCGCGAGCCATGAGTTTGAGCCACAGGTCGCACAGCCCGATCCAGCCGCCGAGCAGCGCTACGCGCATGATGAGGCCGGAGGCACCCGGTTCGGCGGTCTGAAGCTTCCCCACTGCGGTACGAAGATACGCCAAATCGGGGCGTCGGAGCGAACCCTCCCGCCGGGTGAGGTATCCTCCCGCACGGTGGCGAGCGGTCCGCAAGAGCCAGAGACAGGCGACAAGGGGTCCAGCAACGACGGATCGATTTCGTCCGATGGCGCACAGCCGTCCGACGGCGTCGCGTCGGGTGCGGGTGGCCCCAAGACGAAGGCGCGTCCTCCTCGCGCGGGTGCGCGCAGTCCCGAAGAGGACGACCGCTCCTCATTGACGCTGTACTTCCGAGAGATGGGGGCCGTCGACCTGATGAGCCCTGGCGAAGAGCGTGAGTCCGCGATGCGGATCGTGTCGCGTCGCGAGGCGTTTTGGCGGGCGATCTTCGACTACCCGCCCTTCATCGACGGGATCGTCGATCTGATCGGCGACATCCTCAATGAAGAGCGCTGCCCCAAGGAGCACCTGGCCGAGCTGGCAAAGGCCTCCCGGGCGGCGCGCGATCGCGAGACCCGCGCCAACAAAGAGGCGTTCGCGGCCGCGGCCGCGGCGACCGCCAAAGAGATGTCGATGGCGGACCCGGACGGCGATGCCTCGTTCGTGGTCGTCGAGAACTTGCTCGCCATCTTGCGTGGGGAGACGGGCAAGCTGCGGCTGCAGGTCACGCTGCCCCGCAAAGACAGCGCGCCCTACCAGCGCTACACCGACGCCGTTCGCAGCGCCGAGGGCGATCTGTGGAACGACAAGAACGCGTTTGTCCGCGCCAACCTGCGCTTGGTGGTCACGATGGCGCGACGGTTCAACCGCGGCCGTATGAGCCTCCCGGACCTCATCCAAGAGGGGAACATCGGCTTGATGAAAGCCGTCGACCGCTTCGACCCGCGTCGCGGCTTTCGCTTCTCCACGTACGGATCGTGGTGGATCCGGCACGCGATAAGCCGCGCCATGGCCGACAAGGGCCGCGAGGTTCGCGTGCCCGTGCACATGCTCGAGCTTCACCACAAGCTCGCGCGAGTCAGGCGAGCGTTTGAGCTCAAAGAGGGCAGGCCTCCCGACGACGCAGAGCTCGCGGGCCTTGCCGAGGTCGCGCTCGAGAAGATCGAGCGCATGCGCCAGTGCCTCCTGGACCAAGGCCCTAGCCTTGACACGCCGCTGTCGGAGGCCGATGGCCGCACGGGTGCCGACCTGCTGGTCGACGAACTTGCGCCCACCGCGGGCGATCAACTCGCGACCGAAGCCATGGGGCTCAAGGTCAAGGAGTTCATGGGCCGACTGCCGCCGATTGAAGCGGATGTGCTTCGCAAGCGGTTTGGCTTGGATCGCGACGACCCCATGACGCTTCGCGAGATCGGCGAGCAGTACTCGCTGTCGCGGGAGCGCATCCGTCAGCTGCAAGAGCAAGCCCTCGGCCGGATCCGCCGAGAGCTCCGCCGCAACGACATGATCTAGGTTGCGCGCACGAGACCGCGGTCCCGCAGGAGCCCAAGCACCTGCGCCGCAGCCTCGTCGGCCGTCTGCACGCTGGTGTCCAGTCGCAGCTCGGGGCTCTTGGGGGCCTCGTACGGGGCATCGAGTCCCGTGAAGTTCTTGATCAGGCCCGCGCGCGCCTTCTTGTACAGGCCCTTGGGGTCACGGGCCTCGCACACGGCCAAGGGCGCGTCGACGTGAACCTCGATGAATCGATCGGGTCGCATGGCCTGGCGTGCCGCGTCGCGACTGGCCGCATACGGGGCGATGACGGCGACCAGGGCGATGGTCCCGGTCTGCGCGAACAGGCGGCCCACCTCTGCGATACGCCGTACGTTCTCTACGCGGTCTTCGGGGCTGAACCCCAGATCGTTGCACAGGCCCCGCCGCACGACGTCGCCGTCCAGGATCACACTGTGTCGCTGACTCTCGTAAAGGACGTGGTCCACGACGTTGGCGACGGTGCTCTTTCCCGAGCCGGACAGCCCCGTGAACCAGACCAGCGCTCCGCCGTGGCCGTGCAGCCGCTCGCGGTCGTCGTAAGTGAGCCGAGGACGGTCCAGCGATCCGACAGACAGATCCGACATCGCTCGGAGTATGCCTATTGAAGCGCGAGGCCTCTATAGCGACGCGCCACGAGGACACCGATCGATCGGTGTCGAAGGCCTCGCGGTGTCAACGCGCATTGCACGCTACCCCAAAAAACGCAAGAAATTGACGCGGATCTGCGTCTGGGTCACGGTTGGGGGCCCCGATCTGCAGTGCTTCCGTGACTCAGCTCGACCTCATCCTTCCCGCGCTGGCCGCCGCCTCGCTCACGCCCAAGACTCCACAGAGCCTGCCCACCGCCTCGGCCGACGGTGGGGCAGGTGGGGGCTCCTCTGGAGAGGACGGACTCGTCGAGGGAGATCTCGCCGAGGAAACCCGTCGCAAGTACCTCAACTACGCGTTGTCGGTGATCACCTCACGGGCGATCCCCGACGTGCGCGATGGGCTCAAGCCCGTGGCGCGCCGCATCCTCTATACGATGTACCACGAGCTTCGGCTCGTGCATGACGCCCGGCATCGCAAGAGCGCCAAGGTCGTCGGTGACGTCATCGGTAAGTACCACCCGCACGGCGACACCGCGGTGTACGACGCGATGGTTCGTCTCGCGCAGGACTTTGTCATGCGCGCGCCGTTGGTGGACGGGCAGGGCAACTTCGGCTCGATCGACGGCGACTCCGCTGCCGCGTATCGATACACCGAAGCGCGCCTGACCGAGGTCGCCAGCCAGCTCTTGCTCGAGCTGGGCAAGGACACCGTCGACTTTCGCGCAACGTTCGACGGCACGGCCAAAGAGCCGGTCGTGTTGCCCGCTCGGTTCCCCCAGCTGCTGGTCAACGGCGGCACAGGAATCGCTGTTGGCATGGCGACGTCGGTACCGCCGCACAACCTCGGCGAGGTTGTCCGCGCCGCGATCGGCCTCATCGATGATCGCAATCTGACCGTCCGCAAGCTGATGCGGTGGGTCAAGGCCCCCGACTTCCCAACGGGAGGCGCCATCGTGGCGAGCCGCAAAGAGCTGGCCACGATCTACGAGTCGGGCAAAGGCAACTTCAAGCTCCGCGGCCGCTACAAGGTCGAGGAGAGCGCCCGTCGCGGCAAGCTGATCGTGATCACGGCTGTCCCGCATGCGGTGGAGAAGTCGGCGATCGTCGAGGAGATCGGCAACATCATCCTCGCGCGCAAGCTGCCGGTCGTCGTCGGGGTGCAGGACCTGTCGACCCGCGAGATTCGCGTCGAGATAGAGCTCGACAAGAAGGCCGAGGTCGATCCCGACCTGGTGATGGCCTACATCTTCAAGCACACGCGCTTGCAGGTGACCGTCAAGGTGGACTTCACCGTCCTGGTCCCGACCGCCAACCCCGAGGTGGGCGCCCCCGCTCGACTGGACCTGAAGGAACTCCTCGTTCACTTCATCGACTTCCGGTTTGCGACCGTCAAGCGTCGGCTGCAGTACGAGCTCCGGCTGCTCGAGCAGCGGATCCACATCCTCGAGGGCTTCGAGAAGATCTTCGATGACCTCGACAAAGCGATTCGCATCATCCGCCGCAGCGAGGGCAAGTCCGACGCCGCCAAGAAGCTGATGAAGGCGTTCGACATCGACGACGTACAAGCCGATGCCGTGCTCGAGACCAAGCTGTACCGCCTCGCCAAGCTCGAGATCGAGCGAATCCGCGATGAGCTGGCACAGAAGCGAAAGGCCGCGGCGAAGCTGCGTGCCCTGATCAAGAGCAAGCCCAAGCTGTGGGCTTTGGTCAAAACCGAGCTCACCGAGGTGATGGAGAAGTTCGCCGACCCTCGTCGCACGAAGATCAGCGAGCAAGACATCACCGAGGAGTTCTCGGCCGAGAGCTTCATCGTCGACGAAGACGCGGTGGTGCTCGTGACCCGCGACGGTTGGATCAAGCGGCAGCGCACGATCAACCTCGAGACGACCCGTATGCGCGAGGGCGATGAGCCCCTGGCGTTGGTGGGCGGCAGCACCCGTGAATGCCTGGTGGTGTTCACCAGCCGCGGCTCAGCCTACGTGTGTCGGATCAACGATGTGCCCGCCTCGTCGGGACACGGTATCCCCGTCCAGAAGCTGTTCAAGTTCAAGGACGGCGAGCGGGTCATTGGAGCTATCGGCACCGACCCGCGGGTCATGCCCGAGTTCGCCCACGCGATGCCGGAGCTCGACGAAGACTACGAAGATCCGTACCCCCACATGCTGGCCGTCACCAAGCGCGGCTTCAGCCTGCGCTTCACCCTGTGGCCGCATCGCGAGCCGTCGACCAGTCGGGGGCGCATGTTCTCGCGCGTCGCCAAGGGGGACGAGATAGTCTCGGTCATGAAGGTGTACGCCGAAGACAACGTCTGCGTCCTGACCAAGAAGGGGCGGGCGCTGTGCTGCAACGTGCAGGAGATCAACCTGCTGTCGGGTGCGGGCAAGGGCGTGATCATGATCAAGACCGACCCCGCCGACGAAGTTGTCGGGGCCTTCATGGCCGACGCGCAGGTCACGTTCGACAAGACCTCCGGGTCCACCCAGAAACTGACGGGAGCAGACCGCGAAGCCACCGCGCGCGGTGGAAAGGGGCGCCCGGTTTTCAAGCGGGGCGCGGTCAAGCGGCTGCATCTGCCTGCCCCTGCGCTGCCCCAGCTCACCGACGAGGATGAGAGCTAGACATGGCCAAGGCGAAGAAAACGGGCGGAAAAAAGGCCGGAACCAAGAAGGTCACGGCGAGCAAGACCGCCGCCCGACCCGCCAAGAAAGCGGGGGCCAAAAAGACGAGCGCCAAGAAGACGGCGACCCGCAAGACGGGCGACTACGACGCCAGCGCGTTCGAGCTGCTCGAGGGCGTGGCCCACGTTCGCAAGCGGCCCGGCATGTACATCGGCGGGGTCAGCAAAGATGGCCTGCACCACCTGGTGTGGGAGGTGATCGACAATGCTGTCGACGAGGTGATCAACGAGCATGCGACCGAGATCACGGTCACGCTCGACGCGGATCACAAGGGAATCACCGTGACCGACAACGGCCGCGGCATCCCGGTCGAGAAGCACCCGAAGCTCAAGATCCCCACCGTGGAGGCTGTCTTCACCAAGCTGGGGATGGGCGCCAAGTTCGACGGGGGCAGCTACAAGCACTCTGGCGGGCTGCACGGCGTGGGCGCCGCGGTCGCCAATGCGCTGGCCGAATCGCTCACCGTCACCGTGTGGCGCGATGGCGGTCGATGGAAGATTGAGTTCGAGCGCGGCATCCCAACGGGGCGGCTCCGCAAGCTCGGCGCCTCTCGGGGGTCGGGCACGTCCGTCTATCTGCGGCCGGACCCGACGGTCTTCAAGAAGTCTTCGCTGGATCCCATGGTGATCCGCGAGCGACTCGAGGCCAAGAGCTTCCTGCACAAGGGGCTCAAGATCACGTTTATCGATCCCAAAGCGCAGGGTCCGGAGACGTTCCTGCACAAAGACGGGATCTCGGACTACCTCAACAAGCTCGTGCAGGTCCGCGGCAAGGCGGTCGTCCACCCGGGCAACTTCGTATTTGAGCGCAGCGACGATCCCAAGCTGGAGACCGTTTTTGCGTGGACAGAGGCGACGGAGGACGCGACGTACTCGTTCGTCAACGGCGTCCCCACGCCCGACGGAGGCACCCACGAGCAGGGCTTTCGCAACGCGCTGGGGCGGGCGCTGCGGGCGTACATGCAGGCGCACAAGCTCGAGCCCAAAGGCGTGAGCATCGGGCTCGAGGACATGCGCGAGGGCATGGTCGCGATCCTCAGCGTCTATGTGCTCGAGCCACAGTTCCAAAGTCAGACCAAGAACCGGCTGAACAACCCCGAGGTTGCCGGCCAGGTCGAGGCGGCAGTACGGCCTGCGCTCGAGCAGTGGCTGCACGAAAACCGCAGCACCGCCGAATCGATCGTCGTTCGCGTCATCGCTGCCGCCCGGGCTCGCGCGGCCTCGCGTGCCGCGAGCCAGAAGGTCTCTCGCAAGGCCTATGGCGCCGCCCGCCTAAACCTTCCGGGCAAGCTCGCCGACTGCGGCAGCACGGACCCGAAGCGGTCTGAGCTGTTCATCGTCGAGGGTGACTCCGCAGGCGGCTCCGCCAAAATGGGGCGCAACCGTCAGACCCAGGCCATCCTGCCGCTGCGCGGCAAGGTGCTCAACGCCGAGCAAGCGGCACTGTCTCGGGTGCTCGCCAACGAGGAGCTGGGCAACGTCGTCAAGGCGCTGGGGTGTGGCATCGGCAAGGAGTTCGACGTGTCGCGACTGCGCTACGGCAAAGTCATCCTGCTGATGGATGCCGACTCTGACGGCCACCACATCGCGGTACTGCTGCTGACGTTCTTCTATCGCTACATGCCCGAGTTGATTCGTCGCGGGCACGTGTACCTGGGTCAGCCGCCGCTGTTTCGGGTCAACGTCGGCAAAGAGACCCACTGGATCGCCGACGAGCCCGCGCTCGAGCAGCTGGTGTCGACGATCAAGCGTGGCACGCCCGAGATCACCCGCTTCAAGGGGTTGGGCGAGATGATGCCCGAGACCCTGCGTGACACCACGCTCGATCCCAAGACGCGGCAGCTGGTTCGGGTGGGAATCCGCGATGAGCTGGCCACCGATCGTGCGATCTCCGAGCTGATGGGCAAAGACGCCAATGCGCGCTACCAATTCATCATGGAGCGCGCCGAAGATGCCGAAGCGGTCGACATCTGACCGCGAGCCCACGCTGACCCTGCGGCGCAAGCTCAAACGCGCGCTCGCGGGCGGCCACCCCTGGGTGTACCGAGACGCGCTCGACGGTACGGTGCCGCGCCCGGGCACGACGGTCCGCATCGAGGACGAGCGTGGGCGCTTTGTTGCGAGAGGCTTGGCCGAGGAGGGGCCGATAGCCGTGCGCGTGCTGTGCACCCGCGACGAGCCCATCGACGGCGCCCTGATCGCCCGTCGCGTGGCGAGTGCATGTGCACTGCGCGACCAGGTCGTGCCCGCCGACACCAACGCGTACCGACTGATCAACGGCGAGGGCGACCGGCTGCCTGGGCTCGTCTGCGACGTCTACGGCGCCTACGCGACCGTATCGCTCGACGGCGCGGCCTCCACGGCGCTGCGGGGCCGCTGGCTCGATGCCCTGCGGGGCCCGCTGGCGGAGCGCGGGGTCGACTCGGTGCTTGTTCGCAGTGGTCGTAGGCCGAACCGCACCGTCGAGCAGGCGTGGGGCGATGCACCACCCAAGGCCCTGCACATCACCGAGCATGGGATGACGCTCGTCGTGGATCTTCTGCACGGGCAAAAGACGGGGCTGTTCCTCGATCACCGACCTGCACGACGCCGCGCACGAGAGCTCAGCGTGCATGGTGGGCGCGTGCTGGATCTCTATTCGTATGTTGGCGGATTTTCGGCGGCAGCCGGACTCGGCGGGGCGTCTGATGTCACCACCGTCGATATCGCGGCCCCCGCCATCGAGATGGCACGCCAGACCTGGGCGGCCAACGGGTTGCCCGCAGCGCACCACCGCCCGGTGGCCTCCGACGTGCCCGAGTTTCTTCAGCAGGCGAGCCGCTCTCGTGAGCGCTTTGATCTGATCATCGCCGACCCACCCAGCTTTGCGCCCAATGCAGGGGCCGTACGCGGCGCCTTGCGGGCCTACGACAAGCTGCATCGGGCTTGCCTGGAGCTGCTCGCGCCCGGCGGCTGGCTGCTGGCGGCGACCTGCTCGAGCCACGTGGACGCCGCGACGTTTGATCGCGCATTTGCCGACGCGGCGGGCAAAGCGGGGCGGGTGATGCAGGTTGTGTCGCGCTGGGGTGCGCCACCCGATCACCCACGGCTCGCGGCGTTCCCCGAAGGCGACTATCTCGCCGTCATCGTGGCTCGCAGTCTGGACTGAGCGCTTCGCTGGTCTGGACTGAGCGCTTCGCTAGTCTGGACTGAGCGCTTCGCTAGTAGCCCTGTCGCGCGCCCGAGCGTCGCGGGAGCACGCCGCGGATCCAGGGAGGCCCGCCCGCAAACACGTGGTCGCGAACGGCTCGCGCTGCCCCTGTGACGCCACGCGGGAATGCACGAAGCAGGACATCGATGTGTCCGTCGTCGGACTCGACACCGTGCACCGTGAGCACGGACGACACCAAACCCAGGGCGCGGCGCACAAGCCGGTTCTTGCCGAGCTTGGGATGCTTCATCAGATCGATGACCAACTTGTTACCGTCGGACTCCCCCAACAACGGACCCAGCCCGGGCATGTTCGCCGCCAGGTTGCCCGTCTTGGTCAGATCGAGCGCGCCCGACTTGATGAGCGCGGCCACGGGGGACTCGGCGTCGCCCAGGACCTGCATCGTGGTCTTCTCGAGTCGGATCTCCAACCGAAGCTGCTCGGCCGACATCATGATCTGCTCGATGAAGATGCGGGTCTCGGCACGGACGGTGGTGCCCATCAGCTCCAGCGTGGCTCCGACGCGCATGCCCGGAGGGTCGGTGTCGATGGTGACGTCTTTGGGGCCCTCGTCGCCCCCGCGAGATGCCAGCCAGCGAAGGCCAGCCACCGGCACGCCAAACCGCAGCCCCAACGCGTTCCGGATGATCCGCGCGAGCTCATCGGGATGAGACCGCAGATACGAAGTAGCGGCTTGCAGTACAGCTTCGCGTCCGATCATTGGGGGCAAGCATAGCGCTGTCGCGGCCCGCTTGTCCGACGGGGAACGCTTGCAATCGGCGAGGCTGCTACGATGCGGTGTGGCTCGGTCTAGGCGGCTGTTGAGGCGGTGTGCCCGCTGGGCGTTGGCGGGCGCAGTCCTGGTCGGCGCGTGTCGTACCCCCGCGCCCCCAGCCTTCACTGAGGCCGACGCCGCTGCGGTCGAGGCGGTTCTGATAGCGCAGCGCGACGCTTGGAATGCGGGGAATATCGACGCATTCATGGAGGGGTACGTGCGCGGCCCGGAGCTTGTGTTTACCTCGGGCGCGGCGGTACGGCGTGGGTACGACGAGGCTTTGGCCCGCTACCGTGCCAAGTATGTCGAGCACGGCAAGATGGGGCACTTGGAGTTCACCGAGCTCGAGGTGACAGGGCTGGGCGCGGACTCGGCGTTGGTCATGGGGCGGTGGGCCGTCACCGAGAGCGACCAAAGCGGCGATGGCATCTTCACGTTGGTCCTGGTGCGGAGGTCCGAGCGGTGGGCCATTCTTCACGACCACGCGTCGGCCACACCATCGGCGCCGCCGGGATCCTGAGCGTTTGTTGTTGGCCGAGTCGGCGTGCATTGCGCGATGGGCCGGGCTTGCGCTGCGGGGTGCTGATTCGGTTGACGGCCCCCGATCCGCCTGCTACCAACCCGCACTCTTCGGGGCGTAGCGCAGCCTGGTAGCGCGTTCGGTTCGGGACCGAAAGGTCGGAGGTTCAAATCCTCTCGCCCCGACACATTCAGACGGTCGACGAGATCGCTGGCCGCCGACACGCGAGTTTCGCAGGTCGGCGCCGAGCGGCTCGTCCCCACTGTGGACGCGGAGCGGAGCTGGGCCGGTGATATAACGGTGACCGCCCGGAGGCTCCCATGAAGTTTGCACGCGCGTGTCTGGCCGGAGGCGTGATCTTGGCGCCGCTATCCAGCGCGGCCGCCGTGGAGCCCCCGGCATCGTCGGACACGGTGCGGGTGGAGGTGCCGGACCTCGACACGGTGCGCTACCGCGATCCCTCTGCGCGTCGTGTGGTGTGGCTGGGTGCGGAGGTTGGCGGAATGATCCTCCCCGCGTCCGCGGGTCGATTCGACCGTACGGTCTGGACGGCGCAAGCGTCCCCGGCATGGGCGGTCTCGCTGGCGCCCTGGCTGGCCGTCGGCGGGCGCCACTCCGTCATCCTGTACGACGCGTCCAACATTAGGCTGCGTGAGCACGACCACCAGGTCGAGATCTCCGCGTCGACGCTCGCCCTTCGATCGGGTTCCCGACGGCTGCGCGACCGGGTCGCGTTTGGGTTTTCCACGCACGCGATCAAGAAGAGCACGGTCGACGGACTCGAGATCAAACCCGGTGGCCTCAACGACACGATCCTCCACCTCAGCTACGGTATGTCCCACGATGTCGCGCGGCGCTGGCGACTGGGGTGGCAGACGCAGCTGCGGCACGCGTGGGTGTTTTCGGCCACGCAACGTCAGGTCCGCGCCGCGCTACGGGCCACCGTGTTTGTTGGGCAGGGCCATCGGCTTGGGGCTGAGGCCATTGGGTTCTACGTCAACCGTGATGAGGACCAGGGAGGCCGTCCGCTCCCGCGCAATGGCGTGTACGCCCAGCTGGCGGCCGACTGGGTTTGGATGTCGCGGGCTGGGGTAGGGCCCATCGCGCGGGCCCGCTTCTTGTCATCGTTTCGAAGCGGTGAGGCGCCAGCCTACGAGATCCGAGAGGAGTCGCTCAACAACGTCTACGGTGAGTTCATCGTCGGCGTGCGCGGCATCTGGCGCTAGCGCCTTTCCACACCCGGCTAGCCCTTGAGCTCGTCGCCCGCGTACGGGCGGCCCTCGCGGGTCGGGCGGTGCAGGTCTGAGCCCACCTCGTCGATCCAGTCCTGCTCGGCCAGCCAAGCGATCATCTGACCGCGGTTGCCGACGCCTGGGCGATTGGCCTTGCCGACGGTGCGGTTGACCTGGAACCGAGCGCCCGCCGACCGCAGATCCTCGACCATCTCTCGGCCGTCCTCGCCGCGCAGGTACGCGTAGCGCTCGATGTGGGCGACCAGCGGGACGTAGCCCCGATCGGCGAGATCGTGGACCACCGTCATCAACGAGGGGGGCGCGTGTTGACCCGTCGTTGTCTCGAACAAAACGTAGCGCTCGGGGCCAAAGGGCAGCACCTTGCCCGCCTTGATGCGCTCGCCAAATCCCTCGTCGAGATAGTGCTCAGCGCCCAGCACCAGCTCGATGTCGACCGCAGCGGCATGGGAGGCCTCCTGCAGCGCGGCAAACCCTCGCCGGAGGTCGTCGGGCTCGTTGTTGAAGCGGGCCGGGAACATGTGGGAGGTCGCCACGACCGTGCGCGCGCCTTCTGTGCGCAGCAGCTTGAGCATCTCGAGCGACTCGCTCATGCGGCGAGCCCCATCGTCGACCCCTGGGATGACGTGTGTATGGCAATCCCGCGGTCGCAGCCGGATGCCGCCGCGGCCTGCAGAGCGCTTGAGCCAACCGAGCATCGGCTCGCTAGATCATGACGCACAAACGCGTCGCGCCAACGGCGAACTCATCGTCGGCGCCCAGCTCAACGGGCGTCGCGATGGGGCGGTCGTTGACGGTGACGAGCCCGTCGTCGGCCAGCGGCCGCAGGTGAGGTCGGTTGGGTACGCCGCTCCACTCGAGCACAGCGTGGACCTTGGGCACGGTGTCGTCGCGGAGGTTGATCTCGCAGCGCTCCGCGGACCCAATCCGAAATGATCCGGGCAGGAACAGGCGGTCGTCGAGGGTGCCGTCCATGCTCAGCAAACGGAGCTTGGCCGCGACGGGAATCCCCATGTCGCGGTGCAGGACCATGCCGAGGATATTGGCGAACGCGCTGGCGTTGGGGGGCCGTCGGTCTGGGTCTTTGTCGAGCGCGCGGGCCAAGCCCCGCACCAGGCCTGTCGGCAGGTCGCCGCACGCGGGCTGGTTGCAGATGGGCTCGGCCTCGACCGTCGCGTGGGCCTTGAGCCAGGCCGTCGGGTCCGAGCGAAGGGCGTGCTTGACCTCGAGCAACGGCTGACCTGGGAACAAGGGAGAGCGGGCCGACAGCAGCTCGTACAAGATCGTCGCGAGGCTGTAGACGTCGCTGGCGGGATTGAGGACCCGCGTCTTGAGCTGCTCGGGCTGGGTGTAGTGCGGGGTGCCGACCACCATGTGGTTTTCGGTGGCGTTGACCCCGACGACCGGGCGGCCGTCCCACGAGCGCGCGAGCCCGAAGTCCAAGAGCTTGATCTGCCCGTCACGCTCGATGAAGATGTTCTCGGGCTTGACGTCGCGGTGCACCACGCCCATCGCGTGGGCCTCGGCGAGCCCCAAGCAGGCCTGGTGGATGATCGTGACCGCCTGCGCAGGGTGCAGCGGCTCTGAGAAGTCATGCCACTCGTCGAGGGTGCTGCCCTTGAGCAGGTCCATCAGCAGGTAGATGTGGCCGTCGGGCCGCAGCCCCGCGTCGAACATACGAACGACATGCGGGTTGGTGAGCGAGCGCAAGATCGTGATCTCGCGCAAGGCTCGCTGGGCCTGCTCGTTGGCCGTGACCGGCTCCCGCGTGAGCTTGAGCGCCAACGGGCGCTCGAACCCGGGCGCGTCCACCTCGTACACCCGCGCGAACGAGCCCACCCCGAGGATGCCCCGAATACGGATCGTGTCGGCGTAGATGTCTCCGGTATGGAGATCGAGGGGCATCACATCATCAGACGGCTCGGAGCCTATCACGGGCGCCGCAGCCTCGCGTAGTCTCCCCGCGGAAGGTTCAGAGCACATGCAGATCGGCGTCCCAAAGGAAATCAAAACCCATGAATACCGCGTCGGGCTCAACCCCGAGGGCGCGCGCCAGCTCGTGTCCGCTGGGCACACGGTCGCCGTGCAGCGCGGAGCCGGAGTCAGCTCGGGTTTCGAAGACGAGAGGTTCGTCGCGGCAGGCGCGAAGATCGTAGAGACCGCGGCGGATGCCTGGTCCTCGGACATGGTCATCAAGGTGAAGGAGCCGCTCCCCGCGGAGTTTGAGTTCTTTCGCGAGGGCTTGACGCTCTACACGTACCTGCACCTCGCTGCGTTCCCCGAGCTCACAGCGGAGCTGTTGAACAAGAAGGTGACCGGGGTCGCGTACGAGACCGTGACCGACGATGCGGGCGCGCTTCCGTTGCTGCGCCCGATGAGTGAGATCGCCGGACGCATGGCGTCGCAAGTCGGCGCGACGCACCTGGAACGCGAAAAGGGCGGTAAAGGCATCCTCCTGAGCGGAATTCCGGGTACTCCACGCGGCCGCGTGGTCATTCTTGGCGGTGGCGTTGTTGGGATGGCGGCCGCGCGTATCGCCGTTGGGTTGGGCGCGCGGGTGACCGTGCTCGATATCGACGCGGCGCGCATGCACTACCTGGAGGACGTGTTCGGAGCCAGCATCGAGACGCTGTACTCCAACCCGGGCAATATTGAATCGGAGTGTCGCCACGCCGATCTCGTCATCGGCGCGGTGCTGGTCCCGGGCGCAGCGGCACCCAAGCTCGTCACACGCGAGCACTTGAAGCTGATGCAGAGCGGCACCGTCGTGGTCGACGTCGCTGTGGATCAGGGCGGCTGCATCGAGACCTGCAAGGCGACGACCCACGACGACCCCACCTACGTCGTCGACGGGGTTGTGCACTACTGCGTGGCCAACATGCCTGGGGCCGTACCCCAGACATCGACCATCGCGCTCACCAACGCGACCCTTCCCTGGGCGCTGCGGATCGCGTCCCAAGGTGTCGAGGCGACCGCGCGCGACGCGGTGCACTTGGCGCGAGGCGTGAACACGTACAAGGGAGCGTGCGTTTGCGCTCCAGTGTCGAAGGCCCACGACCTTCCGTACGTCGAGCTGTCCACCTTGCTTTAGGCGTGCGATAGGGTCGTCGCGGGCGCTCTGTGCTGCGGGCGGACGTGGAGAAAACCTCCGCGCCCCGCCCGGGGTCCAAGGGCGTGCGGACCCCTGGGTTTGGGCTACGCTGCCTCCGCTTCCCCCCGCTTTGATGTCTGTTGCCGCTCATCCTTCCCGCCGTGCCACCTGGAGGCGCGTCTCTCGACTCTGCTTTGTGAGCGCTGTCACGGTCGGAGGGATCGGGGCGATTGCTGCCTGTCAGCCTCCCGCGTCCGCGAGCGACAACGACAGCGATGGCGACGAGGAGGTCGCGACGCCCGTCGTCGTGACGGAGGTCAAGTCGGGGGCGATCGAGGCGACGATCGAGGCGGCGAGCACGATCGAGCCCGAGCGGATGGTCATCGTCCCCGCGGAGTCGACGGGCCGGATCACGGTTCTGCCCGTCGAGGAGGGCGACGCCATCGAAGCGGGCGCGCTCGTGGCGAAGATCAAGCAGGGCGTGCAGCGGACCGGACTCGATCGGGCTGCGACCGGGCTGGCCAGCGCCAAGCAAGACCTCACGGTGGTGAAGAAGTTGTTCGAGGCGGGTGCTGCGTCCAGCGACGAACTGCGCGCGGCCCAGCTCGCGCTCGACACCGCCAAGCTCGACCTCCGGGATCGCAAACGCGACGTCGCCAACACGCGAGTGACCGCGCCGATGGGGGGCACGGTGACCGAACGCTTCGTGACGCAAGGCGCCTATGTGTCGGCGGGCGCGCAGCTCGCGACGATCGTTGACTTCAGTAGTCTGGTCGCGCGGGTTTACGTGCCCGAGCGCGAGCTCGACCGCATCGCCGTGGGGCAGCCCGCGGAGATCGTGGGCAAGGCGGCGCAGGAGCGCAAAGGGCAGGGCAAGGTGCTTCGCATCGCACCCGTCGTCGACGCCACGACGGGCACGGTGAAGGTGACGATCGCATTGCCCGAGGCTCTGGCCGGCGGCAAAGGGTTCTTGCCCGGGATGTTTGCCGAGGTGACGCTCGTGACCCAACGTCGCGAAAACGCAGTCTTGGTCGACAAGCAGACGCTGGTCTACCGCGACGAAAAACCGTTTGTGTTTGTCGTCGAGGGCGACAAGGCCCACGAGCGTGCGCTCGAGGTTGGCCTCGCGGACGAGCGCCACGTCGAGGTGCTCAAGGGGCTGTCACTCGGCGACAAAGTGGTCCGCAGTGGCCAGGCAGGGTTGCAAGACGCCGCGCTGATCCGGCTTGTCGACGCATCGGGCAAGCCGCTCGACGGCGAAAACGCCGACAGCGACAAAGCGGGTGAGCAGCCCGAGGGCGAAGGCAAGAGCGATGGGGCCAAGGTGCCGGACGGAGCCGTCGCCCAGGGCAAGGCTTCCGAGGGTGCATGAGCGCTCCGCCAGCTGGCCCACTGCCCCCGGCCCCTGAAGCGGGCACGCCCAAGGCCGAAGGCAACGCAACGGTGCAGACCCGCGTGGCGCGGTGGATCCACGTCACGACGCG
>Ga0316189_10003343_pt1 | contig 15590 bp, 10 predicted proteins | sample LowCovwburrow_MG_FD_204930 | JGI IMG/M metagenome (GOLD analysis project Ga0316189, IMG submission 204930) | Coastal sediment microbial communities from Maine, United States - Lowes Cove worm burrow | ecosystem: Environmental > Aquatic > Marine > Coastal > Sediment | place: USA: Maine... | reverse complement strand
ATCAAAAACCTGCCGGAACAATTGGCGATGAGTTTGGGCGCGGGGGAAACCACACTGCTTCAATTGACGGCGGCTTATGGAGAACTGGTCAACGGCGGCAAAGAAATCGAACCAACCTTTATTGATGGCATTCAAGACCGCAATGGCATGACTATTTTTAAGCATGATCAACGTCCATGCGGGGGCTGTGACGCGGTGGCGTGGACGGGGCAAGATGTTCCTGAAATTTTAGATCCGCGCAAACAACTCACCGATCCGGCCAGTGCTTATCAAATGGTCTCTATCTTGGAGGGCACTGTTCAACACGGCACCGGGCGCCGGGCCAAAGCCGTTGGTAAACCCTTGGGCGGCAAGACAGGTACCACCAATGACGGACGGGATGCCTGGTTCATTGGCTTTAGTCCCGATTTAGCCGTTGGCGTCTTTACCGGTTTTGACGAGCCAAGATCCTTGGGCAAGAACGAACAAGGTGCTTCGGTCGCGTTGCCGATTTTTACGGCCTTTATGAAAGGGGCCTTAGATGGCGTTCCCGCCATTCCGTTTCGTATTCCTCCGGGTATTTTGCATGTTCGGGTTAATGCCACGACGGGACTTCCTGTACGGGGCAGTGGTCGTGAAACGATTTTGGAAGCCTTCAAGCCTGGCACCGTACCAACTTCAACAAGCCAAGTTATCGGTCAGGGTTTTGATGAAGTTCCCTCCACCATAGAAGGGGGCAACGAAACGCCCTCATCGGGAACGGGTGGATTGTATTAGCTTTTTACGATTTGGATTGAGGTGTGTAAATTATGTCATCGCGTTCCAAATTGAGCCATAAATAAGGAGCCTTCCGTGATTGATTATACGTCTTTAATTACGCTCGGTATGACTGTTGTTGTTGTTTTGGTGTTTGGTTTTGTCGTTGGCAGAACAAGCGAAAAGAAAAGGGCTGAACGCAACAAATCATCCTCAATCGAAAATAAGAAAGAAGAGCAGCGCGCCGGCAAAAGGGTGGAGCTTGCAAAATCTGTTAAGAAAATTGTCTGGGAAGACCACTTCGTCGTGGATAACGGCATCATCGATAAAGACCACATGGTGCTGTTTGACCTGATCAATAAATTCAATGCCAACACCCCAAAATACCGCCACCCCAAAGAGATGGTGCCGATTTTGAATGCCTTGATTAAATATACGCAAATCCATTTCAAGCGCGAAGAAAAACTACAAAAGGCCTCGGGCTATCCCTTTCAAGACGACCATAAGAAAGAGCACGCAGATCTGATCAAAAACTTTCATGGCTTGGTGCTAAAGGCCCAAAAAGCCAATCGAGATAACGTCTCAGACGTCGCCGTCGAAATCGGACAGTTCCTCAAAGACTGGCTGATTCTGCACGTAGTCGAAAACGACATGACCCTAAAACCGTTTGTGGAAAAGATGAAAGAAACAGCGGGCAGCATGAAGGCTATGAAGACAAAGGGTGAGGGTAAGGCCGAGGATGAGACTGAGGATGAGACTGAGGCTGAGACTGAGGCTGAGACTGAGGTTGAGACCGAGGCTTAGGCCGTTTTCCTTTAGTATCTTTTTTCCTTTAGTATCTTTTGGTGTCCTCTGAGTGTTTAGTGTTCAAAACCAACTTGCCCCAACTCAAACCAACCGTTACAAACTTCCAACACTGATTCCACCGATTAAGGACGCCTCCCATGCGGGCTGAGATTGAAACTGTTGTATTAGACCTCAAACAGTCGATTGAACTGTTGAGGAGGCATCTTTGACTATGATCAGGCGGTCGACAGGCTTGATGAGTTAAACGCGCTATCGGAAGACCCCGAGCTTTGGAATGACGCGACCAAGGCGCAGGCTTTGATGAAAGAGCGCACCAAGCTCGATACATCTTTAAAAGAAATCAATGATCTTCAAAGCGATCTCGACGACAGTATTGAACTGATCGAAATGGGCGAGCTTGAGGACGATCAAGATATTATCGACGAGGCCGAGGCCACGTTGATGGATGCAAAAACCCGTGCAGGCAAGGCCGAGTTACAGACGTTGTTGTCGGGCGAAGCCGATGCCAACAACTGTTATTTGGAAGTCCATGCGGGGGCCGGGGGGACCGAGGCCCAAGACTGGGCGGAAATGATGACGCGCATGTATGTGCGCTGGGCCGATCAACACGGTTATAAAACCGAATGGTTGGAAGAAAGTGCCGGGGAAGAAGCGGGGATTAAGTCCGCGACGATCAAGATTTCCGGCGACAATGCTTATGGTTGGGCAAAGACGGAATCGGGTGTGCATCGCTTGGTCAGGATTTCGCCTTATGATTCGTCCGCGCGCCGCCACACCAGCTTTTCATCCGTGTGGGTGTATCCGGAAATTGATGACGATATCGATGTGAATTACGACGACAAAGACTTGCGCGTCGACACCTACCGAGCATCGGGTTCGGGTGGTCAGCACATCAACAAAACCGATTCCGCCGTGCGCATCACGCACATTCCGTCCGGCATTGTGGTGCAGTGTCAAAATGATCGCTCTCAACACAAAAACCGTGCCGCTGCATATAAAATGCTGAATGCCCGTTTGTATGAAGCAGAACTGCGCCGCCGCGAAGAAGCGTCACAAGCCGAACACGATGCCAAGACCGACATCGGCTGGGGCCATCAAATCCGTTCGTACGTGTTGCAACCCTATCAAATGGTCAAAGACCTGCGCACGGGTGTGGAAACATCCAACACCGGAGCCGTACTCGATGGCGCGTTGGATCAATTCATGGAAGCCGCATTGGCACACCGCGTCAAAGGCGGCAGTGGTCTGGTCGAAGATATCGAGTAAGGCTGTTCGCCTGACCTAGCGGATCATGATTTCTTTGTAAAAATACGTGATCGCACGTTCGGGTTTGATGATGTTGTTGGTGATCGAAACCAAATCCGCGCGCAAAAGTTCTGTACCTTCTTTGTCGTGCAATTCATCCACCGTCAAAGTTCTTAAATGCGATTGTATGGAATCCAAGATTTTGGCTTCGCGATCAATAAAAGCTGTCTTGGCGCTTTCGCCTTGCAATTCGACTTGCATGACCAAACGGATAAACGGACGCGCATGTTTCGGGGACGGCTTGAGATCAACGGTGATTTTCTGAATTTCATGAAAGACGGGCTGACCGGGCAGAGAGAGGCTGATTTCATGAGGTTTCTTCGCCGTGAGGATACCCATAAAATACAGTCCACCAATACCGCCAGCAACAAGCAACACGACAAGGATGCCAATAATCAGGCCCTTTTTGGCCGCCAGCTTGTCCTTCAGGCTCGGGGGAGCCTTTTCTTCTGAGTCTTCTGAGGTCGCACCCTCGTCCTCGTCTTCAACTTCAAGATCGAGAACTTCGTCTTCGGGTTTGCTTTCGTCACTCATGAGCGTGTCCATTTTTTTATGCGTTATGATTGTTTTACCCTTCACCACCGAGGGTTTCAAGCATCACGCGGTATAATAAGCACGGTTCATGTCGGCCAAATCTCGGGCCGCCTGATTAAACGGTGGTTTTAAGCTGCCTTTGAAGTTTTTAACGGTTAGGGACTTAAAGGTGGAAATGGGCTCTAAATCGCGTTTTTTGCAAATATATTCAAACCACCGGACCCCTGCGGCGACGTGATCTATTTCTTCCTTGCCGATTTGCGCCATGATTTTTGCGGTGGCTTCGTCACCATTTTTTGTCAGGCGTTCTACGGTGGCGGGGGTGGTGTCTAAACCGCGCGCTTCTAAAGTCATGGGCACCAAGGCCATGCGGTCCAAAATGTCATGGCGTGTGGTGATGGCGGCTTCCCATAAACCATCGTGGGCGGGTATGTCACCATAGGCCGCGTTAAGTTCAACAAGACGCGCGTCCAACATGTCGAAATGCTGGGCTTCGTCTATGGCAACTTGAACCCAGTCGTCAAAAAAAGCGCGGGGGAAACCTTCTAAAACATAACGTGCCACCGCATCCCAAGCCAAGTCGATGGCGTTGAGTTCGATATGGGCAATGGCGTGGATGAGGGCTGTGCGCCGCTTGCCCGTTCCCGCCGATCTCTTGGGCATGTCTGAGGCGCTGCACAGTTCGGGGCGAGATGGACGGGCAGGGCGGTCGGGGGGGATGGTCTTGCCAATGTCTGAAATCTCACCTTCGAACCAAGCCTTCCCATACGCATAGGTCAGGCGCACTTTTTCAGAGGGTTTAGGTTCCCCCAAAATTTGACAAGCCGCGTCGGTCAGGGTGGAGGGCAGGTTCACAGCGCTTTCGTGGCGTCCAAGACTTTTTGGACGTGTTCCTTAACCCGCACTTTGCGCCAGACTTCGGCGATTTTTCCGTCTTTTGAAATGAGAAAGGTCGAACGTTCAATCCCCATATATTCGCGACCATAGTTCTTTTTCAAAACCCACACCCCATAGGCTTCGCACAGCACGCCTTCTTCATCAGACACCAAGGTGAAAGGAAATTCATTTTTGGCTTTGAAATTATCGTGCCTTTTGACGGTGTCCTTGCTGGCCCAGACGATGACGGTGTTTGCGGCTTCGAACTGGTCATGGAGGTCCCGAAAGTCTTTGCCTTCGGTGGTGCAGCCGGGCGTGGAATCCTTTGGGTAAAAGTAGAGAACAACCTTTTTGCCTTTAAGGTCGGAAAGTTTTAACTGTTCGCCGCCGTCTGTGGGCAGGTCGAATGGGGGGGCTGTGTCACCTATGGAAAGGGTCATGTCGTGTCCTTTAGCTTAGCTTTGTAGATCTGATTTGACGTTGGGTCGCACGATGTCTGCGGGCTCAACGATGAGGTGGTTGAACTTTTCATACACCCATTGCGCCTTGGATCTTACTTTGTCTTCGGCAGCACTGACCTTGGGGGTGTTGGCAATGCGCGAAACGTGACGTTGCAGGCTTTTGGGCATTTCCACACCATTTGGGTCAATCTTGATGGTCAAACGCAATAAGCCTTGTAACGATTGCCAGAGGTCTAATGCCTCGATGAGGCCATCGGCGACTTGCTCGTCTAAGAGGTCTGCATTTTTAAGGTTTTCCAGAGCGATCCGTGTGGTGGGGGATAAGATGTCCGGGTGTGTTGAGGCATGTTTAAGCTGCAGGTATTGCGTGATAAATTCAACATCGACTAAGCCGCCGCGATAGTCTTTGATGGACCATACTTGGTCGGTATGGCGTTCTTTGTCCATGCGTGCGCGCATGTCGGAAACGTCGACCATCAGCTTATCGGTGTCTCTTGGTGTTTTTAAGATATCTTGAATAACATTTTGCATTTCAGTTTTGAGTTCAGGACTGCCCGTAACCATGCGGGCACGGGTCAAAGCCATGTGTTCCCAAGTCCATGCTTCGGTTTCTTGGTAGGTTTTGAACGAGGTGACGTTAGTTGCCACGGGGCCTGAATTGCCACGGGGACGCAAGCGCATATCCACTTCGTACAACATGCCTTCTGCTGTTGGCACGGAAATGGCGTTGATGATGCGTTGGCACAAGCGCGTGTAATATTGGCTGAGGGCAAGCGGCTTTTCACCATCAGAAGCCTCAATGCCTTCATCACAGGTGTATACAAAAGCCAAGTCCATATCGGATGTTGGCGTTTTTTCACGCCCGCCTAACTTACCATAAGCAATAATCCCCAACGATCCCCCGGAGATCCGCCCATGACGGATGGCAAATTCATCTTCAACACGAGGCTGAAGTGCATTGAGCAGGGTTTCTGCAATACACGTCAAAGCAAGTTGGGATTCTTGTTCGCAAATGGTGCCCTTGAGAACCTGGACGCCGACTTGAAACTTGCGGTCTTTGGCCCAGCGACGACAAATGTCTAAGACCTCTTCAAGACAGGTGGCCTCTTCCAATTCGGTGTTTAATTCATTTTTCATGTCTTGGGCCGAGGGGAGCTCATCAAAAAAGCCAAGGGTAAGAACACCGTCTAAAATCCCGGCTTTTTTAGCTAAGTGCTCTGCCAAGCGCGGGGCTGTACCCATGATGTCGGCAATTAAATCCAACATGGTTGGATTGGATTGGAACATGGAAAAGAGCTGTACGCCTGCGGGTAGTTTTGACAGGAATTCATCAAAGCGAAGAAAGGCCGTGTCAGGTTCGCTGGTGTTGGCCATGGACGATAAAATGCGGGGCATCAGTTCTGTCAGAATTTCGCGTGTCCGTTCGGATCGCATGGATTTGTAACGACCATGGTGCCATCCGCGTACCGTTTTATCTATGGCTTCGGGGTTCAAATAGCCCATTTGCGATAGGGTGCCCAGCGTTTCTGGATCGCTTTCGCCACCTGTGAAAACCAAGTTCCCACCTTCGTTTGTATCGGCGTTTAGATCACCTTCATCTTCAAACAGTTTGGCATATAAGGTTTCCACATGTTCAAGTGTGGCAAGGATGTCTTCGCTAAAGCTTTCGACAGTTTCATAACCCATAAATGCCGCAATATGGGCAATGCCCTCTTCGGTGTTTGGCAAGGTGTGGGTTTGCGCATCGTCGACCATTTGAATACGATGTTCGACGCGGCGCAGATATTCATAGGCCTTGGTTAAAACGTCGGCATTTTCGACTTTTTCATGCCCTGCATGAACCAAAGCTTTTAAGGATTCACGAGTAGGTACGGTGCGCAAGCTGCGATCACGCCCGCCCCAGATGAGTTGTTGGGTCTGGGCGTAAAACTCGATTTCGCGAATGCCGCCGCGCCCCAGTTTGACATTGTGGTCCAAAAGCTTGATTTCGCTGCTGCCACGGTGTGCATTGATTTGGCGCTTGATCGATTGGATGTCATGAATGGTGGCGAAGTCGAGGCTTTTGCGCCACACAAAGGGCGTTAAAAAGTTGAGGAAATCACGACCGGCTTCAAGATCGCCCGCAATGGGCCGCGCTTTAATCATCGCGGCGCGTTCCCAGTTTTGACCGATGCTTTCATAATAAACTTCGGCGGCGGGTGTAGAAATCGCCAAAGGTGTTGATCCCGGATCGGGGCGCAGACGTAAGTCTGTGCGAAACACATATCCATCAGCCGTGCGGTCATCCAAAGTTGAAACCAACCCCCGGGCCAAACGCACAAAATGTTGCCCCAAAGACATGGGGTCGTCGGTTTCTATGCAGTCTGGGTTAAACAAGATGATCAAATCAATGTCGGATGAATAATTGAGTTCTCGTCCGCCCAGTTTGCCCATGCCAAGCACAACAAGCCCTGATCCAAGTTCTGGATTGTCCGGGTCTTTCAGTTTTACCTTACCGCGTCGATCAAGCTCTTTTAAGTGAAAGCAGCAAGCGGCAGAGGTTGCGGCATCTGCAAAGTCCGACAGGGCGTGGGTAACTTCTGTTAAGTTCCAAACGCCCGTCAAATCAGCAATGGCAGTGGAAAGCGCGATTCGGCGTTTTTGAATGCGTAAATGTCGTTTAAGCCCGGCGTCATCTAAGCCATGAGATTCCGCCCGGGTGGCGTGAAGAGCGCCTTCAACCATGATCTTTGGACCATGTTGTAAAAGATCTTTTGTGAACTGTGGATCATTTAACCAACATGAGGTAAGAAATGGAGAGTTTCCAAACACGGCTTGTGCAAGCTTTTTACCCGCAGAAGATGATGCAAGCTCTGTCGCAAAGGATTCTAATTCAAGATCGCCAGAAACGGCGTCTAAAAAATGGTCCCAGCCCACACTGGCGCGATCTTCAAAGGCGCAGCCGGGTAGGTTATCAGGGTTGAATTCAAAAAGAGGCATGGTATTTATTTTGTTTCCTATGAATAGGTTTAGACCCTAAGTATAGTCGTTAAAAGCGTAGAGGAAAGTCCACTGTTCAAACGTACGATCAGTCATTTTGCAAAAATTGTCGGCGGACTCGGTTTGGGTGTGCTGGTGGCGGTTCTTTTGGTGGGGTGGCGCTTGTCATCTGGACCCGTTTCCATCAGCTTTTTAACCCCTTATTTAGAAGCCGCCTTAGATGATACGCATCAAGGTGCATTTGACATTTCTGTTGAAGATACCATCCTAACGTGGGCGGGTTGGGAACGCACCTTAGATATTCGTATCGTAAACGTGCAAACCAAACTGGCATCGGGGGATGTGGTTGCGACGATTCCCGAAGTTTCCATATCTTTAAGTGTCCAAGCCTTGCTGCAAGGCGTTGTTGCCCCCCGTTCGATTGAATTTTTTGGGCCCAGCTTTCAAGTCCAGCGCGATGCAAATGGTCAGTTTGCTTTAGGTTTTGATGGCGCCGATGAAGGGGCTGACAGTTTTGTCAGTTCCATGCTGTTCGTTATGCTTGAAGAGCCTGACCCCTTGCGACCCATGAGCTATCTCAAACACATCAGCGTTGTCGCGGGCGAGGTTGTTTATGAAGACGTTGCTCTTGGCACGACATGGAAAGCTCCTTCCGCAAATGCGAAATTTTCACGTGTTGAAAAAGGTTTGAAGGCAGAGTTAGATCTCGACATACAGATCGGTGACAAATTGTCGCAAGTCTCGGTCGTTGGGGATTATACGGCTGCTGGAAAGCGTGTCGATTTGGGCGTGAGCTTTGAAGACATTACGCCAGCCCAATTTGCAGATGTTTCCGATCAAATGAAAGTGTTCGGTGCACTGGATCTACCTCTTTCCGGCACATTGACGCTCAGCGTTGAAGATGGTGGGCATGTTGAAGGTATTGGCTTCGATTTGACAGGGACACAAGGGTATGTGGCTTTGCCTGTCCCCGTGGCAGAAACACTAGGTGCCCTAGATTGGGCTCAACGTATTGAAGTATCAGATTTATCATTGAGTGGGCGTTATGATGGCGTTGGTAATGTTGTGGACATCACGGCTTTAAATATTACGGCAAAGCCGGGTGAAACCATCTACCTACCAGACCCCATTGATCATGAAATTCCATTTGAAACATTAGATTCTCAGCTGACCTATTCAGGTGAAATCGGTCAGCTGGATATTAAAGATCTAACCCTTGGATTAGGTGAAGCTTTCGGAGGACTTCAAGCCAGCATTGTCGGAACTTTGGTGAAAGACTCAAACGGAGCCGTGGCAATTGATGCCAAAGGGCTTGCCAAAAATGTTCGCTATGATGATTTGCCGAAACTGTGGCCTGAAACTTTGGGTGTCGATGTTCGAAACTGGGTTCTGGAAAGCTTGTTTAAAGGCGTAGCTGATCAGGCATCCGTTGACGTGTCATTGGATATAGATCCTGAAAAAGGCCCTCAATTGAAATCGGTGTCTGGGGCAATTACAAGTCACGGCTTGGAAGTGAATTATATTTCCACAATGCCAAGGGTCAAGAATGCCAAGGGCAGCGCGACCTTTAATGACAAGCGGTTTGACATCAAAATTGAACAAGGCTCTAGCGATGGCGGTCTTGAAATTAAAAGCGGTACGGTGGCCTTGGTCAAGCTGCAAGAAGATATGCAGTGGGCTGAAATTAAATTAAACATTGATGGGCCTGCGACGGCAGGCTTGAAACTGATTGATTCAGAGCCTTTGCGCTTTGCCTCAGATTTGGGGATTAAGCCCGATACGGCCGTTGGTGATGCTTCGGCAAACGTGAGCCTGCGCATCCCCTTGAAAAATGATCTTTTGGCATCCGAGGTTGAAGCTCTGGTGTCGGCAACATTGACCGACGCCGGCATTCAAGGGGCGATCTTCGATAAAGATATCAATCATGGCGACTTGGCACTGGTGGTCGATAACGAAGGCTTGACGGTCAGTGGACAAGCTCAATTGGGGAAAGTGCCCGTTCAGTTGAAATGGAACCACGATTTCCGTCCCAGTGCTTTGTTCACAGATCGCTACGAAGTTTCTGGCTATATCGAAAATATTTTAAATCTCGGGTCTCTCGGTGTTGAAGTTCCTGAAATCTTATCGCGGTATATGCGTGGTGGGGCTGAAGTCAATTTGAACCACACAGAACTGAACAATGGTCGTCAATCGTTATCGGCGCGGATGGATTTGACCAATGTGGACTTATCTGCTTCTGAATTTGGTTGGGAAAAAGCAAGGGGCGTGCCAGCAACAGCAGCCTTGGAAATGCGTATTGATCAAGATGTGCTGAGTGAGATTCCTAAGTTTTCCGTTTCGGCCCCGGATTTGGATATTTCTGGATCTGTCAGTTTTCATAAAGATGGTCAATTGGAACGCGTAAGCCTTGATACGATGCGTTCAAGCCTTACGGATGTGGCAGGTTCCATAACCCCGATGGACAACGATGAATGGGAAGTGGTCCTTCGTGGTGAAAGTCTTGATGCACGTATGCTGTGGGATGAACTTCTTGGCAAAGGCAAGCCTACGCCCGCAGATGCTCAACCAGAAGATCGTGTTGAAAAGGACCCTCGCGATTCTCAATTGGTGATTCATTCCGCCGTCGATATCCGGTCCTTGCTGATCAGTCAGGGGCACATTGTGCACGACCTTATTGGCACCGTTTACCGAGACCGAGGACTGTGGCGCAAGATTGATATCAGTGGTGTGGTCGGAGATTCTGGAAACGTAGAATTGATGCTTGATACGGCACAAGACGGATTGCGCTATCTATCGATCACGTCCGATGACGCGGGCGCGACCCTAAAAACCTTGGGCCTTCATGACAATATCTTAGGTGGCGCATTCGATCTTAAGGCCGCTTATACACAGCCGGGCAAAGATACACCGCTTGAAGGCGTGATAAAGGTTACGGACTACGCCATGATCGAAGCCCCGACATTTGCCAAGTTGATCGGTGTGATGTCTTTGACGGGCATCTTGGATGCTTTGCAGGGGGAAGGCTTGAATTTCGATGTTTTGGACCTGCCCTTTAAATTGGAAGATGGCGTCTTGGAAATGACCCAAGCGCGGGCATCTGGCCCGACCATTGGTGTGACGGCCAGTGGCACGGTGGATATGGGCAATCAGGTTTTGGACTTAGAAGGTACCGTGGTGCCCGCTTATGCCATCAATGCGCTGTTGGGTAAGATTCCGTTGATTGGGAAACTCTTCACGGGTGGTGAAGAAGGGGGGGGGCTGTTCGCCGCAACCTATACCATGAAGGGGCAAGGCGAAAACGTGGATGTCGTCGTGAACCCGCTGAGCGTCTTGGCTCCCGGTGTTTTGCGCAATATTTTCACGGGCACGCGAAAAGCCCCAGAACTTGAGCCTGAGCCTGAGCCTGAGCCGAAACCTGAGGCTACGCCTTAAACCGCTTTGAGCAGAACGTGGCGTTTTTTGCCTGCGGACAGCTTAATCACACCATCGTCATTTAAGTCAGAAACGGTCACAGCATGGTTGATGTCGTTAACCGCTTTGTCATTGATGCGCGCCCCGCCGCCTTTGACCAGACGTTTGGCTTCGCCCCCCGATTGCCCAAGTCCGGCTAACATGAATGCAGAAAAGGCGGGAAGTCCCGCTTCAAGCTTGGCCCGTTCAACGTCAACGGTGGGTAAATCTTCGCTCACTTGTCCTTGCTCAAACGTTTTTTCCGCGGTGGCTTGTGAAGTCTTGGCAGCATTATCGCCGTGGCACATGCGCGTGACTTCGTTGGCTAAAACTTTCTTCGCTTCATTGATGTCTTGGCCTTCAAGAGCTTCAAGGCGTTCAATCTCTTGCAAAGGCAGTTCGGTGAACAGGCGCAAGAAGCGACCGACATCGGCGTCTTCGGTGTTGCGCCAGTATTGCCAATAATCATAGGGCGACAATTGTTCTTCGTTCAACCACACGGCACCTGCGGCGGACTTGCCCATCTTTGCCCCAGATGATGTGGTGAGCAACGGCGTGGTCAAGCCAAAGGCTTCTTTGGCGTCAACCCGCCGGGTCAATTCAACACCACTGATGATATTGCCCCATTGATCCGACCCACCCATTTGCAGGTTGCATCCATGTTCACGATTGAGCGCCAAGAAATCATAGGCCTGAAGAATCATGTAGTTAAATTCCAAGAACGTAAGCGGTTGTTCGCGGTCCAAACGCAGCTTTACGGATTCAAAGCCCATCATACGATTGATGGTAAAATGTGGTCCGAAATCGCGCAGAAATTCGATGTAGTTGAGATTTTTTAACCAGTCGGCGTTGTTGACCATCACGGCATCGGTGGGGCCGTCTCCAAACTTTAAAAATTTGGCAAAGACCTTTTGGATGGAATCCATGTTGGACTGAATGATGTCTTCGGTCAGCAATTGACGACTTTCGTCCTTGCCCGAAGGATCACCAACCAAGGTGGTGCCGCCGCCCATCAAAACGATGGGCTTGTGTCCTGTTTTTTGCAATGTGCGCAACATCATGATGGGCAAAAGTGATCCCACGTGAAGGCTAGGCGCCGTGCAATCAAACCCGATATAAGCTGTGACAATGCCGTCTGAGGCTTTTTTGTCCAACTCTTCAAGGGCTGTGCACTGGTGCATATAGCCGCGTTCGGTAACGATTTTGAGGAAATCTGATTTGAGATGGCTCATGACGGGGCTTTGTCCGAATTGTGGTTGTTGCAAGTTAGCCACGGACTTAGCACAATGGCGAAGCGCACACAATGTGCCAACGGGAATTTGAATATGGTCAAAGACAAAATGTACACAGCGATTGGTTTGATGAGCGGCACGTCTTTGGACGGTATTGATGCGGCTTTGATCCACACCAACGGAACGGACGTGGTTGAATTCGGACCGTCCTTGACCATCGCTTATGATCCCGCTTTTGCATCTGAACTTCGTAAATGCTTGGGCAAAACGACCCGAGGCGGTGATGTAGAACGAACTTTGACAAATTTACATGTGGATGCGGTTCAGGCTCTTTTGGACAAAGCAAACTTATCGGCTGTTGATATCGACCTCATTGGGTTTCATGGACACACCGTCCATCACAACCCAAAAGCAGGTCTGACGGTGCAATTTGGCGAGGGGGCTTTGTTGGCGAATACGCTGGGTATTCCCGTGGTTTGTGATTTGCGATCCCAAGACGTTGCTGCGGGTGGCGAAGGTGCGCCTTTGGTGCCGATCTATCATGCGGCCTTGGTGCAAAGCCAATCCAAAATTTCACCCCCAGCGGCGTTGGTGAACATTGGTGGCGTGGCGAATGTGACGTGGATTGGGAGCGGGGAAAACAACCTGTTGGCTTTTGATACAGGTCCTGGAAATGCGCCCTTAAATGATTGGGTTCTGCGCCATACGGGTAAAGCTATGGATCGAGATGGCGAAATTGCCGCCAGCGGTGCTGTGAACTTGGATGTACTGAACGCCTTAATGGACAAAGTTTATTTTGATCAGAAACCGCCAAAGTCCCTAGACCGTCAGGATTTTCAAGGCTCGAAATGTGAAGGCCTAAGCCTGCAAGATGGGGCCGCCACCCTGACGGCCTTTATGGCAAAATCGATTGAAAAGGCGCAAGACCATTTTCCGAGCTCTGTAAAAACGTGGGTGATTACGGGGGGGGGACGCTTAAACCCCGTCTTGATGCAAAGCTTGCAAGAAAGTTTAAACGGCGATGTTTTGTCTTCGGACCATTTTGGTTGGGACGGCGACGCCATGGAGGCCCAAGCCTTTGCTTATCTCGCCGTGCGCAGCAAATGCGACCTGCCCATCACGTTCCCCAACACAACAGGCGTGAAAGCCCCCCTTACGGGCGGGACTTTGCATAAGCCAACCGACAAAACAGGAGCGACTTTTTAATGTCTACCTTCGAACGATATTTAACCGTCTGGGTTGGCCTTTGCATCGTTATCGGTATTGCGCTCGGACATTATATACCGAGTGTCTTTCAGTCCGTGGGGTCAGCCGAGATCGCCCAAGTTAACATGCCCGTCGCGGTGTTGATCTGGCTCATGGTTATTCCGATGTTGGTGAGGATTGACTTTAAGGCGCTTCATCAGGTCAAAGATCACTGGCGTGGCATCGGCGTAACGCTCTTTATCAATTGGGCTGTTAAGCCCTTTTCAATGGCGGCGCTCGGTTGGTTGTTCATCGGGTATCTCTTTTATGATTATCTGCCTGCGGATCAGATCAGTTCGTATATCGCAGGATTAATCGTGTTGGCCGCGGCACCTTGTACGGCCATGGTTTTTGTGTGGAGCAATCTGTGCGACGGCGAACCACACTTCACCCTGAGCCAAGTGGCCTTGAACGATATCATCATGGTCTTTGCATTTGCGCCGATTGTTGGCTTGCTGCTTGGCCTGTCCGCGATCATTGTTCCGTGGGAGACGCTCTTTATTTCCGTCGTGCTTTACATCGTTGTCCCCGTGATATTCGCTCAGGTTCTACGCCGACAGGTCTTTAAGTCTGGTGGTCAGGCAGCCCTTGATCGTCTGTTGTCAAAGCTTCAACCCCTTTCCCTGATCGCCCTGCTGACCACATTGGTCTTGCTGTTTGGCTTTCAGGGCGAACAGATTGTAAGCCAACCTCTGATCATCGGCTTGTTAGCTGTCCCCATCCTTATCCAAGTCTATTTCAACTCAGGCCTCGCCTACGTCTTGAACAGGGCTGTGGGGGAACAGCATAACGTTGCGGGACCATCTGCCTTGATTGGCGCGAGCAATTTTTTTGAATTGGCAGTCGCCACAGCGATCAGTCTGTTTGGGTTTGAATCGGGTGCAGCACTTGCCACGGTGGTCGGCGTTTTGGTCGAAGTGCCTGTCATGCTGTCTGTGGTGAAAATCGTTAATGCCAGTAAGTCTTGGTACGAACGCGGTAATTAACATTTTCAGCCTATCGGTTATCCTATAGACTCGTTAAATCTCCTGAACCGATTGAACAAGATGTAGTTTCTATGGATGATCCAAATGATCACGTGAATGACCGTTCTCATTCGTCCTTACCGGCCACTATGCGGACCCGCTTGCCTTTGAAGCGTTTCTTGGCCCTTATCGGTTTCGTGGGAGCATTTGTCATCGTTTTACAGGCCTACAGCTTGAACACCGGGCTGCGCATGTCGGAACGCTATACCCCGTTGATTGACGCCACAATGGAAATCAAGCTTGAGGCCACGACGGCGCATCTGTGGTTCGAAGAGATTCTCGCCAATGCCCGTGATGACAATATAGCCCTTGTCCGCACTCATCTTGAACAAGCCAAATGGTACGCAAACGCCATGTTGGTGGGCGGAAGCAATTTGGAAGGGACCTTTTTTCCCTTGCAGGACCCAGAACTCCGCAAACATATTGAACACGTTCAAGATCGGTTAGATGTCTTTTCAAAACTGATGGAACGGCGTTGGCAGGCCCGCGAGATTTCTGGTCCAGGCACCCCTTACGATCAAGAGTTCGACCAAGTGTTCTCTGAATTTATGGCGGAAACCGATAAGGTTGAAACCCGTTTGCAGGAATTGACGATCAAAGCCATCGCCAGCTTTCGAACGACCCAATGGGCGCTGACCTTCGTGGCATTGATTGTGATGGGGCTTGTTGCATATACCTTTATTGTTTTCGCACGGGCGCAAAATAAAAATCTGAAAGTGCTTAATCATGAAGTGGATCAGCGCAAAAAGATCGAAGAAATTCTTCGTCAACAAGCCACAACCGATTTATTGACGGGGTTGTCCAATCGCCGCCACATCACGGATGTTCTCCAAGGTGAATTGCAACTGACCAAACGCCAACATAACCCGTTTAGCTTGGTTCTGTTTGATGTTGATGAGTTCAAAATGGTTAACGACAACTACGGTCACGAAACGGGTGAT
>Ga0316189_10003342_pt1 | contig 15599 bp, 16 predicted proteins | sample LowCovwburrow_MG_FD_204930 | JGI IMG/M metagenome (GOLD analysis project Ga0316189, IMG submission 204930) | Coastal sediment microbial communities from Maine, United States - Lowes Cove worm burrow | ecosystem: Environmental > Aquatic > Marine > Coastal > Sediment | place: USA: Maine... | reverse complement strand
ACTTGAAAGTGATGAAATTATTCGCCGCAAGGTTTTTGCCGAGGTTCCGCCACGAACGGAATATTCATTAACTGACAAAGGACGCTCTCTTGAATCTGTCTTATGGGTCATGAATGATTGGGCTGAGAAGAACCTGACTTCCGAAAGAAAGGACTAATGTTGAATGTCCGCTTCTGGCCGATAGCAGTCATTCAATTCAAGTCTTTAAGATTCAATTTATAATCAGGCGGTATAGCTAAGGAGCCATGATCTTCAATATTTGGAATGGAAGGAACCATGTGAAGTCCGATGTGGGATTCACATTTGGTTATTGTTTCTATCGCTAACCCTCGACCATTGTAGATGGTTTGTATTAAAGGAATACTCGCTATCACACATATAAGTAATGAGGCTATGTTGTTCTTTAAGGTTACTGGTTTTAGTGAAAAGTAAAAAGCAGTAAAAATTGATAGAATTAAAACCACATTACCTAGTGATATATAAAGTAGCCGAACATTAAGTTGCTCTAAGGCATTTTCTCCTAAATATACTGGAGGGCACTCAGTTGTAGTATCAATTGGTGAAATAGTGAAGAAATCAACCAATATAGCTAAATACACAGAACCAGCAGCTATTGAAGCCACAATTAGAATCAATAAATAATATTTAATATTTTTCTTCAATACATCCCTTCCGAAAGACAACTATAGACTAAAAGTTGAACGTCCGCTTTTGGCCGAAAGCAGACGTTCGTGTAACCACAGCAGGGTGTCATTATGAATCACAGTTGCCTGCTGTTTTCGAATTCAGTCTGAATTAGATATCGTCAAGATGTCTTCTTATAAAGCGATACTTTTTTATGTGTTTTAAAATGTTTGCACGAGAACATGGCATTTTCGCTTCCCGAAAGGCAATTTCTAGGAGGTCAACAAATGCCCCCCTTTCTGGCACACTGGAATGGTAGTTGAAAGTGTAGCTGGGTTGTCTTTTTGTATGCTGCTCAAAAAGTTTCCCCAAGTTCTTTGTTAGAATGTATCGAGCGGTTGGTTTTATTCCTCTACGTTGCCAAGGTCTTATTGCTTTGTCTTTGAGGTGAGATTGGAATCCAATGATGAAATGAATTTCTTTCTCAATGCCGCTTAAGAAAGAATCCAGATCCTTAACATTTCCAAACAGGCCTTTGATTTTTGCTGAGTCGCTTTCAATTAGATGATGTCGTGGTTTTTCATCCGGAAGAGGTGCTTCACCCCTTAATCCAGATATAAATGCATTTAAAAATAATGTGCGGGAATTGTCCATTGTGCTTGGGATGTTTTCTATGTCTGAAATAAATCTAGTCAGACGTTAGCCAATCATTTCGAATATTTCTCTCAACTTGAGCTGCCGTTTCGCCATCGATCATCTCTGGATGATCTTTCACAACCCTATTCATTATATCATGAATGAGGTCACCCTTTCCTTCCGACCGTGTCGGAAACATAATTACTTTAGATGTCTGTTCTTTTTTCATCATGTTCTCCTCTATTTTGCCGTGATGCTATCTTTGCGTTTACCTGAAAGCTGTACAACGTCAGCTGTACGTTTCTCCAATGCAGAACGTAAATCATCCACTCCGAGTGGGGCATAGTGGCTTTCAGTGACCTTGATTGATGAATGGCGAAGGAGTTTGGATGCAACATGTAAGCCTGCACTCCTGGCAATGTGTAGACCAAATGTTCGCCTCAAATCGTGCAGCTTTACATCAGGGATTTCAGCCGCCTCTTTAACTTGTACCCAGGCACGTTTTATGTCTTGCCGGTGACCTTCTCCTTTCGGAGAGGGGAACACCCAGGTTCCAAGTTGAGGTAACAGCCGTAAGCGAGCAATGATTGTACTGGATAAGGGGATGATCTGGGGGCGTCCGGACTTTGTGTCTGGCAATCGCCACAAACCATCATCAAATTGAATGTCATCCCATCGTGCAGATAAAACCTCTGTTTTTCTGGCTCCGGTCTCAATGAGCATATACAGAGACGTTTTTACGAATATGTCATCCAGACTGGCAATAGCTTCAAGCACTTTTGCCATTTCATCGTTTGTAAGAACTCGAGCCCTAGGGATTGGTTCTGGATAGTGTTTAATGTTGGCAGCCAAGTTGAATTGGAGGATCCCGGTATCTACCGCAGACTGCAGGCATGACCTGATACTTGCGTGGTATCGGTTTGCTGTGACAGATGTCTTTCCGACCTTGCTCAATAACTTCATATGGTTTTGGATATCAGCGCGAGTAACTTCGTCCAATTTTTTTCTTCCGTACTTTTTCACAGCCATGCCGAGATAGTATTCATCTGCATCAGGCCTCTTTTTTCTAAGCCGAACATCCTGCAAGTGAACATCCACCCATCTTGCAAAAGTAGGAGTGGCTGCACTTCTATCGCGTTCTTCTTTCGGGTCTTCTCCTTTCAGAATATCTGCCTTCTTATCCCTTGCCAGCTTCCTAGCCTTGTCTGGAGCCAGAGTTCCGTAATCACCGAGCTTGAGCATTCGACGAGATCCATTAGGCATTCTGTAGTCGAGCATAAAAACCTTTCTGCTACTTTTGAACACTCGCAGGCAAAAGCCAGTGTCTTTAGGGTCTCGATAGGTCTCCTGAGACTTGTTAGGAGTGACAAGTGAATCAATATTACGCTTGTTTAAGTTCAATACCGGCATAGGCACCTCAGTATGTAGTCGCCGTATAGTCGCCAGCTTACAGAAACAGGCGTCAACGATCAATAACGCTGATTGAGCATAGAGCCCTTTAATTTAAACGATTGTATTGAATTTCATCAACGCAGAAATACATACGAAAGCATAAAATATACAGACTACGAATCAGAAGGCCGGGCGTTCGAATCGCTCAGGGAGCGCCACACACAAGGGCCTGCAGAAATGCGGGCCCTTTTTCTTTGAGTTTAGATGTTCACTTGTACCCTGCGTTGTTCTAGCCTCTGTCTACTTATTCATTGGGGATTGTGATGCCAGAAGACAGTAAGACCTTTTTCCTTTACTGCGAAGCATGTGACTTCAAGCAGGATGTGGCGAAAATATTGCCGCATACGCCTCTCAACACAGTTGAAGAGTTGGTGAAGGAAGCTCATCGATTCCACTGCTCCGTATGCGGAGCCAAACATGTCACCATCAAGGAAGCGGATTAAGGGGCAGGGAAACTTCCCTTAATCGAGCGTTGAAAAGTTGTGCTTCATCCAGTCGTAGAGCTGCTGAACGGTCAGACTCTCTATCGCAATGGTCTCGAACTCATCGGCAGGATCTTCATCGCGCAGGCAGAACTGATATTGGGCGATCTCCGGCTGGGCATCATGCAACACAAGCAGAATCCGTTTGCCACTCTTCAAGCAGTCGATGGTCATCAAATCGGTGGGGATACCGATCGTACGCATCTGCTTGTTTACCCCGACAATGGGGTTAATGCTTTTGAAGTCCTCTTGAATCTTTTCATGCGCCTGCTCGACGACATCACAAAGCTGTTTGATGGGTGATTCTTCCAAGCCGCTCTCCTTTACCAATGGGCAGGTTAACAACTCTTTACTGACCATGCCACGTGATGTTCGAGGGGGCTCATTTTCGTCTACAATGTCGATAGCACGATAGCGGAGGTCGAGAGTGGACGAATTCATGCAAGCAGCGATAGATGAGGCGAAGCAGGGGCTTGCCGAAGGCGGGATCCCGATTGGTTCGGTACTGGTGATCGACGGCAAGATTGTCGGGCGCGGACATAACAGACGGGTACAGCAGGGTAGTTCGGTGCTCCATGCGGAGATGGATTGTCTTGAGCATGCCGGTCGGCTGACAGCGGCGGATTACCAGAGGGCTACGCTCTACTCCACACTCTCCCCGTGCGACATGTGTAGTGGGGCAGTGCTGCTTTACGGTATACCTAAGGTGGTGGTCGGTGAAAACAGAACCTTTAGCGGGCCAGAGGCGTATATGCGCTCACGTGGTGTGGAGCTGTCAGTGGTTGATGATCATGAGTGCGAAGCACTGATGCGGCAGTTCATTGCTGAGCATCCCGAACTGTGGAACGAAGATATCGGCGAATAGTATCCCGGTGTTGGAAATAGCCACATATAACAAGTAATAACTTGACTAAATAGAGACAATATACAAGAGATGACTTGTCCATATTAAAATAAACAACAAGATAAGACTTGTTAAGAAGGTCTGTTATGTCTATGAGCACAAGAAATCTCGCTAGAAACCAGCTTGATAAACGTTTCCTCCAATTGGCTGAATTGAAAATAGTTCATCGGCCCGTGCGAGGTTGGGTGCGTGCTATTCGTGATGCTCTAAACATGAGCGGTATTCAGTTAGGTAAACGTTTAGGCATGTCTCAGCAAGGCGTTGCAGAGCTAGAAAAATCCGAGGTTTCCGGATCGGTCAGCATTAAGACAATACAGAAAGCCGCAGAGGCGATGGACTGCATATTTGTTTATGCAGTGGTACCGCGTGAAAGCCTAAGCGCTACGGTTGAAAGGCAGGCGCGTATGGTTGTAGAGAAGCAGCAGGCCTACACATCACATAGCATGATGCTGGAAGATCAGGTTCCATCTGAAGAGGAGCGACAGGCCTCATTTGATGATGCAGTGGCCGAGCTTGTGCGGACCTCTCCGAAATCGCTCTGGGGGTAAATGATGGAGTTAGACTATTCAGAAGGAGCAACGTCCCTCGATCCAGACGAGGCCGAGGGGCTGCGCCTTACCCATATTACCACACGCAGAGAACTGGATACTTGGGAGCAACGGAATATTGATCGGGCAGTGGTCTGGGCGCTTGGCGGCAGAAAGAGAGATATCCTGAACGAATCATTTTTCGGCAACTGCACAAGCGGATGCTAGGGGATGTCTGGAGCTGGGCTGGGAATTTCCGTAAAACGGACAAGAATATCGGAGTGCCGAAAGGGAGGATCGGTATTGATCTTCGGGAGTTGTGTGACGATGTTAAATTCTGGATAGAGCATCACACGTTTGAACCTGATGAAATTGCCACTCGATTTCACCATCGCTTGGTCTTTGTTCACCCTTTTCCAAATGGCAATGGCAGGCATGCCCGTTTGATCACCGATCTGCTGTTACAAAAGGAGTTGGGGTTAACTCACTTTAGTTGGGGTGGGGGAAGCTTGAATGGCGGTGGCGAATGCAGAGGCCGATATATTACAGCACTCAGGGAAGCAGATAGAGGTGACTACGCTTTGCTCACTTCGTTCGTCAGGTCATAACCTACAGCTCATAACCCATTCGTTATTCTGGATATGAGATTAGCTAGGCCAATCCCATATCATTCTTACCCGGAAGGTGCGGCCTTTGAGTTTGCCATCGGTCAGTTTCTTAAGGGCGATCTTTGCCACGTCACGGCTGACAGCGACATAGGCCCAGTGATCGAAGACGTTGATTTTGCCAACCTGTTTTCCGGCAATACCGTTTTCACCGGTGAGTGCTCCGAGAATATCGCCGGGGCGAACCTTCTCTTTTTTACCGCCGCCGATCTGCAGGGTGGCCATGGGCGGTTTCATCGCCTTGCTCTCAAGTGTACTCGTTGGAGGTAGTGATTCACTCGTAATGGACTGGCCAATGTAGTCGCTGAGCATGGTCATCTTGTACTCATTCTGGGCGTAGATGGTGAGCGCTAAACCTTTGCTGCCGGCACGACCTGTTCGGCCGATGCGGTGAATATAGATTTCAGGATCGTGCGGGATATGAAAGTTGATCACAGCATCGAGTGCATCGATATCCAGACCACGGGCTGCCACATCTGTGGCGACGAGGATGGAGCTGCTTCTGTTAGCAAAGCGAACCAGTGTCTGATCGCGATCCCGCTGTTCCAGGTCACCATTGAGTGCCAGGGCGCTAAAACCGTGATTGGTCAGCTCCTCGGTAATCTCCTGTGTCTCCTGCTTGGTATTACAGAAGATGACGGTCGATTCAGGGCAGTTGGCCAGCAGTAGCAGGCGCAGAGCAGTGATGCCCTCCTGCTGACTCTCGACTCTGTAGAAGTGCTGCTCGATGGAGTCGCTATCGTGGGTGGACTCCACCTCGACCATGACTGGTTTGTTCATGATCCGTTTGGATATCGCTTTGATCTGATCGGGAAAGGTGGCGCTTAGCAGCAGTGTCTGGCGCTTCTTCGGGGTCTGATCGATGATGGCATGGATGGCATCCTTAAAACCCATATCGAGCATGCGATCAGCTTCATCGAGGATGACGGTGTTGACGCTGCCGAGATTAAGGGTCTCGCGCTCAAGGTGATCTTCAATGCGGCCGGGGGTACCGGCAATGATGTGGGCACCATATTTGAGGGAGTCCTTCTGCGGTCGGATGGAGACACCGCCACAGAGGGTGAGTACCTTGATGTTGGGGATGGTGCGTGCCAACCGGCGAATCTCTTTGGTGACCTGATCGGCAAGCTCGCGGGTGGGGCAGAGCACCAGCGCCTGTACTTGTAGGTTGTCGACATTGAGCTTCTGCAGCAGACCCAAGCCAAAGGCGGCGGTTTTACCTGATCCGGTCTTACCCTGCGCAATGACATCTTTGCCAGCCAGAATCGCGGGTAGACTCGCCGCTTGAATCGGCGTCATCGCATCATAACCCAGCGTGGTGAGATTCTTCAGAAGATCGGGATGGAGCTTAAGGGTGGAGAAGTCGGTTTTGTTCACATCAGTTTGTTTTGCGTCGGATTGGTTCAAAATATTGTCCTGTGGGGCGGGGGATTTGCCAACCCTACGGGGTTGACGGCGAAAACAGAAAGTTATTCCCCTCTATTCCCTTTTTATGTTCCCCGTCTGTTTCCCCTTTTGTTCCCAATCAAAGGCTGGCTTTTCCGCCTTTTTTGGCTGTTGATCGGTACGCTGTTGCAGCGACAGTCCGGTGAGGAAGTTGCGCAGCACCTGATCCAGGCAGGCGCGGTGTTTGTTATGATCAGGCTTGCGGAAGAAGGCGCTGAGTTCAGCTTTGCCAAGCTTTTTACCGGCCAGATCGATGGTCTTGATGATCTCATCATCTTTGAAGTCGAGCGCAATCTTAAGCTTTCTTAAGACGATATTATTGTTCAGCCGCTTTTCAGGTTCCGGCTGTGGTCCCTCCCTTCTGCCACGTCTGTCGTTGATCAGACCATTGAGGAAGGTGGCAAGCTCAGGGGTAGGAAGCTCAACCAGTGCCGGATCATCATCCCTCTTCAGCCAAGCACTGATCTGCTCCCGTGTCACCTCAAGCTCGGCGGCAGCAAAGAGGGCGATCATCCTGGAATCGTTAAAATCGAAGGCGTAGCGGATACGGCGCAGAATATCGTTGTTTGTCATAGCGGCAGCCAGAATAGGGGGTTGGGAGTGTTTAGGATAGGGGGTTTAGGATAGTGGTGTTCGGGGTGTCGCAGTTAAGGAGCATAAAAAAGGCCACCCGTGGAGGTGGCCTTTCAAGTTCTGTCTCTATTGTCTGTGTGGTGGGGCTACTTAGTGGCAGCCGCAATCGTCGCCGCAGCAACCTTCATCATCATTGCCATGTACGTGGCCGTGCTCCAGCTCCTCTTCAGTGGCATCGCGAATGTCGGTCACTTCCACTTCAAAGTGAAGCTTCTGCCCGGAGAGTGGGTGATTGCCATCAACAGTGACATTGTCGCCATCGACATCGGTGATACGAACAATCATGACACCTTCGCCACCGGGGGCCTCAGCCTCAAACTCCATGCCGACCTCAACCTTATCAACACCGTCAAATAGCTCGGCTGAGACAATCTCAACCATGGCAGGATCGAAATCACCATAGGCATCAGCCGCTTCGAGAGAGACGCTGAGCTTATCGCCCACGCGTTTGCCCTCCAGTGCCAGCTCAAGGCCAGGAACAATGTTCTGTTCACCATGTAGATATGGCATCGGCTCGCCGCCAATGGATGTGTCGATGGTCTCGCCAGCCTCATTGGTCAGGGTGTAGTGAAATGAAACGACCTTGTGTTCGATGATCTGCATAGTTGCTCCTTGAGCCGGTCATGATTCATGGATCGCCAGCTGCTGATGGGGCGGCACACTATGCATTCAGATGCAGATAACAAACAGAGAATGGAAAAAAGTTAACTCAAAAAGCGATATAGGAAGGCTTTGGCCTTTTCGTAGATCTCCGGCTGTTGCGATGCTCTTGGCCCTGCGACATTCAATATCTTGATGGGATAGCTGGAGAGCCACTGTTTGGCAGCTTCGATATCGGTGTTGGTCAGGTCGATAATGAGAACAGGCTTTTCAAGGAGCAGGGCAAGTGTATGGGTGAGTTCGGTGCCACCGGATAGAGGTAGCTGCGAGGTGAGAATCAAGGTGGCATCAGAGTCGCTGACATTCCATCGTGTTCGGGTTTTGTATTTCTCGGATTCAAGTTCGTTCAGCGGGTAGCGCTCGGGAATGGTGCCATCTTCAGCTCTTCTACCCTTCGGGCAAGAGCCGCCGCAATCAAGGCCAAGCTCCATCGCCACATCGAGTGCGGCCCGGTCGACGCCGGTCTGGCCGCCGGAGACAATTTTCAATGCACCGATGATCACCCAATCGGGTAGTCGCTGGCCTGTAGGGTGCGCCAGTAACGCATGCCGCTTTCGCGGTCTTTTTCGGCATAATAGGGGATGTTAACGAGCCGATCTCTCAGCTGTAGAGCGGCGCGTTCACAGCGCTCCAGCTCATCATCAGGGATAGGGCCGAACCCGAGCCGTAGCTTTTGCCACTCCCTTCTCTCTTTTTCACTGATTAACGTTGGACGCACTGAACCCATGACATACTCCTTCCCAAAAAAGTAATGCGAAGCATAAGTATAGCATCCGTTTCATCTGTGATCTATATCTCACTTTTCCCCGGTTCAATCATCCTGGAGGAGATAATTCGGGACGAAAGCACCGAATTGTGACACTGTTCGCGCCGTCCGTTTTCAGGCAGCCACAGGAGAGACCCTTGTGAGCACCCGCCGGACTCAAGTCGCAAACGGAGGTGTCTCCATGGCCAGACCCAATTACAGCTACGAGAAACGTCAAAAAGAGCTCGCCAAGCAGAAGAAGAATGAAGAGAAGCGCCTGCGCAAGATGGCCAAGCGTAAAGAGGGTGAAGCTACGGACGAGGCTGAACTGACGGAAACCGGTGAAGCTACTGAGGCTGCCGAAGCAGCTGAGCCTTCCGAGACACCGGAAACAGGCGCCTAACGTAATCAGCCTTTGATACTAAGGGTGACTCTGTCCATCTCGCCTTGAATGGCGATCGCTTTCACATTGTAGGTAAAAGTACTCTGGTTGATAATCATGGTGACAAAGTTGTCCGACAGGTTGGTGTTGGAACGCTCCACTCCACCAAGCACCAGATCACCTGAACCACCGGAGCCCGGCGTGTTGGTCACCGGAATGCCTGAAGCACCACTCTCCAGAAGAAGTCCATCACCATTTTGCGTCAGACCACCGGGATTGGGGAAGGTGGTGATGTTGAGTTGCCCGAGAGTGGTCTTTACACCATTCACATTGGCGTTAATGGTGCCATCTCCCTGAATAGCGACGCTGTCGGTGCCGGCAGGTACGGTGACCGGCGGATCAAGCGGATTACCGTTGGCATCTGCAAGGGTGCCGTTCTTATCAATGCTTAGTGTGCCGCTACGGCTGTAGGCGCTGCCCTGCGGCGTTGAGACGGCAACATAACCATCACCACTGATAGCAAAATCGAGAAGATTATTGGTCACCATCAGGCCACCGGGTCGCTGATTGGTGGTTACCGTTGCCGATTGCGTACCCAGCACGGTGCGACTCTCTTTGAAGCCGGTAGATTCAGCATTGGCCACATTGTTAGCGGCCACCCGCTGGGAGGTGCCGATATTGCGTAGTGCATTCACGTTCGGACTGAAATCAACCATAACATTTTATATATCGGCAGATGAAAGGCTGAGTTTAGAAACTTTTTCTCCTCCGTATCTGCTAGACTCAACAGTGTATCTTTCGCGGTAAAATGAGGAGTCTTTCCAATGCGTATAGGAATCCCCAAAGAGATTAAGAATGGTGAACACCGTGTAGCTCTGACACCTCAGGCTGTAGCCAAACTGGCAGCAGCCGGTCATGAGTTGGTGATGGAGCGAGGGGCGGGTATCGATAGCGGTTACCCCGATGCCGAGTATGAGATTGCCGGTGCTCTTTTGGTTGGAAAGGCGAGTGATGCATGGGACTCGGAGCTGGTGGTTAAGGTGAAGGAGCCACTGCCGCAGGAGTATGACTATCTCAATGCCGATTCTGGCCTCTTTACCTTTCTGCATCTGGCGGCGGTTCCGGAACTGACTCGAACCCTGATTGAAAAGAAGACCCGCGCCATCGCCTATGAGACGGTGGAGCTGGAGCATGGTGGTCTGCCCATTCTGGCACCGATGAGCAAGGTGGCGGGAAGGGTGGCGATGCTGATGGCAGCACGACTACTGCAGTTCGGCTCGCTGCACGGCGGGTCGCAACAAGGTGGACTTGCCGGTGTGCAGCATAAAGGTATGTTAATGGGTGGTATCAGGGGTGTCGATCCCTGCCGCGTGGTGATTCTCGGTGGTGGCAATGTTGGCCGCCATGCAGCCCATGTAGCCGTTGGATTGGATGCCGAGGTGATGGTGCTTGATCATCATGAGGGTTGCACCTCCCATCTTAATGAACTGTTCGCTGGCAGGGTGACGGCAACTCTCTATGCTGAATCCGATCTGGGATCGATTCTGGCCGATGCCGATGTGGTGATCGGCGCGGCGCTGATCCCGGGCGAACATGCACCAGAGCTGATCACCGATCAGATGATTGCAGCGATGCAGAATGGCACTGTCTTTATGGATGTCGCCATTGATCAGGGCGGTATCAGTGAGACAAGCCGTGTCACCTCCTATGATGATCCTGCTTATGCTATGCACGGGGTGATTCACAGCTGTCTGCCTAATCTTCCCGCCGCAGTACCAAGAAGCAGTACGCAGGCACTGGTGGCGGCATCATTGCCATATCTGAAGCTGTTGGCCGACGAGGGAATAGAGAAAGCTGTCGCTCATTATCCTGACCTTAGTAGAGGGATTAACACCTGGGATGGCGAGATTAGACATGCCGGTGTTCGCAAGGCGTTTGCCGGACACCAATAGGATTGTTTCATAGAGAGGGGAACTTGGTTATAGTTCTGGATTTAGAAGCGGGCGTGCTTTTCGGCAAGCCCGTTTTCTCTGTAACAATCCCGACATTGCGCTCTTCGCATGCTCTTAACCGGTTGATTAAACAGAGTTTTTTCTAAAATAGGAGTAGGTCGCCGATGCCACGTCGTACTGATATCAAATCCATCATGATTCTGGGAGCCGGACCGATTGTTATCGGTCAGGCATGCGAGTTTGATTACTCGGGTGTTCAGGCCTGTAAAGCACTGAAGGAGGAGGGCTTCCGGGTGATTCTGGTCAACTCCAATCCGGCCACGATCATGACCGATCCCGAGTTTGCCGATGCCACCTACATCGAGCCGGTTGACTGGGAAGTGGTTGCCAAGATCATCGAGAAAGAACGTCCCGATGCCATCCTGCCGACCATGGGCGGCCAGACGGCACTCAACTGCGCACTCTCGCTGAACAAGCACGGTATTCTTGAGAAGTTTAACGTTGCGCTGATTGGTGCTCAGCCTGATGCTATTGATAAGGCAGAGGATCGTGAGCGTTTCAAAACAGCGATGGACTCCATCGGTCTTGAAATGGCACGTGGCGGCTTTGCCCACGATATGAACGAGGCGCGGGCGCTGGCTGACGATATCGGTTTCCCGATCATTATCCGTCCATCTTTCACCCTGGGTGGCTCCGGTGGCGGTATCGCCTACAACCCGGATGAGTTTGAGCAGATTGCCAACTCCGGCCTTGATGCCAGCCCGACTGATGAGATTCTCGTCGAAGAGTCGATTATCGGCTGGAAAGAGTATGAGATGGAGGTGATGCGCGATCATGCTGATAACTGTGTCATCATCTGTTCTATTGAGAACCTTGATGCTATGGGTGTCCATACCGGTGATTCGATCACCGTGGCTCCGGCTCAGACACTGACCGATAAAGAGTATCAGCGCATGCGTGATGCCTCAATTGCCATACTGCGCGAGATCGGTGTGGAGACAGGTGGCTCCAATGTTCAGTTTGCCGTTAACCCTGTTGATGGCCGTTTGATTGTCATTGAGATGAATCCGCGTGTGTCACGCTCCTCAGCCCTTGCCTCGAAAGCGACCGGATTCCCGATCGCCAAGATTGCGGCCAAGCTGGCAGTCGGTTACACGCTTGATGAAATCCGTAACGATATTACCGGTGAAACCTTCGCAGCCTTTGAGCCTACCATCGATTATGTGGTGACCAAGCTTCCACGTTTTGCTTTTGAGAAATTTCCCGGTGCAGATGAACGCCTGACCACACAGATGAAGTCGGTCGGCGAGGTGATGGCGATTGGCCGCACCTTTAACGAATCATTGGGTAAGGCGATGCGTGGGCTTGAGACAGGCTCATGTGGCTTTGATAAGAATATTCCGGCCGAAGCGGATGTAGATCAGTTCCTGCAGGAGAATCTGGCTGTGCCCGGTGCCGAACGCCTCTGGTGGGTCGGCGAAGCGCTGCGGGTAGGAGTCGCAGGTGGCTGGTCTGAAGAGCGCGTCTTTGATGTTACCAAGATCGATCCGTGGTTTATCCGTGAGATCGCTACCATCATTGCCACAGAACAGTCACTGGCTGGATGCGAACTATCGACATTAACCCATAGTGAGTGGCGCAGTGCCAAACGTGAAGGACTCTCCGACATGCGACTGGCAGAGCTGCTCGATTGCAGTGAAGCGGCTGTTCGCAAGAGGCGTACAGCAGCCGGTGTAGTACCGGTGTTCAAGCGGGTGGATACCTGTGCGGCCGAGTTTGAAGCGCATACCCCTTATCTCTACTCCACCTTTGAAGATGAGTGTGAAGCACGGCCAACCGATGCCAAAAAGATCATGGTTCTTGGTGGTGGCCCCAACCGTATCGGACAGGGTATTGAGTTTGACTACTGCTGTGTGCATGCGGCCTTCGCCCTCTCTGAGGATGGCTATGAGACCATCATGGTTAACTGTAACCCTGAAACCGTATCGACCGATTATGACACCTCTGATCGTCTCTATTTCGAGCCACTTACCTTTGAAGATGTGATGGCCATTGTTGATATTGAGAAGCCTTTCGGTGTGATTGTGCAGTTCGGCGGTCAGACACCGTTGAAGCTGGCTGAATCCCTAGAAGCTGCCGGCGTTCCGATTATCGGCACCAGCCCGGATATGATCGATCTGGCCGAGGATCGTGAACGGTTCCAACAGCTGTTGCATGATCTGAAATTGCGCCAGCCTGAGAATGGTACTGCCCGCTCCATTGAAGAGGCGATTGCCGTGGCCAACCGTGTCGGTTATCCGGTGGTGGTGCGTCCATCTTATGTGCTTGGTGGACGTGCTATGCAGATTGTTCATGATGAGACAGGGCTACTGCGCTATATGACCGAAGCGGTAAGCGTCAGTAACGATCATCCGGTGCTGCTGGATCGATTCCTCAATCAGGCCATTGAGCTTGATGTTGATGCACTCTGTGATGGCGAGCGCGTTGTTGTCGGTGGCATTATGGAGCATATTGAAGAGGCGGGTGTTCACTCCGGCGACTCATCCTGCTGCCTGCCGCCGCACTCCGTTTGCGAAAATACCCTTGAAGAGATTCGTCGCCAGACCGAGGCACTGGGCTTGGCTTTGAATGTGCGTGGTCTGATGAATATCCAGTTTGCACTGCAGGGTGATGATATCTATGTACTGGAAGTCAATCCGCGCGCCAGTCGTACGGTGCCGTTTGTCTCCAAGGCGACCGGCAAGCCACTGGCCAAGATCGCTGCACGTGTGATGGCCGGACAATCACTGGCATCACAGGGTGTGACCGAGATTCTGCAGCCGACAGCCTATCGCTCTGTGAAAGAGGCGGTCTTCCCGTTCGTGAAGTTCCGCGGTGTTGATCCGCTACTCTCTCCTGAGATGAAATCAACCGGTGAAGTGATGGGTATCGCTCCGACATTCCCGGCAGCCTTTGCTAAGGCACAGCTTGGAGCCAGTGTGCGCCTGCCGAAGTCCGGCCGTGTCTTTATCTCGGTTCGTGATGCCGATAAGGATCGTATTGAAGAGCTGGCGAAGATGTTGGCAGATAGCGGTTTTGAAGTATTGGCGACCTCGGGAACACACAAGTTCCTCAGCGAGGCCGGCATTAAAAATACCAAGGTGGCCAAGGTGACCGATGGCGTGCGTCCGCATATTGTTGATCGACTGCTCAGTGATGAGGTGGCTTTCATCGTCAATACCACAGAGGGTGCTCAGGCGATCAAGGATTCCAAATCTATTCGTCAGGCAGCACTTGATCGTGGTATTGTCTACTTTACCACCATGGCGGGCGGATTGGCCGCGGCCGAGGCGATTGCCAGCCGTTCAGATGTGACCGATGTAACCAGTATCCAGGATTATCACGCGGGCGCGTGATATTTGTTTGATACGGCTTTGGGCGCCCATGCCGCAAAGCCTTGAACGAATTTCAAATTTTGCGAAATTTGAAATTCTAACTAAAGCCACCCGTCCATGGGTGGATGGGCGGTTCTAAGAAGCGCTAAATCCCCACAGGAAGTGGGGCGGCTTCAGTGAAACGAAGCCGGAAGCAATATAAATTCCACGTAATTTGTATTGCGTGAAAGGGTAAGGGCAGGAGCCCGAATCCCGTATAAAGAGGAGCAACCATGCAACGAGTGCCCATGACAAAACAAGGCGCGGAAGCACTGCGTGAGCAGTTGAATTATATCAAAGGTGAGAAGCGCCATAAGATCATCGCAACCATTGAAGAGGCACGTGCTCACGGCGACCTCTCCGAGAATGCCGAGTACCATGCTGCCAAAGAGGAGCAGGGGATGAATGAGGCGAAGATGAAGGACCTGGAGGACAGGCTTGCCCGCGCTCAGGTCATTGATCCGGCGATCATTGACTCTGAGAAGATCGTTTTCGGTGCCACGGTTGAATTGGTGGATTGTGAGACCGAGAAAGAGGTCACCTACCAGATCGTGGGTGAGGATGAGGCCAACATCGAGCAGGGTAAGATCTCTGTAACCTCCCCGATTGCGCGTGCGCTGATCGGCAAGGAGGAGGGTGATGTTGCCGTTGTTAAAGCACCGGGTGGTGAGCGTGAGTATGAAATTGCTTCGATTGAGTATGTTTGACACGGCTTCGGGCTCCTGCCCTTCGCCTCTATCGCTCCGGCGGCACATGTCCGCCTGCGCTTACGAGCTCATGATATTCGCTCGCCGCACATCCCTGTGCGGGAAGGATGCATATGACTTTGTTTGAAGGTGTAATATGAGAATTCCGATGGCTTGTGTGCGTGGTGGGGCGGTTCGGATATTGCTGGCGCTGATGTTTGGCCTGTTGGTGGTCTCGGGATATGTGGTGGCGCCGATTCTTTTCGCCAAGATGGGCTCATCACATGAAGCAGGGCGTTTGGCCGGCGAAATTTTTCATGTGGTTAACAGTGGTGTTGTTTTCATCGCCATCGCTGTAGCCGCTTTTTGGTTCCGCATGAAATCGATCTCCA
>Ga0316189_10003340_pt1 | contig 15605 bp, 11 predicted proteins | sample LowCovwburrow_MG_FD_204930 | JGI IMG/M metagenome (GOLD analysis project Ga0316189, IMG submission 204930) | Coastal sediment microbial communities from Maine, United States - Lowes Cove worm burrow | ecosystem: Environmental > Aquatic > Marine > Coastal > Sediment | place: USA: Maine... | reverse complement strand
CAACAGAGATAATTCGATTGGACGTTGAGAGTTTTTTTGAGTCATAAGCTTCGTCAAAATGATTTATTCAGAGGCTCCTTAATGTGATTCTTCAGTAATGAGGGAGAAATGGTATACTGCGAAAAAAGAGGATAGCTATGCAGTCGTTACCTAAAGGTGCGCTGTTGTTTTTTAGTTTTTGTGTTTACCTTGTTATCGGATTGTTTTGCGTTGTGTCTGCGCAAACGAGTAATGTGAGTCAGCCGATTGTCGAAGACGATCGAGCTGTCAAAATAAACGTCGATATATCCGTACAGAAACTTGGTGATGCCTTAATGGTGTTATCGTCACAGTCAGGCTTGAATATTATTGGTTTGTCTTCCGATATGGAATCGGTAGATAGCCCTTCTGTGTCTGGACTGATGACCCCTACCGAGGCACTTAAAAGGTTATTAATGCACAGTGGCTTCAGTTATCGTTTTGTTGGTGATAGCTCAGTTTCCATAATAAGCAATACACGGCTCAATACGGCAAACGTTGCGACGGATAGATTGAATGGGATTGTGGCTCTCGAAGAAGTTGTTGTTACCGCCGACCGACGAAGTGTTGATTTGCAAAATTCTTCAGTCGCTATAACGAATTTATCAGCGCATGATATTGAAACCAATAAATTTAATGATTTACGAGATATATCCGCTTGGGTTCCAGGCTTAGAGTTCGTCTCTACGGGTCCGCAGGAGTCGGTGTTGGTACAGTTGCGAGGGGTTGGCACTACAAATATTACCGAGATCGCTGATGGCCCTGTCTCTATTCATATAGACGGCATTTATTCGCCACGATCTCAGGGTGTAGCGAGTCTATTGCACGATGTTAATAATGTTGAAGTGCTACGCGGCCCGCAGGGAACCTTGTTTGGTCGAAATTCATCTTCCGGGTCGATCAATGTCTACAGTAGAGAGCCGAACCTACAGGCCTCTGAATTGAGCTTGGAGTTTGGTCTAGGTAATTATAATTCGCGACGAACACAACTATTGGGTAACTGGAGGGCATCCGAAACTGTAGCGGTGCGTTTTTCAGGTGTTCAGCAACGCCATGCTCCGTACACGGGCATACTCAATAATTATGCTGGGCTTGGGCCTCAATACTCGGCTTCAGTCTCTGAATTAGAAGTGTTCGAACAAAGCGCGGGCAACGCAATCGGACTCGATTCCGAGGATCGTTATAGTTGGCGATTGTCTACGCTATGGCAACCGAATGAATCAATTGAATGGCTAGTTAGCGCTGAGCGTTATCGAGATAAAGGGACCGGTAGCGCTGAATTAGACCCAACACTTGTTGAGCAAGGCATTCGAGCGGTTGTACTAGATACTGAACCATTCGTGGACTTAAAAAATGATGTCTTGCGATCGAGGTTGACATGGGATTTTAACAACGGGTCGTCGTTGATATATCACGCTGGCTTAGCAAACATGAGTCGTCGTCAACTCTATGACACTGATCAAGGTCGCACCGGCGACTTTGAAGTCGAGCGCACGGTAAGTTCTGACTTCGATTTCTATTCCCACGAATTATTGCTTAAGAGTGCTGAGCAATTGCGAATAAATTGGCTCGCGGGGGTGTTTACGTCGCGTGAGTCGAACAGCATTGTTTTTGCCGTAGATCAACAGAACAGAGGTGGTCAACGGCAGTTAAGCACCGTGCCGAGTTGGATTAGCGGCTTGCCTGGCGCTGCGGTTTCGTTTGCAAATCAACCTGAGCGGCGCTCGGAATCATTTGGTGCCTACTCGCAGCTCGTCTATCGATTAAACGACTTAACTCGAGTGACTCTAGGAGCTCGTTATAATCGAGATAAAAAATCTGATATTGGTGGCCGCGCTATCAATTGTCGTGTCCCTTCAGCGTTTGGTCCCTACTCGACATCGTCTTCTCTTGGCGTTGGCGCACCTTCGGACAGTCAAATTTTTGTAGACAGCGAAGTGCAGCAAGCTATTCAACAAGGTCGATTCTTCGATGCCGGAGGGCGTGTTGGTATTGGTGCGCATCCGTGTTGGGTGAGACAAGTTAATGATATTCGCGCCAGTTGGAATAATGTTTCTGGCTTATTTAGGTTCGATCACAAATGGAATGACGATGTATTACTTTATGGCTCGTTATCAAGTGGTTTTAAAGCTGGGCATATACAAGATGCTGGTAATACGGCTAATCCTGAAACTGTTGTTAGTTATGAGTTGGGCTTCAAAACTCAGTGGATGAACGACAGGCTAAGAATCAACGGCGCTGCCTACTATGCAAACTATCGCGACCTACAGTTTTCCGATGATGATCGTATTGATATCGATGATGATGGCGTCGCCGATGCGGGCGGGAGTACGGTGGTTCGTAATGCTTCTAATGCTAGGGTTCAGGGTGTCGAATTAGAATTTCAATGGCGCCCATCTAAGGCACATAATTGGCGTGGTTCCCTGGCGTTAACCGATGCACGATTCAAGCAGTTTGATATTCCAGACTCGTTATTTGGAGATTTGTTTAATCCGTTTTCTAGCCCTTCTGGTAGCGACACTAGTGACAGTGTGAACCTTTCCGGAAATTCGCCACCGCGGGTACCCGATTGGAAGTTCAACCTAATCTATTCATACCACCATGAATTGCCAATTGGTGAAGCATACTTAAGTGGTTCGGCGACTTTGTCTGATGATTACTTTCTAGATATCTATAATCGTGATCAATTAGCAGCTGGAGTATTTGATAGCCTACCAAACGGTGGGCTTAATTTGGGCATACAAAAGTCGTACGTAACCTTTGATTTAAACGCCGGATTATTGAGTCGCGACGAGCACTGGAATATCAGTATTTGGGTTAAGAACGTGGGTGACGAGAACATCAAAACCTTATCGGGAACCTTTATCACTGAAAATGGGTTCATCGCCAACTATGCGCCACCACGGACCTATGGTGTGAATTTGGCATTCAATTATTAGAGTCCTCAGCATAATCCAGTGCCCATTGCTTGATGCGTACCGTTATATAAAGAGTTGTCTGCAAGTGCTAGGCTGCGAACTCTAATCGCTTTATATTATTTTGATAAAAAAGGGGCGGATTGTTTGCTGCTGTGCGTCATACTCAAGTAGTCCGCCGTATTTTCATAGCGAACTTTAGATTTTAAACCTTGAGTTTTTGGCGGGCTAAGCGATAAAGCTAATAAGTTAGACCATAGAGATAATTGAAAACGACAATGCCAAAGCTGGCAATAATGAGTAAGGTTTGAATATTCATCAAGAGAACCTCAGCCCGAAACAAATGCGATCCCCGATTGTAGAGCAGCTTAGTCGTGCCTATCTTGAACACAATAGTGAAATCGCTAATTATCTAGTACGAAAACTAAATTTATCACCACAAGCGGCTGAAGATTCAGTGCAGAGTGCATTCGAAAGCGCGCTGCGCTTGGGGCCTGAGAAGCTTTCAGAAATTAAGAATGCGCGTGCATTTATGTATCGCTCGGCTTACAACGCTGGGGTAGACTATTGTCGACACGCGCAAGTAGGGCAGCGTCATGTTGATGATGCATGTACCGATACACAAAAATATGTAGAAAGTATTGATCCGTTTCGAAATGTTTCGGTCAAACAAGAACTCGATGTCTTGGTATCAGCATTAAAGAATATGCCGAAAAAAAGGCGAAAACTAATCATTATGAACCGAGTACAAGGCTTGTCGTATGCGGAAATATCCAGACAGCTTAGCCTGTCGGAGACAGTTGTGAGAAAGCATGTGAATCGAGCGCTAAGTGATTTGTTGAACATATTAAGAGTGCGAACTGGCGAGAGCCGTAAATGAGTAGTATGGAAAAGAGTGGTCTAAATACAGTGGTTTCGCTGGAGAGCAGTAGCATTCAACTCGAAGCGGTTGAGTGGCATGAGCGGCTGTCTGCAGATACGAGTGCAGAGACTGAACAAGCATTTGACCAATGGATGGCGACCAGCGAAGAGCATCGCCAAGCCTATCTCGAAGCCGAGTTATTAGCGGATGGCTTTGCCGAACTTGCTGAACGGCCGGACTTGCTTGAGGCTTTAAGCGTGTCTGAGAATGTGCATCAGCCGCAGTCAGCAAACCTTATCTCGCTAGTTAACACGCGCGAGCCGGTGAAGTGGCCTCTGCGCGCAATCGCCGTAGCAGCTTGCTTTGCGATTCTAAGTGTTCTCAATCTAGCCTGGTTTGGTAATCAAGATGAGCCAACTCAGATTGCTACCGTTAAGGCGTTTCAAACTCAATACCATAGCAGCACGGGCGAGCTAAGGAAGATTGCGTTGCCGGATGGAAGCAAGGTGACACTCGGCCCAAATTCACTGATCAATGTAAGTTTTAGTGACTCAAGCCGTAACATAGAGTTGGTTGCGGGTGAAGCCTATTTTGATGTTACTAAGTCTCAGAATAAGCCGTTTTTTGTCGAAGCTGAGCAAACCTCGGTAAAGGTGGTTGGTACACGTTTTGACGTTAGGCGTTTATCCAAATCGACCTCTGTCTCTGTGGTTGAAGGCATAGTCGAGGTATTCAATGGTAGGAAGTCAGCTCGATTGGGCTCTAACAATGCTTTGCCAACGAATGCTTTGCCAACGAATGTGTTGCCAACCAAGGTATTGGCGGGCCAGCACGTAATCTCTGATGGTAGTAGTGATATTGTGGTGCAAGAAGTATTAGCTGAGCAGGACTTGGTGGCGTGGATAGACGGGCGTCTGGTTTATCACGGTGCCGAGTTACGCGATGTGTTAGCTGATGCTAATCGCTATTCTACAACTGGGGCGATTCGATTGAGTGACATAGCCTTGGGTGAAAAGAAAGTCACATTGTCAGTCAGCGTAGACAGCCTAAATGACTTGCCGTTAATGCTCGCTGAATTAATGGGTTTGGACATAAATCAGGGTGCGTTTGAAACGGTATTGAGTAATAAACGCTGAATATACTGAGTATAATTTTGTACATTATTTAGACTCGCTCTTTCTAGGCGAGTTTTTTAATTCTAGGTCTGCTAATAAAAAAGTTATTAGCAAGCAGAAAATAGAAAATAAAAAGGGGTGGATCTCGACGCTTTCTTCGTCTCATGGGTAATAGGTGCATATAACACCTATGTCTTGGCTGTTTAAATCACAGCTAAATACCGACCATAGAGGAGAAAATAATGAATAAAACATTTCGTAGAACCAAACTTGCGTCCGCCGTGGCGTTAAGCTTGGCCGCCGCGTTACCGACAACATCAATAGCGCAGGATAGTAATGCGCAGGCAAGTAGCCAAGCAACATTAGAAGAAGTTGTGGTAAGAGGCATTCGTCGTGCCCTACAACGAGGTCAGGATACTAAGCGTTCTGCTGGTGGTGTTGTTGATTCAATTTCAGCTGAAGGAATTGGGAAATTTCCAGACAATAATTTAGCAGAATCATTGCAACGTATCTCGGGTGTTTCTATCGACCGTTCCGGTGGTGAAGGCCAGTCGATTACTGTTCGCGGCTTTGGTCCAGAATTTAATACGGTATTGCTCAACGGCCGCCAATTAGCATCTGAGAGCGATACTCGTGGCTTTGGCTTCGATACCATTGCGGCTGAGATGGTTGCCGGTATCGACGTGGCAAAAACGGCGTCAGCCAGCACCCAGTCTGGTGGTGTGGGTTCTACGATTAATATCCGCACCCTTCGACCATTTGATTCACCTGGCTTAAAAGTCGCTGGAAGTGTTAAAGCTCAATATGAATCATTGAGCGAAGAAACTAGCCCAAGCATTTCTGGCTTATACAGCAATACATTTAACGACGATACCTTCGGCGTTTTGGTTGCCGTATCTCGTCAAGAGCGCGATGTGCAATTAGACTGGGCTCAAACTAATGGCTGGTTAGAAAATGTGGGTGTACCTCAAGACCAAATAAACGGTGGCGCGGGTTCTTCTGGGAATACATTTACCCCAAGAAACTTTGATCTTCTGCAATCGAAGCAAGAACGTGAACGTACAAATGCCAATATCGTGTTGCAGTTTAGACCCACAGACGACGTTGAAGTTAGCCTAGACTACCTATACTCGGAGTTTGATGTTAATGATACTACCAGCTCTTATGGTCATTGGTTTACGGGCTCTAATCTCACCGATGTAACACTAGACAGTAACGGCACTGCGGTTGATTTGCGCCAGGAAGTTGGCCTCGCGACAGACTTTCATGCTAAGCGTTTTAGCCGGATCACCGAAACAGATGCTCTTTCGTTAAACCTTAAGTGGGATGTTAATGACAACCTAGCATTGGCATTTGATGCTCATAGTTCCAGCGCTGACCGTTTTGAAGGCCCGGCGGGCAATGGTGATTTCTTATCTCTTATTGGTTATGCAAACAGAGTGCGTTTTCAAAGCGATGGTGCCGTTTTGCCATGGACCAGTGAATTTCAAACGGCGAGTCCTAGTGTTTTCAGCGGTCAGCAAGAACTTGATGGTAACGCCTATCAAAATGGTGTCACACCGGCAGGCGTAAGCGATTATCTAGACCCCGCGAACCTACGGGCACATGTGATGTTACGTCGTGGTTGGGCGGTCGAAGATGAGGTAGATCAATTCAAGTTTGACGGTGTTTGGAATAACGATACAGATCAAGGCCTAGTTCAAGCCAAGTTTGGAATAATGAGTTCGACAGAGACTAAGTCATTAACGCGTTGGGATAACGAAGGCGCTGGCATTCACTGTACCTTCTGTGGTTATCCAGATGCACCCGCCGTCAGCGGTATTAATGTTCAGCGTTTGAATGCGGGTAGTGATTTCTTGAGTGAGGTTAGCGGTAGTGGCCGCACGCCAGCGGTATGGTTATCTCACAATGGTGAAGCGCAATTTGCCTCGGTGAGCGCGTCCAGCGGTTTAAACTTTGATGCGGTAGTCCGTGATAATTCGTTTACCGTTGAAGAAGAAACAAGTTCGTTTTATGCTGAGTTTGATTTTGCGGGTCTAATCGGTGAAATGCCGATCTACATGACCGCCGGTGCACGTTACGAAGACACAGATGTGACTGTGAATGGTACTGAAGCGTCGATTGCCGGTTTGCGCATTTTAGATCGAACAGAAATGTTGGCACAGTTTGGCAATGCCAACCCTATCAATGCTAAATCGAGTTATTCAAAGCTTTTGCCGTCATTGAGTACAAAACTTGAGATAAACGACCAGCTAGTGGCACGATTCGCTGCGTCACAAACACTTACTCGACCAACCTTGCGTGACATGGCACCAGTAACGGTAATTGGCACTACTCGGCAAGGCGGAAATCTGACCTCATCTTCAGGTAATCCTGAATTGCTTCCATTTGAATCGGACAATTTAGATTTCTCATTTGAGTACTATTATGGTGATGTAAGCTACGCATCAATCGGTTATTTCCGTAAAGATGTAAATAACTTTATCGTTACCGGAACTGAAGATCTCACCTTTACTGTAGCGGATGGTTCGCAACTTCTTGACCCATCGACAGGCAGTAATCCAGATGCCCCTGATGCCGGTGATGCGGTCGCTGTTTTTACTAATACTCTGCCGTCAAATGGCCAAGCGGCAACGGTGGATGGCTTTGAGTTAACCGTGCAACATGAGTTTGGCGACAGTGGTTTTGGCGTGATCGCCAATGCAACCTTTGTCGATACCGACAGTGAGTTTAACCCAGCTGATATTTCGCAAACGTTTGCGGTAACGGGCTTAAGTGATTCATTAAATCTGGTTGGCTATTTTGAGCGCGGCCCATTTCAAGCGCGATTAGCCTATAATCAACGTGATGAGTTTTTGCAATCGCTGACTCAGCTCAATGGCGATGGAGTGCAATTTGTTGATGAATATTCGCAATGGGATTTCAGTGCGAGTTATGACATCAACGACAGTCTTACCGTGTTTGTTGAAGGCATTAATCTGACCGAGGAAGTGGTTACCAAACGGGGCCGTTTTAGCAATCATTTTCTACTTGCCGAAGATTCAGGTCGCAGGCTTTCACTCGGGTTTCGGGGCAGTTGGTAGTAAGCAAGCGAAGTATTGCTTGTCGAGGGTGGCACCGTTTCGGTGTCGCCCTTTTCTGCTTTATAAAACTCTTTGATTTTGGCGGTGAAAAATGAAAATTATTGATTCGATAGTGGTGGTTGGCGGCGGCACCGCTGGCTGGTTGACGGCTGGGCGGCTTGCCGTGGAACAACGACAGCGGCGCCCAGATCGCCCTGTGCGAGTGACCTTAGTAGAATCACCGAATATTCCGATTGTTGGCGTTGGCGAAGGCACTTGGCCGACTATGCGCGCTACGCTTAAACGATTAGGGATAAGTGAAACAGACTTTATTCGAGAATGTGATGCTACTTTCAAGCAAGGCGCTAAATTTGCTAAGTGGTCAGAAAACCACGATAACGATTTCTACTATCATCCGTTGATGATCCCGCAGGGGTTTCCACAAACTGACCTTGCTACTCATTGGTTAAACAATGAACCTAGCGCGTCGTTCTCTAATGCCGTCTGTTTTCAAGAACAACTTTGTGAAAATGGCGTAGCGCCAAAACTAATTTCTACTCCCGAATACAGCTCGGTAGCAAATTATGCCTATCATTTAGATGCCGGTAAGTTTGCGCAGTATCTACAAAAGCATTGCACTGAATCGCTGGGTGTCATCCATGTGCTCGCTGATGTAGAAGCGGTATTGAACGATGATGACGGTGATATTCGAGCCTTAGTTACCACGCAGGCAGGTCTGATTGAGGGCGATTTTTTTGTTGATTGCAGCGGTTTTAGCGCATTGTTAATCGGTAAGCATTACGAGGTTCCGTTTAATGACTGCTCCTCAGTATTGCAGATAGACCGCGCGTTAGCATCGCATGTTGCTTACCCAGAGCCAGACAGTCCGATACCTTGCCATACGATTTCTACTGGCCAAAGTGCGGGTTGGATTTGGGATATCGGCCTACAACATCGTCGAGGAGTAGGCTACGTCTACAGCAGTGATTTCATCAGTGACGATCAAGCTGAACGCGAGCTACGTAAGTATATTGGTGAGCATAAGATTATTAACCAGCCACGTCGTATTGATATTAAATCAGGTCATCGCGACTATTTTTGGCATAAAAATTGTGTGGCCGTTGGCTTGTCTGCGGGTTTTTTAGAGCCGCTAGAGGCATCCGCAATTGTACTTGTTGAACTGTCCGCCAACATGATTGCTGAACAGTTACCGGCAACACGTTCAGCAATGAATATCGTTGCCAAGCGATTCAATACTACTTTTCAATATCGATGGCAACGCATTATCGATTTTCTGAAACTACATTATTTGTTAAGCAAACGAGATGAACCGTTTTGGCGTTCAATGTCAGACCCCAACTCAATGTCTGAATCGTTAGCCGAGCAGCTTGAATTATGGCGCTACCAGGTACCCAGCAATCATGATTTTGATTCCAACAATGAAGTGTTCCCGGCGGCAAGTTATCAGTATGTTTTGTATGGCATGGGGTTTGACATCGATAGAAAAAACCATCGACTTTCGATGTTAAGCAGTTCGCATGCTGAACAAGAATACCAGCGCAATGCGCAAATAACACAGCAAGCGCTATCGAAACTTCCGAGTCATCGTGAGCTAATCAATAAAATTCACGACTATGGCATGCAGGCAATTTAACAATACAAGCGTTTCAAAATAATGCAGCTGAAATAATCGGCGCAACCTTGGAGGAGTTATGAGTAATATCGTATCACTGAATTTTGATAAACATTCGCACCTACGTGTGCAAGCAAGCCTGCGCCATAGCAGTGCAATTAATCAACATTTAATGCCATTAGTTCCGTCTGAGTTCGGGCGAGCTAGTTCATGTTTTCCGATTATCGTGACAAAAAATGCAGACACTGGTGAGTTTACTTTCTCAGCTATGATGGGTTTTCAAGCAGGTGAGAATCTGTTTGTTCGAGACGGCCGCTGGGATGCCGACTATGAGCCATTGCAAATCCAGCGACAGCCTTTTTTCGTTGGCGACGACCAGCAAAGCAAGGTGGTGTGCTTTGACTCTGAGAGCTTGGCCTTGAGCGATGATGAGGGTGAGCTACTATTTAACTCTCAATCGCAAGCCAGTGATTACCTGCAGACGGTTCAACAGATTCTGAATCAGTTGATGGGCGGTGAGGTTGAGTCTCAGAAGTTAGTTACTCAATTGGTCGAGCTAAAACTGCTTACACCATTCAGCCTTGATATCGAATTTAATGATGCAAGCAAGCAAGCGGTGCAGGGAGCATACATGATCGATGAAACTAGAATGGCTGAGCTAGACGATCAAGTAGTGCTGCGCTTATACCGATCTGGAGTAATGGCTCTTATGCACAATATACAAACTTCGATGCATCAATTACCAAATTTAATTGCGCGCAAAAACAGAATGCTTGATACCGCTAAAAGCTGGTTTGAAGGCACATAGTGGGCAAGGTAGAACATTTCTATTTTGGCGCTGGGCAGTGGCCGATTGTTGTCATTGATAACTTTCATGACGACCCAATATCGTTGGTCGTTAGCGCTGGGAATATCTCTCATTTTGAAACTTACAAAAATGATTTTTATCCTGGGGTAAAGCGGCCGCTTGATGATACTCGTTATGCCTCAGATTTTGCGCGATACGCTGATGACTTTTCTCGCACGCTTGGCAGGGTCGGCAGTTTGCACTGTAGTGCTTACGCTATAGCGAATAGTGTGCCAAGCAATCTATTGCCGATTCAGCGTGTACCTCATTATGATACAGCTAATCATCAACAGTTTGCGCTAGTGCACTACTTATGCATGCGCGAGTGGGGAGGAACTGCGTTTTATCGCCATCGTAGCACCAATATTGAGCGTGTAGACGGCCAAAATGAACACGTTTTTCAATACGCTTTAGGTCGCGAAGCGACCACGCATGGGCTTCCGCCTGCCGAATATATCAGCGGCGATACACAGTTATTTGAGCAAATTGGAATTGTAGATGCCAAGTTTAATCGTGCTGTTATGTACCCCGCTTCATTGCTCCACTCTGGAAATATTCGCTTAGGCCCTGTACACCATAAGCAGCTGAATACGAGTCAAGGAGTTACTAGCCAAGCAAATTCTAAGCAAGTCAGCGAAATGCGTCTAACCATAACTAGCCAAGTAAAGATTGAATAAGGTCAGTAGGCTTGAGCATATAGTTTCGCAGATATGTCTTAAGTAATAAATAACGGCAAATAAAAAGAAGAATAATAATGAAAAATTACAATACGTTTTACATCGCCAAAATTGCGATGATTGCTGCTCTTGGCGGTTTCCTTTTTGGTTTTGATACTGGGGTTATCGGTGGTGCGCAATTGTACTTTACCGAGCACTTCGATCTTACGCCAGGGCAACAAGGTTGGGCAGTTGGTAGTGCCTTATACGGGTGTCTAGCCGGAGCCTTAGTGGCTGGCTATTTAACTAAGGCGATTAGTCGTAAATATACTTTAGTGCTCTCGGCATTATTGTTTTGTGTTTCTGCGTGGGGCTCAGGCGATGCGACTACACTGAGCGAATTGGTTATTTACCGCATCATAGGTGGAATTGGTATAGGCTTTGCTTCAATGGCGGCGCCAATGTACATCGCTGAAATTTCACCCGCAGAACAGCGAGGCAAAATGGTATCGTTGTATCAGCTATCGATTGTATTGGGCTTTTTCGTTGTATTCTTAGCCACTTATTATATCGGTGGCGGTAATGCCGTCGAATCAAGTGCTGAGCAACTGGCGGCGGTTCATCAAGATAATTTAAACCACGGCTGGCGTTTGATGTTCTGGTCTGAATTATTACCGGCCTGTTTATTCTTATTGATGTTGTTTTTTGTGCCTCACAGCCCGCGTTGGTTGGTAATGAAGCAACGCAATGAGCAAGCACGCAAGGTGTTGGCCAAGTTGTATGTTGATAAGTCTCGAGCTGATACACAACTCGATGAAATCAAAGCATCAATTAATCAAAAACCATCCGCGTCTAACAGCAAAGCTGTCGCTGGTGGTTTAGCCTTTGCCATTTTCATAGGAGTTATGTTGTCAGTGTTTCAACAAATCACTGGGATTAACGCGATTCTGTATTACGGCGCTGAAATTTTTAGTAACTCGCTAGGTTACGGGCCACAAGACGCACTTAAACAGCAACTGTGGTTAGGCGCCGTGAACTTAGCGTTTACGTTTGTCGCTATTCTCACAATAGACCGCTGGGGGCGAAAGCCTCTCTACTTGATCGGCACCACTGGAATGTTCCTAGGCCTATCGTCGCTTGGTTTTACTATTTATACACAGCAACTTGGCATTGTATCCTTAATATCAATTCTAGTATTTATTGGCTCATTCGCAATGTCGATGGGCCCTGTAGTGTGGGTGGTTTTGTCAGAAATGTTCCCAAACAGAGTACGCAGTTTAGCCATGGCCATCGCCGTAGGTGCTCAATGGTTATTCAATGGGATAGTCGCTAATTCATTCCCAGTGATCAATCGCAGTGAACTCAATGAGCAACAATTTAATGGTGCCTTACCGTACTTTATTTTTGCTTTCTTCTGTGTCGTCTCCTTGGTCTTTGTTTGGCGCTACATGCCAGAGACCAAAGGTAAAACATTAGAGGAAATTGAGCGCGTTTGGGATTCTTAATCCTGAACGCGATTCAAGTTCGATAGGGGACGGATTATTAGGGAGCCTCTGATCAAGTCTTACAGAGGCCGTTTATACTTGATCAGAGGCTCCTTAGGAAACAAGGTAGTAAACAAAGGCACTAAATATCATTGCAACTGGCAAAGTAATTAACCATGAAAGAATGATATTCCTAATTACCTTAGTATCTCGATTCTTGCTAATCATCCCAATTCCGAATATTGACCCTACCGAAACGTGAGTGGTAGAGACAGGCACGCCATATTTACTGGCAATTATTACTAAGAAGCTAGTTACTAGGTTTGCTGAAAAACCTTGGCCATGGTTTAGTTCAGCAATTTTATTACTCATAGTTTCTGCAACACGGCGCGCGTTGAGCAATCCCCCTATCGCGATTCCAATAGCAATAATCGCCATTCCTAAGCGAATATCAATAGCCTGAGCCGCTACCAGTAAGCCCGCAATTTTCGGAGTGTCATTTAGACCACGAGCAAACGATACGGCGGCAGCACTGATTATGTGGGAGGAATCTAACAATTTCTGAATACGAACACCCCATACCCTATCAGTGTACATATCCACACAGTCGTTAACATCAGCGACTTCAACGAATGGGGATGCAGCCTGATCGCGTGTTTCTACATCGGAGTAAGCACGCGATGAATGAGTATTTGATAATGTTCTCAAGGGAATGAATTGCCTTGGTTCACCAATACAAAGGCAACTCTCTTTTGTAATGCCTGCTCTTTTTCTCACTTTGGTGAAAATAAAATAGACTGCCGCACCCAGCATAAATGCTATAAATGGGCTAACTAATAGTGGAATCAAAAAAGCGCCGGCCAATTGCTTAAAGCTCACATCCAACCCTACGGCCATAAATCCGGCACCAACCAAGCTACCTACGAGGCTGTGTGTGGTTGAAATTGGAAAGCCTAATCGAGTTGCTAACAAGACAGTGCAGCCCGCACCAAACCCTACGGCAGTCAAAAAATCGGTCGCTCCGGCAATGTCATGAGGTACTAGGCCTTTGCCTGAAAAACTAGCGATCAGTCCATGAGATATGAAGATTGCACAGATCGAGCCAGCAAAAGTGGTAATGGTTGCAATAGTAATTGCTGATTTATAAGTAAGGGTGCCACTACCATAAAGCGTCGCTACACCCTTAAAGTTATCGTTGGCGCCATTGTAATAGGATAGGAATAATGTGGAGCATAATAGTAGAGCAATAAGCATATGACTGTCTTTAAATGATGAAGGTCTGGTAAGTTGTTTAAGCGACAACACGGCCCTGTTGTAAATATTCTTAGCTACAATACAGACCTACTCAGTGGGAATTAGCTTACCTATGCTTGTTTCAACGCATGTTAAATCTTAATGCCGCGATTAATTGGAGTATTAATTGCAGACAGGAAAGCGCGGCTGGTGGTAAGTCGGAAGACATAGGCTTAGGCAAAAGTTCGGTTTTATTCGGCGAGCGTCGAACGAAGTCAGGCAAGTTAGGGCGATGGTATAAGATGCCTGCTGAATAACAATTTCGTTAACCTTCAATGTCAATCTGGCACCAGCCTTCTTGCAATCAGATTAGTCCTAATCGAAAGCAATAATAAGTATTTGATGAGCAGTGGAATTACTTAATCAGAGGCTCCTTAACGTTACGCCCACCTTATTTTTCCTTGATCGGCTGCACTGCATAATGTGCTCCTAGAGCTTTGGCGCGTTTCTCGCGATGACGCTGAGCCAGTACTCTCATATCAATATCAGAATCAGTCTCATCTACAATTTCCATGCCTAAAATTGTTTCGATAATGTCTTCCATTGTGATAATGCCGTGCATGCCGCCAAACTCATCAAGTACTACCGCGATATGCTCATTTTTATCGGTCAATATTTTGAGAAGCTCAGTAATTGCGTAAGACTTATCCACAGCAACGATGTCACGCCGCAAGGTATTTAGAGCCTCTTCGCCGCGCCCTTCTAGCAGTGCCTCGATTACATCAACTTTAAGAATATAGCCGGTGATCAAATCTTTATTGCTAGCGCTGTGAGTAGGAATACGAGAAAACTGGCGTGACTTACGATGCTCGTAATAATGAGCGATTGTTTGGTCTTCGGTGGTCGCGCTTACAACGGTTCTAGGCGTCATCACGTCGCTCACTTCGATGCTTATAAATTTGAGCATACTGTCGAGCATCTGTGACTCGCTAGGCTCAAAAATGCCCTCTTGAGCCCCTAATTCGGCCATCGCTAAAAAATCACTACGGGTTAACACCGGTTGGTCAATGTTTTTCTTGAGTGATTTGGTGACCAGTTGGCCCATCCATACCAACGGCGCTAAAATGAACATTAGCAGTCTCAAAGATACAACCGTGAATTTAACTAGTTTCTTCCAATGAAGTGCGCCGATCGTTTTTGGGATTATCTCAGATAAGATCAGCACCGCTAAGGTCATCACTGCAGGCACTAATAAACGTGTAATAAGAGGATTGCTTTCTGACCAGATTATCGCCGCTTGTTCCCCGACACCGATGGCGCCAACTGTGTGAGCGATCGTATTAAGAGTAAGAATAGCAGCTAATGGCTTATCGATATTCTCTTTGAAATCGTGCAGAGTTGCTCCAAGGCTCGAGCCCTTTCGTTGTTCTATACGCGCGTAGGTGGGGGTAATGCTTAATAATACCGCTTCCCATAACGAGCACAGAAACGAAAATACGATAGCAAGCACGAAAAAAATAACGAGTAAACTGAACATAATTAGTAGCAATAAATTCTAAAAGCGATTTGCATTATACCGCGTATCGGATGAGTGCGTAGCAAGCTGTAATGAGGAACCCTGTTTTGCTAATGATGGGTTCGCTATATCCGCTTCACTTACATCATCTGAACGCTAATCTAAACTACAATACAGGTAAGGACTTCATAAGCCAGAATATAGAAATCACCGATACCTCAGTGGCCGGTATCAATGCGGGAGGTTTGATAGACAGTTCGGCCC
>Ga0316189_10003339_pt1 | contig 15606 bp, 16 predicted proteins | sample LowCovwburrow_MG_FD_204930 | JGI IMG/M metagenome (GOLD analysis project Ga0316189, IMG submission 204930) | Coastal sediment microbial communities from Maine, United States - Lowes Cove worm burrow | ecosystem: Environmental > Aquatic > Marine > Coastal > Sediment | place: USA: Maine... | reverse complement strand
CCTCATGATCAACTTCTTTGCCTCCTGGTGCTTGCCCTGCAGGGAAGAAGTCCCCGCCCTTGTGAAAATTCAAAAAGAATATGAACCCAAAGGCGTGATTTTTCTGGCAGTTGCAATCGACGATACCGAAGAGGATGTGAATAATTTTATAGAGCGCCTGGGTTTCACCTTTCCTGCCGGACATGATAAAACAGGGGCAATTAAAGAGGCCTATGGCGTATACGGTTTGCCGACGAGCTTTTTCATCAGTAAAGAGTCCACGATCAATTATTTTCATCCTGGCGGCGTAAGTGAAGCATTATTGCGACATGAACTTGATAAACTTCTGTAAATTCACGGCCATGGCCTTTTTCCTTGCAGCTTGCCTCAGCAGCTGCAGCGAAAGCGGACGGCCATTGCTGCAGGTCGGCGAAAAGGCTCCCCCCTTCAATCTGGAGCTGCTTAACGGTGAGCAGACCAGCCTTCAGCAGTATGCCGGAAAAGGATTAGTGATCACCTTCATGTCATCCTGGTGCCCCTGCTCCAACGAATCCATGCCCATGATGAAACAGGCCTGGCTGGAGCATAAAGATAACATAAGCTTTCTAATGATTGGCATTCAGGATGCTGAATCAAAATTTGAAGGGCTCACTCAAAAATGGGAAATACCATTTTCAGCAGGATTCGATGAAGATGATCTAATCGCCAGAGCTTACGGTGTAAGCGCTCCGCCAACCACTTTCTTCATTGATCGGACAGGTATCGTAAAACGGGCCTTTTATGGCAATATCAAAGACAAGTCGGAAGAATTTCCGGGCTGGATTGAGGAGTTACTATAGTGAGTGGTGGTATGGCTTTGTGGTCCGGCTTTTCATCTTTTTTTTCCATCTGGCAGGTATGTATCCTACAGATCAGCCCTTTCTTTATCGCTTATATGGTTGGTCTTTATCTGCTTACACTGGATCAAAAAAACAACCCTGATCTTTGGGAATGGGTAATCCCGCCCAGCATAAGCTATGGCATTGGCTTCACGACTTTCTACTCCCTGCTCATCGCTTCGGGACTGGATATCAGTCGCATTTTAATTTACAACATTGGCAACCTGAGAGTTTCTGCCGGCATCATCATTCTGCTTGCAGGTTTATATATACTGCTAAATGACCGGGTAAGCTTTCTAAGCGAGAAACACAGTCCATTGTTATTAAATCTGCTATCACTGTTTATTGGCATCAGCTTTGCCATTATGTATTCCCCCTGCATTACTCCGGCCCTGTCTGATATTATGGGCCTGGCTTCCCAAAGGGTAACCGCAAGCGAAGGATGGTATCTGGCATTTTGTTATGGCTTGGGAATCAGTATCGCCCTTATTTTATCCACTGTGATCATCATTCTACTGCTAAGAAAACGTGCCTTTGTCCTAAACAATATCAGCCTGGTAAAAATCATCTGTAGTATCATCGTGCTGATCCCTGCTCTGTTAAATATTGCCGGCCTGATGCGGCACTATAAGGCGATGGTTCTCGGGCTTCTGGTTTAGGGCCTGATTGTACTATTATGACCATAGCACCAGCCGGAATAAAAAAGCAGGTTATAGGTCTCGTGCTTCTCGGACTGGGACTGGTCACCGCTCTACTGGCCAGAACCATTGGGTTTGAATTAGATAGCTTCTATATAATTATCAGTATAATCGGACTGTGCCTCTTCATCTATGGCCGCAAGCAGAATAAGGGCAGCTAGCCTGTATGTTCACACTATGCTACCGGGCCTGTGCTGGTGATTAAACATGCGAAAGACACGCTCACAGTAAATACCTGTGAGCTGCCAAAATCTCTTATTTTTGTTTGTCAGCACATTGCTGACAGTGGTGGAACGCCATGGCTGGTAGGCGGCTGTGTACGCGATTTATTGCTCGGAATCAGGCCCAAAGATTTCGATATTGAGGTGTATGGACTCAAACCTGAGCAACTGGAAATAGTTCTCGCTCCACTGGGTAAAACAGAGCATGTTGGCAAACGCTTTGGTGTAACCAAACTATGGCTGAAAGAAATGGAACTGGATATTGCGCTGCCCAGAACCGAGTATAAAACAGCAGATGGTCATCGCGGCTTCTCAGTTGAAAGCAATCCCGACATGGAACCTGAAACAGCCACTTTGCGTCGCGATTTTAGCATCAATGCGATGATGTTTAACCCCCTCGACAATACACTGCTGGATTTCCATGGCGGTCAGGATGATCTCATTAACAAAAAGCTGCGACATGTAAGCCCTGCATTCATTGAAGACCCGCTTCGCCCTCTCAGAGCTATGCAATTCGCAGCCCGCTTCCAACTTCGACTCGACAGGAAAACGGCTGAGCTTTGTTATTTGTTGCTAACAGAAGCAGGAACACTGCCTGAATCCCGTATTTGGGGGGAATGGCAAAAATGGAGCCATGCCCCCTATCCATCCTACGGTTTGCTGGTACTTCAAGACAGTGGCTGGCTGAGTTTATACCCTGAACTAGCTGCGCTGGTTGGCTGTGCACAGGATAACCGATGGCACCCTGAAGGCGATGTCTGGATCCATACTCTACTAGCATGCGATATGGCAGCTGTTATTGCTGATCGAAGTAAGCTGGGCCTCCAAACCCGGGAGCACCTGCTGTTTGCTGCACTTTGCCATGATCTTGGAAAACCATCATGCACATTCGCAGACGAGCGCAAAAAACTACGCTCCCCCGGTCATTGCGAAGCCGGTGTTACGCTTTCAAAGCAAGTCCTGGGACAAATCTGCGCACCCAAATCAATAGCTCAGTTTATACTGCCTCTGGTGCGCGAACATATGGCCCATATGCACGGCAAACCAACAGCGCGCGCCATTCGGCGGCTGGCTCATCGCCTCGCCCCATCAAATATTGAATGTTGGGAAATGTTGATTGAAGCCGATGCTTCCGGCCGGTCACCCGCCCCGGCTTCACGGCCGGCACTGTCATGGTTGCATGAGGCCGACAGGCTTAATCATCACCAGAATAAGCCGGAGAAAATTCTGACTGGCAAAATACTTATTGACCTGGGTGTTCCACCCGGTCCGGCCATGGGAGAGACAATCAGTCAAGCCTATGAGGCCCAGCTGGATGGTAGGTTTAATGACAAGGAATCGGCCATTCGCTGGTACTCCACATATTTCAAATAAAAAATACCCAAGGATAATAGTCAACTATATGATATTGTTGACTAAAAAACACTTGACGCTATAATGCCTCTACTTTTTCAAAGGGGTAACAAGCTATGGGTAAATACAGACGATTTTCTGATGCTTCAGTCAGTGAAAGACTTATGGACACCATGTTTCTGATTACGATTGGCATCGGCTACCTTTTTGCGCTGACCTATATGTTTTTCTCACACTCCGAGCGAGATGGGGAAGCAGGCTTATCAGTAGATGACATAAAAATTGCCTATTATGGCGAACACCTGATCACTAGGCTTGGCGCAGCGCTGAATGGTAGTATGTCAGACAATCTGGAATTTCCACAACAAAAACAAATCATTTTTGATTGGATTGATAAAGGCACTAAAGAAGATACGTTCAAGACCGAGATTGCTCCGATTTTGAATGATAACTGTATTGCCTGCCATTCTGTCGAAGCTGAAATGGGGCTTCCTCCATTGACCTCATATAACGAAGTTCTGGCGTTTACCAAGATGGATACGGGCATATCCATCCACAGTCTGGTGCGTGTCTCACACATTCACATGTTTGGTATCGCCTTTATCCTGTTTCTTGTGGGACGCATCTTTGTGCTGTGCGAAATGTCCGTAAAATTAAAGCGGGCCATGGTAATCATTCCATTTCTGGCGATTCTCATTGATATTCTTTCATGGTACCTGACAAAAATTACTCCCGGCTTTGCCCTGCTGGTTATAGTATCAGGCGGACTGATGGGTATTTCACTCTGTGCACAGATATTGATATCAATGTACCAGATGTGGTTCTATACACCCAAACGCAAGCGTAAACATGTTGATTTGTAACACTGGGGAGTAAAATTTTACTTCCAGTGTGCAATCATCCCACTCACAGGCAGCCGGCCCAGCAATTAACATCTCTGGCAACAACAGAGTAGCTGAAATGGAAACTCAAATGACAAAAACAGTTGCCATAATGATTGCTGCATCTTTCCTTTGCCTGAACTCTGATATGGCATTTGCCAAAATGGATGGTGGCGAGCTTTTTAAAAAGAAAAAATGTGGCATTTGCCATAAGATCGAAAAAAAAGGAATGGGGCCTTCAGTCAGGGCGATGAATACGGATCCGACCATTCTGAAGGCTGCTATTATTGATGGTCGCAAGGCGATGCCCAGCTTTGACAAAAAGCTGGATACCGAGCAAATTAATGCCTTGCTGGACTTTATTCAAAGCAAGCAAGAATAATTTAACTCTTGCGCTAAGAATGCGACTGACCAATAGTTAGTGCCACAGGCATGAGAGGAATTGAATTATGCACATGAAACAATGGATCGGCATTTTTTTAGTCATAATGATGGCCCCAGTGGCGGCATCAGCAAGCGATGCAAGTGATACAATCGATGGAGAGCAACGCTACAATCAGTTTTGTACCAAATGCCATGCCGAAGATGGCACCGGCAGCAAATTTGGCAAGGCACTCAAACCATTTCCAGCCCGTAACCATAGAGCAATTGCACAGTTGGTCGGACGAGATGAGATGCGCCGGATTATCACTTACGGGGTAGCCGGAACCGGTATGAAACCCAAAAGGTACACCCTGGATGGACTGGAAATCGAAGCAGTTATTGATTACATAAAGACTTTCACTTATACCGCTGATTTGAAAAATGGTAAAAAACGTTTTGAAGAAGTTTGCTCCAAATGCCATGGCATGGATGGCAGGGCCAACACAGGCATGGGTGCCAAGGATCTCGTTTATACCAAACTGGATTTGATAGGAATCACTCATACCATGCGCTATGGTCGCGCAGGTACCAAAATGAGAAGTAAGCGCCACCAGATGAGCAATGCTGATATTGCAGATGTTGCCAACTATGTTTATGCCCTGAGATATATGTCCAATCCTGCTAATGGCAAAAAACTCTATGCAGATAACTGTGTCAGCTGTCATGAAACACCAGCGTCCATTAAGCTGAAAGGCAATGCAGCCAGCAAGCGTACGCTCGCTGACCTGGATGACCGCCTGCTGGATCTGCGGATCCGCCATGGCCGCCATGTCAGGAAAGCCGGCAAACATATCACCAAGCTTTCCTCCGATGATATTCAGGATGTGATGGCTTATATGAGGAAGACGATTAAATAATGACAGATTCGACAGCTAAAGGCGCCTCCCAGCTGGGGGGCGCCGATCTTTTTGACCTGAGCATGATCAGGAAATATGACAAGGCAGGGCCTCGTTATACTTCCTACCCCACCGCGCCTATGTTCCATGCAGGTGTTGGTGCATTAGATTATGCTTCTACTCTTAAGCGAGTTGCAGATGATGATGCACCACTATCGCTTTATATTCATATCCCCTTCTGCAACACCGTTTGCTATTACTGCGGCTGCAATAAAATTGTCACCAAACAGTATGATCATGCTGCGCCCTACCTGGAACTGCTGCTTAAAGAAATTGATCAGGTGGCCACTGCTATGGGCAACTGTAAACGACCTGTAACCCAGCTACATTTTGGTGGTGGCACACCGACATTCATGAGCAATGACCAGATGCGCGCCATTATGAATAAACTCAGGCAGTGCTTTAATTTCGTCGCCAAAGATGAAGGTGAATTCAGCATTGAAATTGATCCGCGTGAATGCGATGAAGATACCGTGTCTGTACTCCAGGAGATCGGCCTGAACCGCATGAGTATGGGCGTGCAGGATTTTGATCCCATTGTACAAAAAGCAGTCAATCGCATCCAAAGCAAGGAAGAAACCATGCGTGTGCTGCTAGAAGCACGCCAGCACGGTTTTGAATCCATGAATATTGATCTGATGTATGGTCTGCCACATCAGACTGTGGAAACATTTGATCGTACACTGAACACCATCATCGACTTCAGTCCGGACCGAATTGCCCTGTTTAACTATGCCCACCTGCCCCATATGTTTATGCCGCAGCGCCGCATTGATGAAGCATCGATTCCTACGCCGCAGGAGAAGCTCAACATCCTCGAACACAGCATCAACAAACTGCTGAAAGCCGGATACATATTCATTGGCATGGATCATTTTGCCAAGCCGGATGATGAACTCACCATTGCCCAGCAACAAGGCAAGCTGTACAGAAATTTTCAGGGTTACAGCACACAGGCTGATTGTGATCTAATTGGCTTCGGCGTGACTTCCATTGGCTATGTTGGCGGTGGCTTCTTCCAGAATCACCGGGAAATGGATGCTTACGCCCAAGAGGTTGAGAACGGTGAATTCTCAGTGTTTCGGGGTTATGTGTTATCGGATGAAGATCATCTCAGGCGTCAGGTCATTATGCGCCTGATGTGCGATTTTGCACTGGAGTATGCACAGTTTGAAAGTGAATTCGGTATTGATTTTAAAGAGCATTTTGCCGATGGCCTGTCTGATCTAAAAGAAATGAGCGAAGATAATCTTGTTGAGCTGCGTGAAGATGGTTTAACCGTACTGCCAGCCGGGCGCCTGCTGATCCGTAATGTTGCCATGACTTTCGATGAATACCTGCAGAAGAAAAAAGAGGGAACCAGCTTCTCAAAGGTTATTTAAGCAAACAGTAATCTGCATCGATCCTGAGAAACCATAAAGGTTTGATGATAGGTTCCGAGTTTTACTTGGCTAATATCCTTTCCCATCACTGTCCAGCTATAGCAGAGTTAATGGATAGTAATAGTATCAAAAAACTTCTTATTCAAGGCGCTATTGCTAACTTGCCAGCAGATCCCCACCCGGCTCATGGAACTTGATTCACAAGGTACATTCCAGGCAATCGACCCGGGAAGTTCGATATCGATTTCATCATGCCGGTAGCGCAGACTGACCTTGCTACCAGTCAAAGTTTGACCAGCAATTAACAGCCCCATGCCGCCGGGTGTATGGTCAGATACTTCCTGGATAGCAACAGGCTGGCCATCAATATGGAGACAAAAATCTCCCAGCGTCTGGAGCTCAAAAGTGCCCCTGCCACGTTCTCGAAGCTCTTTCTCTAATACGGTAGCCAACAGTGGTTTTCCTTCGCAAAGAAAGCCAAGTTGACGGGCTATTTTACCTCCGGGAATACTACTATCATTGCCTGCTGTCACAGAAGGCTGTGAAATACTGGAATCATTTAACAGCTCTGAAGTGATATTTCCCGCTGTCATATTGGTCAGTTCCCCCAACGCATCACTCATCTCTTCATGGGAGACCTCATCCTCCGGCATTTCAAACATTGAGGCCGTGGCCTTGTATGCCAGGGATTCCGGACAGTACAGTGTAACCGTACCCTCCCAGTCGCCAGAAAGCTGGATGTAACCTACTTTTGAAGGCTCATCGGATGGTAATGAAACACCCTCGGGAATGAATTCAACCTCAAGACCTAGCATGGACGTCCAGATATCGGTAACAATCCGGCTTATAGCTTCTTCACTAAAAGTCATGTTTTCTCCCTCATCAGAACTTCATGGAGTTAATATTCATACCTTTCCCCATAGTTTTGTAATTTAGACATATCGGAACATTTTACTTCTGCTTTAACAACCCACCCATTTTCAATAGCTATTAACAGTATAGTGTTATGCAGTTAGCGTCAAATTTTTGTATTATAGCTATACCTATTAATGGGTATATCAGAACACTTTGATCATACGTTCATAACCTAAAGAGAGGGGCAGCATATGCGCAAAACAAGATCTGTCCCCGCATCCCACAAGCGGCATTCCAAACAGACTTCCCAGCTCAAGGATTCCGGTCACAATAAAACCACCAACAAGGAAAATGAAGCTGCTCTTCAACGCTTACAGCAATCTATCCTATTCGAGGATTCACGATTCTTGATACTCAACAAACCCTCCTCTATGGCTGTCCATGGTGGCAGTGGAGTCAGTTATGGCGTGATTGAAGGTCTGCGTGCCCTGCGGCCCAAAGCTCCCTACCTGGAACTTGCACATCGCCTTGACCGCGACACCTCCGGTTGTCTGGTCATTGCCAAGCGTCGCAGCGCTCTGCGCGCCTTTCACAAACAGCAACAGGAAGGACATGTAAACAAATTCTATCTGACCCTGGTTAAGGGACAATGGAAGGGTGGAAGCCGCAAGATAAAGGCCCCATTGTTGAAAACCGAACTCAAATCCGGTGAGCGGATTGTTCGCGTCAGCTCCAAAGGGAAGCATGCAATCTCATTCTTTTCCCCCATAGAGAGATTCAAACAGGCCACCCTGATGCGAGTAAAGCTGGTCACCGGACGTACCCACCAGATTAGGGTTCATGCCCAATACACTGGCCACCCTATTGCAGGAGATCCGAAATATGGCGATGCCTCATTTAATCATGAAATGTCAGAGATTGGCCTGCACAGGCTCTATCTGCATGCCGAGTCGATCCTTTTCACCCTGCCTGATGTGAGAACATACGATATTCGAGCCCCCCTGGATTTAAGCCTTGAACTGCCATTATCAATGGCTAAAGAATTTCTAAGAAAGTGAAGAGTCGGAGTGATAGAAATATACCAATCGAGACTAGCCCCTAGCATTTGCCAACTAGAAGCAATACTCCTCTTTTAAAACAGGGCCAGATGCTTTCTTTTGGAACAGGTATTGATATTTTAGGATGATGCTCTCATGCAGCTGGTCGGAGAAGGATATTCTAGAGTTCAGCCATATTGGCACTTGCGCAGTCATCACTGTTCAGTGTTGCTGAAATCGCCCCGCTTCTTTTTAATGCTTTACCAGCAGCATATTTATTATCGTAGTACGTTTTGCTACTGTCAGAATCGAAGCAATAACGTCGGTCACCCATCACATGTTTGGTCGTAATAACATAGGATTGATAATTGCTATCAGCGGCAACAACAACGCTGACACCTTCACTCAGCTGGAACTCTCGAAACTGAGGATTGCTACTGCTATTCTGACTGGTAACCAGATAACCTGACATTGTGCCTCCGGTTATAAGACGGCCCTTTTTCTTTGCTTTGGCTCTCGATTTAGTATGTGTAGTGCCATATTCCGATGCATCAAGAAATAGTAACGCCTCTAGTTTAGCTATGTCCCCCACAAGCGTCAGTGCAGTGGTGTTAATAGCACTGGTTCGCTGCCCGTGGAATGCCACGACTGCAATTGACGCCAGTATCCCAATAATGCCGATAACAGCCAAAATTTCGATGAGAGTAAAGCCTTCAGGCTGCTTGCCATCTTCTACCTGTAACTGATAATAAGTCTGACTCATAAATGTCTTCTTCCTTTTCCCCAATCACCATCTGCCATTATGATTGTGCACCTATTAACTGTAGAATAATGCAATCGTGGAGCTAAGTCCATCTCACATATTGTTCGAGGAGTAATAGAAATGGAAGACAAAGCAGTTATCAAAGGCCGGAAACGAAAACAACTGCCTATAGATTGCTCAACGGACTCTGGCGTCAGGGCAACTTTTTTCTGCAGCCGCTGCAAACAGCCATTTTGTGAGGACTGCATCGGGCTTGAAGACAGGAAAACGATTTATTGTCTGGCTTGTGCAGGCATTGAAGAAATAAAGGAAGAGGGGCAAAACAACCACAGGGACACAAAAAAAAGGATCTCCACACCACTTGTAGTGGTACTTGTGTTACTGGTTATTACAGGTGGGTATATATTCATTGCTAGCGAGCAATCCAGCCGACCACAAAGAGAGCCACTGCCACCACTCACCCCGGCACAAGAGGTGGATTTGGCTAAATGCAAAGAAAACCTGCATGCTCTTTCCAGATTGATCTATGAATATCAGCTCACTCAGGGGCATGATCCAGAAGAAATCGAAGATGTTATCCTGCTGGAAAAAGAGACTTCATTATTGCTCGAACCAGTAGACAATAATGAATATGGACTGGAGTTGGTGACCGGTAAAGGTCTGGTTGTCAGCTGTCCGAATCCGGGAGAACATCACCTTGATGAACTCTATGCTCAACCAGGCAGTCCACCCGTTGCCGTACAGCCAGAATACTGACCCCTGAACTGCACAAACCTGATCAGCAAGACATAGCAGGCATCAGTTGTTGTGTTGTTCACACCAACCTTAGTTGCTCTGAACCCGGGAAATCCGGATTTATATCATCGCTTGTGATGTGTCCAATACGGAAACCGGACATATCCAGTCCTGGCCCTGAATATTTCATCCCAACAGGCTGAAGCTTAAGGTATGTCCGGGACAAAGTGCCGGCTTGCGGAATTCAGCTTGCATCGCCACCATGCGCTACCATGCACACCTCAAACCAAACTGCGATATTGCTCCCGCAAGCATATCAGCATTGCCTTGCCATCGCACAGCAACATTATGAGAACTTTCCAACCGCTTCCAAACTGCTGCGCAGTGATTTGCGCCCGGCAGTTGCAGCCATTTATGCATTTGCGCGTCATGCCGATGATCTGGCTGATGAGGGCGATGCTGATGCTGAAACCCGCCTGAAACAGATCGATGCGTGGGAGATATTGCTGGAGAGAAGCGAGGCTGATGAACAGATAAACCATCCTGTTTTTCTGGCACTGGGTGACAGCATCAGAACACATCAACTGCCCATTGAAGCACTATATAATCTACTGACTGCTTTTCGTATGGATGTCAGCCTGCATGTTTATGCCAGCTTGGATGAGCTGATGTTCTACTGTAAGCATTCCGCCAATCCGGTTGGTCGCTTGGTGCTGGCCCTGCATAAAGTCAATGATCCGCAGGCACTGTTTCATTCAGATCAAATATGTACAGCCCTGCAGCTGATCAATTTCTGGCAGGATCTGAGCATTGATCTGCCAAATGGGCGATGCTATCTGCCGGAAACATGGTTGCAGGAAGCAGGTTTGAGCAGCCAGCAATTGCTGCAGGAGAACATGGATGGTGGTGAAGCTGTCCTATCCGCTCTGCAACAGGCTATTTCAACAACACGGGATATGTTACAGCAGGGATCGGCACTATTACCCATGCTACCCTTTCGGCTTCGCCTGCAAATTGCAGCAACGTTGCGTGCAGGGCATCTGATGCTCGGCAAAATAGCACATCTGGAGCGGCCACTTGTTGAGCGCGTTGCTGTAAGCAAGGGTGAATGGAGAAAACTGGCTGTCCCGATTCTGATGGATGCGCTATTCCCTTCCCGCCTGGCCAGACAGAGTAGCACATGACCCCTGAAGCTTACTGCAAGGACAAAACCCGCGCGTCGGGTTCTTCATTCTTTTATGCCTTTCTGTTCCTGCCCGATGATCAGCGCCGCGCCATTATGGCCCTGTATGCATTTTGTCGGGAAGTGGATGACATTGCCGATGAAGTCAGCGACCAGCAGGTTGCCATGTCCAAGCTTTCTTTCTGGAGAAATGAGATCAGTAATGTGTTTTCAGGCCAGCCCCAGCATCCGGTTGGCAAAGAGCTGAACCAAGCCAGGCAGTACTATCCCCTGGATGAAGAGCTGCTAGTGGAAATTCTTGATGGCATGCAAATGGATATTATGCATCAGGCCATTCGAAAGCCGGCTGATTTATCACTGTATGCATACCGTGTAGCGGGTACAGTCGGGTTGTTATCCATTGAGGTGTTCGGCTATACGCAACGGCGCAGCCGTGATTTTGCAACGTCTCTGGGTGAAGCCCTGCAATTGACCAATATCCTGCGTGATCTGGCTGAAGATGCCCGCATGGGGCGCATATATCTCCCCCAATCAGATCGAATTCATTATAAAATTGGCAATCAGGACTTTATAGACGGGACAATGTCCGAAGGCATGCAAAAGCTGCTGGCTGAATACGGAGAAAAGGCTGAAGCTGCATTTCAGAAGGCACTGGCCTACCTGCCCGAGGAAGACCGCGAGAGCCTGCGCCCTTCCCTGCTAATGGCCTCAATTTATTATGCTTATCTGCAAAAACTTAAGCAGGTAAATTATAACGTCTGGAAACATCCGGTACAGATTCTACCTGTACGGAAAATATGGATTGCGTGGCGGGCATGGTCTTATGAGCGTAAGGCATGCAAAAATAACGCTCCACTACGCTTGAAATTCTAATTTGACCGAGCCTTTTCCGGAGCAGCTGTGATTGCCGTGATCGGAGCCGGACTAACCGGACTGACAGCGGCCATACGTCTGGCCGAACAAGGGGTTCAGGTTGAACTGTTTGAGGCATCACCTCAGGCCGGTGGCCGCACAAAATCATTCCATGATCCATCCACAAACGAATTATGTGATAACGGCCCTCATCTATTGGTGGGTGCATATTCGGCCACACAGAAACTACTGGATGATTGTGGTGCCTCAGCCAATGTATATTGGCAGCCTTCATTGCAACTGCCCTTATGGGACAAAAAACGCAGTTTTTTTGTATTTCAACCGGCGAACTATTTACCCTTTCCTCTGGCCCTGCTGCTGGCGGCAGCCAGACTTCCCGGCCATGGTATGGCGTCTGCACTGGCAATGTTGCGCCTGGGCAAGGATTTAAAATCAACTGGCATGTCGGATGAAGCAACTGTTCATGGCTGGATGAAAAAGCTGTGTATTCCCGATATGCTTGGCTCTGACCTGATTCATCCACTATGTCTCGGTGCCATGAATGAGCAGCCTGAAAGTGCAAACGCCTCATCTTTTCAGCGTGTGCTGAGTGAGAGCTTTGCCAGTCCTGCTCATGCCAGACTAGGCTGGTTTACTCAGCCGATGTCCGAAGCATTGATTAAGCCCTTGCTCTGCACGGCTGAAAAACTGGGTGTAAAAATTCATACCCGCCATCGTGTCCGCTCATTGCTTGAAAACTACGGCGGGCTCTCCATTGATGGTCAGCAATTCGATGCAGCCATTCTGGCCATGCCCGCTTATGCCACAGACCGTCTACTCAAGCGGGAGAGTGTCAGCGAAACGCGTTCGATCACCAATGTTCATCTCTGGTTTGATATGGACATTCAACTTCCGGCGCCGCTGATTGGTGGGATTGGAACAACAGGTCAGTGGTTTTTCGATATTTCACAGCAAATGCAACAAAGCAGGCCGCTCAGCCATCTGTGCGCTGTCATCAGCGCTGATGATGAGCGTGTATCAGCCCCCGCTCTGGCCCATCAGGTCAGCAGTGAAATTCAGCTAATCTGTAGTCTGAAACAACCATTAACTCCACTGCACACACGTATTGTTCGGGAGAAGCGGGCCACCATACTTGTACGCCCACAGGACAATACATACACACTTCCATCACACATCATTGATGCATCGGAACGCCCGTTGCCGGGTGAATTGCCGGCCACTATCGAATCTGCCGTGCAAAGAGGCGAAACTGCAGCTGAGTTATGTAATAATTTATTGATTTAACTACGTTTATCCACTTAGAGCTGTGGCATGGAGAACTAAAAAGCCACTTATGACCTTAAATGTAATATTAGATAAATACAACACTGCAAGCACTTGTTATTAAAGAATTATTTCAACTGCCTATTTTTTAGGCGCTGGACTGAGGCCTTGCTGCTGCACTATTACAACAAGGCATTGGGGCTTTCTATCCACAAAGTTATCCACAGCTTCTGTGGATACATTCGTAAACCCTTACAAACAAAGACTTAGCCACTGCATTATCGACTCTTGCAGCAAAAAGGCAGCCGTTTTGCACACCCATGAAATGCCGGATTCAATCCTGCTGCCTCACTGACAGACAAACTCATTATCGCGATTGAGCATGGCTTGAATAACGCATTCAGACCTGCAATGCAGCTCACACCCTATATCCACCATCGTTACGAGCCTCAATTGCAAGGTCAGAAACTCAGCTCAAATGGAAACAACTATCCTGATTGAAAAAACCAAGAGAGGCATTGGGTAAGTGAGTCTCAACTCTCAGTGACGCACTTCATCATCAGTGTTATGGTTCGATCTGATAGTTTTACAAGGGGTACGATCCATGTCAGGTCATAATAAATGGTCCAGCATCAAGCATAAAAAGGCTGCTGTTGATGCTAAACGGGGTAAAATTTTCACCCGTTTTATCAGAGAAATTACCATTGCCGCCCGTTTCGGTGACGACCCGGATGCCAATCCCCGCTTACGTTCTGCAATTACAGCGGCCAAGGGTGTAAACATGCCCAAGGACAATATTGAACGAGCCATTTCCCGTGCCAGCGGTGGTGAAGGCAGCAATATCGAGGAAGTCCGCTATGAGGGCTATGGACAGGCCGGAGTGGCTATTCTGGTGGATTGCATGACCGACAACCGCAATCGCACCGTTTCTGATGTCCGCACCGCCTTTAATAAGGGCGGCGGCAGTATGGGTGAATCAGGCTGCGTAGCCTGGATGTTCAACCAGAAAGGCCATTTTATTTTCGATAGCACCGAGGCTGATGAAGAACAACTCATGGATATTACTCTGGAAGCCGGAGCTGATGATGTTGAAGAGGACTCGGATGCAGGCTGCATTGTGGTGACCTGCGAGCCGGCTGATTTCTGCACTGTTCAGCAGGCTATCGACACGGCCGACATGGAAGCACAGGTCGCTGAAATCTCATGGATTCCGGAAAACACCATTGCTGTTGAAGGCGAGTCCGCTGAAAAGCTAATGGCGCTGATCGAACGACTTGAGGATCTGGACGATGTGCAGAATGTATTTGCCAATTACGAGATTTCAGATGCAGAAATGGAGCGCATAAGCGGCTAGGAGCCTATCAGACTCATGAGAAATCTACTGCGCGGCAGAGAGGGCGGCCCAAAATACCCTGATTCATCGTCACATAGTCACCACTATGTTCCTCATAATCATGCCATTTTTGACTCACCCTCCCACCTGCTCGCTACGATCACCCTAAATCAGACAGGCTCCTAGTGAGGATTATAGGTGTTGATCCGGGATCATTGAAAACCGGTGTAGGTATCATTGACGTACAAGGCAACCATCTGCGCCACGTACACCATAGTGTCATCCGTTGCGGCAAGGGTGATTTTGATCATCGTTTGCACATACTCTTTGACGGCCTGAAATCCATCATCGCCGAATTCATGCCTGACACAGCAGCCATTGAAGATGTTTTTGTTTCCAAGAATGCTGCCTCCGCACTGAAACTCGGCCAGGCACGTGGCGCCCTGGTTGCCGCCTGTGGCGATTCTGCCCTCAGAGTAAGCCCCTACCCTCCCACGCAGGTAAAACAGGCCGTGGTTGGCCATGGGCGAGCGGACAAGGAACAGGTACAACATATGGTACGCATGCTACTACACCCTCCTGAGCCACTGCCTGAAGATGCAGCAGATGCACTTGCCGTAGCCATCTGCCATGCGCATCATGTCCCGATGCAAAAGATGATTGAAAAAAGCACATGATAGGCTGGCTTTCAGGCACCATTCGTGAACTCGATCCTGCCGGATCGGTGCTGCTTGATACTGGCGGCATTGGTTATGATATTTCAGTCAACCTGCAAACCCTGTGCAAACTCAAACAGGGGGAGACTGCCGAGTTATCCATTCATACTCATGTGCGCGAGGATCAGATCACCCTG
>Ga0316189_10003337_pt1 | contig 15611 bp, 16 predicted proteins | sample LowCovwburrow_MG_FD_204930 | JGI IMG/M metagenome (GOLD analysis project Ga0316189, IMG submission 204930) | Coastal sediment microbial communities from Maine, United States - Lowes Cove worm burrow | ecosystem: Environmental > Aquatic > Marine > Coastal > Sediment | place: USA: Maine... | reverse complement strand
ATTTCATCTTATGCGTCGTGATTTTCCCTTCACTTCCAGGGGTGCGCATGGCTGCCAGGGACTCAAAATATTCGGCATCTTTTTCATACAAATGTACCACACTAAGTTCAAGGTCTTGCTGCCCTAATAGATCTGTTTGAATGCGTATTTCTAGTGCCACCTCCAGCAATTCATTTGAAGTTCGCATTGCGATTGCCCGGCTTCTGATACGCTCCATGGCCGCCTCTATTTGGGCATCTCTCGTTTGGGCTTCTGCTTTTTGAAGATCGAGGAAACGAGTGTAAGATTGCTCGAAAACCTGCCCAAATCGTTCAATGATTTTATTCTCATCTTCTGAATATGGAATAGAAGCATAGTTGGCAAGAATCAACATTATATTAGGATTTATTGCAGTAGATCTCGCCATTCCTCTACTCATTATTAACTCATTGTCTTCTTTTGAAAACACTTTAGATCCACCATGTTTAAGCAAATGGGTATGCCATTTGTTATGCTCTTTTTTAGTTATAACATCAGTACAAAATGAAACAGAATTTTCTTGAGCTGCTCTCAAATTATTAAAAACAGCGATATCTAAATACGGTGTAGTAAATCGCATAGGTTTAGACAAACCTTTAGCTGCAGTCCAAAATTTATATTCTTTGCTATTGTCATTATTGGCAAAACTTACGTGAACGAATTTAAAGTCTAGTTCTTGCAATTGTTCGGAAACAACAGTAATTACATCTAAAAGTTCTTCACTATTGTGCATTGCCATACTCCGTGAGCGTACACGTTCTAAAGCGGTTTCAATTTGTGCTTCTCTAGTTTGTGCCTCGGCTTTTTGAAGGTCGAGGAAACGTGTATAGGTTTGTTCGAAAACTTTGGCAAAACGTTTGAAGACCTCATGTGATTCCGGTGCAGGTTCAAAAGTTATGAAAAGTATATAGCCATATTTGAAAAACGCAACATGGTCTGTTTGTGAAGTGGGAAAGGGAATGCCAGCTTCTTTCATTTTGAGTAATTGTTCTCCTACACCTGGTAGGGAGCATAAATACTCGTAATGACCGGGACATTTTTTTTCTCCAATTTCATTGACAAGTAATGATTCTCCTCTTTGTCCGGCTTTATAATAACGAAGAAATATACCTTCCTTCGGGGTTCTGTAGTTTGGAAAAACACCTTCACCATTACTGCCCCATTCAGTTGAGCCCTTTGGGTCATTATCATAAATATTAAATGCACAAAACCAGGTAGGGACATCCAAAGCCTGAACTTGTTTTACCAATTCAAAAGAGAGGTCTGCCAGTTCTTCACTTTTCTGCATGGCCATAGCTCTGGCTCTTACCCTTTCCAAAGCTGCCTCGATCTGCAGTTCCCGGTTTTTTTGTTCGAGTTCTACCGTGCGTCTTTTGACTGCCTCTCGTAGCTCCTTATTTTCTTCAGCAATTTTCTCAATGGCCACATTTTGGCCTGCTTCAGTTTTTGTATCTGGAAAAGAGGAATGTTGGTGGGTTATTTTCCAACCTTCTTTTTTTTCCTGTAAGAGGGTAGAGGCCCTGAATTTGGAATAAAAAACCCATTTCTTATCTGCCAAGGCATACAGATCGCAAAGTTCATGGATTAGGATGAGATGGTCTTGCTGCTCGAGTTTCGTGCTCCTATTCCGCATTTCTAATTTGCCGGCTACTTGGTCTATGGTATCGACCAAAAATTGCACAGCTTCCTTTTTTGAGGTAAATACCTCGCTTTCCGCACTACCTACCTGTGTATACGAATCGTCTAATAGAACTTCCATGGCTTCCACATTGCCATTCAAATACTCTGCCCAATAGGTTTCGTATACCTGTAACAATTCTTTTTTCTTTTTTTTGTCCAATTTCATACGTTATCATGTCAATGGTAATGTCGCAAACCACTCGGAAAATGCCTGCCAAAGCGGTATTTCAATTTGAAATAGGATAACCGAATGTACAAAAATATACAACCCCAATGCCAGCGAAAACACCCATCTACCTACTTTCTGTTTGCGTTCGGCAACTACTAATCCGATCAATAGCAGGTATATTATGGCAATGGTAGCCAAGTAACCTTCTGGGGCGAAACCAGCATCTGGAAAAAATACATAAAGAATTAATCGTACCAATGCCGGTTCAATAAGAACAATACCAGCGACTATCATCCCACGGGCATGAATGGCCATGGTATGCCGATATTTTATAGCGACGCCATAACCAAAGGCAAAGACCAAAAGGTCTTTAAAAGGAACCCAAAGGCTTAAACCTAAATTTTCTTCTTCTCCCGTTATTCGATTATGGGCCAGTAGCATAACCGAAATAAAAATAAAAGGCACCACGAAATAAGACAGTTTTCCTATGGTACGATGTAACTCATATTTCTTATGACGTATTAGAATAGGCTGGGCAATGAGTATACATATCCAAAGTATCGCAAAAACTGCATGGAAGTGAAAATAAAAGGTAAAGTCCGCTGTTCCATTAAAAAATTTGGAAAAGTAAGAAGGCCAAAACCCCGCAAGGGCCAGTGCAAACAACCCAATAAAATAATACCCAGCTTTGTCAAAAAGCACTGATCGTTTAATTGGTTTCATATTTTTTAAATATATGTGTGATTTTATCTGCTAGTTTTGTGATTATAAATGTGTGCATCACTATAAAGGGATTTTATATGGAATACTTAAAAATATTTAGGCCAGCAATTCCTTTAAATGTACAGAAATTATTACCAAATATAAAACCCGATATTAGTCGGGTTTTATTAAGAATAAACAATAAATTTAAAACGTATTGCATTATTGTCTGGTAACAGCAAGAACCTTGGCATCAGAACCGCTGAGGTCTTTTCTTAGTGTCCATATTTCGGTACTATCGCCATCGGTTGTCGCTTCTACATCGGCTAAAAAACCTGCAAAACTTCCGCTACCATGTACTTCTTCGAAAAATTGCATAAATTTATCTTCTTTCCCCAGCCATGAGGAGCTGTCGAAGAACTCTACCCAACCAAAATCCATTCCGTCCATATTGTTCATTTCATTGGAATAGACACCATAAAGTTGATCTGGCATTTTCTCCTTGTATACTTTGGCAACTTTTTGTAATACTTTTTCCATGAAATCGCGCTCTTTGAAACGTTTGACATCAATCATAAAGACCGAGACTTTATTGATTTCAAAATCCTTCGAAAAATTGGAAAGTTCAGGATGCATTTTCATATAATTTACCTCAACATCAGGTGTTAGGTATTTATTGATATTCTTGTTATTGTCATCAGTATGTTCTTGGCTCGATGGCCTACCGTCCATAGCACTCCAAGGTAATGGCCCCATGATAAGCATATATTTTCCGGCATTCTTTCCGTTGAGAATATTATAGACCCTGGCACCGTAGGGTCCTTCTGTATGGAATTTTTTGTTATGGGCGGCTATGCCAGCCTCGAATTCCTCAATATTTTCAGAATTTACGGTGAGCATTACATTTTCAATGACCAAATTTTCATTTGTTTGTGCTACCACAAAAAGTGGCAGTAATAGTAATGTGTACAATAACTTTTTCATTGGTTTTGGATTTTATGGATTAATACTCTATTGTTTCACTGTTTGTTCATTCTGTCTAGCATTCAAACCAAATGTATGTTCTACAGCCTCATACCAATCTGCATCATTGGCCGCATTCCAATCTATCCATTCTTCATCGTTCATAGAAGCGCGCCATTCCAAAAAGGGCTGGGCATCGGGTCCTACGGGATGACGTAATTGCCAAGTTTCGCTATCTGCGATATCCAAAATTCTATTGGCTACCATAGATGGATGCGTAGGCGTTTTAAGTGATGCGGCAAATAAACCACCAAGACGTTTTGAATGGGGATAAATCGAATTACCCTCAACACTGATATCATTGGCCATTTGGGTGTTGATAATACCTGGTTCTACAATGGCAACCCTAATATTAAATGGCTTTACTTCCTGTGCCAATGCTTCGCTTATGGCTTCAAGAGCAAATTTACTTGCTGCATACGCACCCAGCGGACTGGTTGAGATCTTTCCGGCGACCGAGGCAATATTTATGATGCAGCCCTTTTTGTTTTTACGCATTTGAGGTAAAACGCATTTAACACAGCGTATCACCCCAAAATAATTGGTTTCCATAATCGCCTTGATATCTGCCATTTTTAATTCTTCAACAGAACCATGCCGTTCGATACCCGCATTGTTGATAAGTACATCGATTGTGCCGACTTCATCAAGTATGGCATCGACAACACTTTTGACAGATTCGTCGGAATCTACATCCATCGCAGAAATATGTATTGCTAAAGATTCACTGGCAATTTTTTCATTAAAAACGTGGGCTTTTTCCGGATTTCGCATTGTTGCAAATACTTTATATCCTGCTCGGCCAAAGGCAAGTGCCGTCTGAAGGCCAATACCTTTACTTGTTCCTGTAATTAATGCTGTTTTCATTATTCCCTTTTGATTTTAATGGTGATTAGTTTTGGTTGCCATCTTGTTACAAATAGTTGCTTTACCGGGCAACTTTATTAGTAAAGTAACCAAAACATTAGTATGCTGATTTAGAGATCTACCTGCATTGACACCGTAATTGGATCTAGTACTGTATGCTTGGTTTTTAGAGCCTCGGTAGAAGGATCATTTAATATGGCCCTAAACTTATCCATATCGGTTACTTCCATAACCAAAACCACCGAATAGGGATTGTCTGCATCCTGGAAAGTTTTAAGGTCTGACATTGCAGGGCCAAATAAATCAAGCCTGTCTTGGTGGCCTTTGAGCCAAGTGTTAAAATCTCCCACCTTGTGCCGCGTTACTACTGTTTTTTTCATGATTCTGCTATCTAAATTGTTATGCTTACTCTAATCGGTTTTCAGCTTCTCCGTAACCTTGTGAATGCTATTGGAAACTACTTTATTTGCCTACGGCAGCAGCAACTTGTTTGGTGTCTGCATACTGCTGAAAATTAAGTACTTTACCCTCTTTTAGCGTCCATAAATGGGCGAACTGAGCATCGATTGTTTTCCCATTCTTCTTGTATTTGGCTTGATAACGTCCTGTTGCAAGGACTTGGTTATTGGCCATATCATGCAGTCTGATATCGGCAAGGTTCCAATAGTCCCATTCTGAACCTAAACGGGCGAATACACCGTTGACGACAGCGTCCGGTCCTGTATAGGGATTTCCATCTGCATAGGGAAAATTTTCTGCTTCATTCCATATGATATTGGTGTCAAAAGCGGCCAATACCGCTGGGACATCACCAGCAGCAAATGATTTATACATAGTATCTACGATACCTGCATTTTCAGGAGCGGACAAAATTCCCAATTGTTGCATAAATGCCATATTGTCCATAAAATCCTGTTCTTGGGCAATTTTCCCGTTCTTCATCTTTACGAGTGTGACGCCATCAATATCTACCATCTTTCCTGTGGCGGGAATACCAAAAAAATCCCCTGAATGGGTGCCTTTAAAGTTCCAATGTTTCATGATCTTATCTCCTTGGCCAAACACATCGACTATGGTAAATGTAATATTGGAAAATCCAGTAAGATAGTTGGCATAAAAATCTTTGACATTATCAATCCCTTTTACATTTTCGGGATTCATTATCAGTGTTATGTCTTCATCAAAACGGGTAGTATCAAATAGTTCCAGATTGCCGTTATTAATAATCTCATCCCAAGTATTAGAATACATATTGATATTGTCTGCCAACTGCTTGTTTTCAGAGTTACATGATGAAATACATATTGCAATTGAAAAGAGTAAAATTTGAATTGAATTTTTCATAAATAAAATAGTGTCTGTTATTGATTATTGATTATTTGAATTTTAGGCAGTTTTTTGAATTCCCACTTTGATTGCGGCTTCCATTGGCCCATTTTTTGAAAGCTTAGGGTTTAGTAACAGTCCGCTCACAGCTTTGATATCGCCATTTATGACAATATCGTTTTGAATGGTATAGGGACTTTCGCCGTGAACATCATAAGGGGCAGTATTTAGATAAATTTTGTTGCATAGCTCCTGTTCAAAATAGAACTGACTCGTTAATTGCTCTTTATCATCTACCAATATCTTCAAATGAATGTGTGGCACCCTACCATCATACCATCCTGGAAAAATGGTATTAAACTTGACAATGCCATCAGCATCGGATTGTTGTGCGCCTCTTAAAAAGCGGGCCTCCGTAACGGGTTTCACATGATCCCCACTGGTACCTGCAAAAGTCAGTGATTTCCATGGGTTATGTGCAATATCCTCGGGATATCCACTATAAATCCCTTCTGCATCGCAATGCCATATCTCAACAATGGCCCCCTTGATAGGTGTACAATCAGGAACCCTTACCACCTGCATTTTCATACTCATTTCCATTCCTTTTCTGTCTTCCTTTAGATTACTTCTAATAGGGGATGAAATAAAAAAAGGACCTTCTGTTTGCGATGAGGTTAGTATACAGAGATCGTCGCTCAATTTAGGGGCTAATGACATGGCAAGACCTTCATTGTCAGTTCTTAGAGCTAACCATCGAATGATACTGTTTTTGGATAACCAAACCAATAAACCGGCTAATCCTAACACAGAAAAAATGGTTATTATGAATTTTCTTCTTGATTTTTTCGCCATTTTGTAAATTATTTATGGTGCTAAAACTGTTAGGCTGAATTATAAACAAATCCCGAATTACATCCTTTAATGAATGTTTTTTATATGATTTTAATTTTTAAAACCTAACAGGGATTCCACTTTAATTCCCCCCGAAACCTTATGAATGGAATTCCCTGTTAAGTTTGTTTGCTTGTCTTATTTTGGAGTTATACCAAGTTGGTTAAAGACGACCAAATTGTCATAAAAAGCGTCTTCTTGAATTGCTTTACCATCCTTATCAAATGTCCAGACACTAAAACCATGGGTTTTTATTTTTTTATTGGTTGGCTGGTTTTCCATAAAATTCCCAGTATTCGTACCTGTGCATGTCCAATTCATATATGCTTTATTGCCATTAATGAAGGTTTCTTCGATATTTACAGTAAAGTCAGGAAATGCCCCATGATAAACATCCATAAAACCGGCATAATCCTTGGGGTTTTTGGCTATGGTAGTGCCATTTTCTGTTCTTGTAAAGTTGCTTGTCATACCAGCTGCCATCATTTCCTTGTCGTTGTTGTTCCAAGCTTTGGTGATGTTAGTTATTGTTGAATGAATAGCCTTCTCATCAACGGACATATTATTCATTTTTTCAATCTCCTGCATCGCCAAAACCAGTGCTGATGGGTCCCAATGACCTACTTCTTCTACGATTTTCCCATCAATAAATTGATAGGTTAGATGTATAGGAATACTGTATTCCTGATTGTTCGCGGCTAAAGTACCTTGCCAATACAACCAGCAGTTGACCCAAGTATTCCCATCATCAGTAAGCACCATTTCATATTCTTGGTCTTTATCAAGAAAACTTCTTGATTTATAAGTTTCATCGGTTTCTTGGTGATAAGCGATGGTCTCAGCAGGCGACATTGGATTATCCTTGGTATTATAAAGGGTCTTTGAGGTATCAGCATACATACTGGTGTCATAGGTTTTACTGTTATAATTGGCTATTAATTTCTTTACAGTATCAATTTCCGGCGAATTTTGTGTGTAGCGTGCCGGTCCTTGCTGGCAGCCTGTAAATAGGATTGCTGCAATTATAAGTAAACTTAGTTTTTTCATGATGGATTGTTTTTTATTATTTTTTCTATTCAGGTTTTGTCTTTAATTCCACAAGAATGGCTTCCATTTTACTAATTCCAACGTTTTCAGGAATATGTTTACCTGCAGGAGTCCAAGTGGCATCCCCAAATTTTGACATATCCTCGATTTTGTTTCCATCCGGCAAGGTCATTTCAGTAGCAGCATCGGTCAGCATAATAACAACCGCATTGGGGTGCTCATGCATCACAGATTTTTCGCCAGGGTCATAGGTTATTCTTAATACTCGTACATGTTCATTCTCGAACTCTACTTTGTAGTGTTTGGAGTCTACGTTTACAGGATCCTGGGCATTAATTTCTGTAGGGATAACTACTGACAAGAAAAGCATTGCAAACAGGGTTATTCCGAATTTTATAATTATTTTTTTCATGATGGTTTGTATTGATTTATATTAATATTATTTTGGTGAATACCCCAGCTCGCTTCGCATATTACCCTCAAAGACTTCATATTTCAATAAATTGCTGAATAGATCACCCATGGTTTTATTGCCATCTTTGCCTAAAAGAGCATCGTTTTCTTGAGTTTGGGTAGCATAGTGTACAGCATCTTTTGCCGCAATTGCGACCATGTAGAATTCTCCCCTTGTTCCAAATCCGCTTTTGTAGACCCTATAGTATTCCTTTGATCCTTTTTGAACAAACATATCTTTGATTGCTTTCATTTTTTCTTTTATCATGGCCCTATCCCCAGGAGCAAAATGTAGATAGTGGAATTTTCGATAATCTTGACCTTCAGGTGTTTGGGTAATGCCAGTAGGCATATAGGACAAATCCTTATCCAAATGAATGACATAGTTTTGTTCAATATCATAACACTTGTCCATCCTTTCGAATAATTTTCCCATGGCTTCGGCTCCCATTTTTTCAGATAGTGTAGCAAATGAAGGCTTGTCTAATTCGGCCATATTTTCGATGGGTCCCACATATAAATATCTAGCCCCAACCAAATTGGAAACTATCATATTCACCTCTTGAATATTGTGCTTTTTCATATTACCAACAAGTTCTTTGACGATGCTCTCGTATTCGCCAACCATATTTGGCTTTACAACGTCTTCGTGAACCCAATAGGCTTGTGAATTGCTATTTTGGGCCTGTATTAGGCCTAAAGGGACAATAAGTAGTACCGCAATTAGAAATTTTAATTTTTGTGTTCTCATTTTTATTTGATTTTAGGTTAATACACTTTTAATTTTACATGATTTCATGCTTAGCAGCTCTTATCAATTTTAATCGACTACCGGTGTGTTTAAAGTGTATCCCAATTGTTGCAGGAGTTGCAGTTCATTGTAATACACATCTTCTTGGATAATTTTACCTTCCGTATTAAAAGAAAGTTCAGAGTACCCACTAACAATTATGCTCTTACCCGTTGCAGGGGCTTCACCAAATATCCCAGTATTGGTGCCCTTAAATGTCCAATGGGCGAACAACTGCTTATCTTTGATCGTACTATTCTCAATTGAAACTTTCAAATCAGGAAATCCATTAAAGAAAATATTCATATTTGCTTCCATTTCATTTTGGTTAGATGCGACCTGTATTCCGTTGAGATGACGAATAAAATTTTCAACAGAAACTGCTTTTAAACTATCCATATCCTTATAGTTCCACGCATTTTCGATAAAGCTGTTAAAATTTGTTGTTATTGCTTGTTCTTGTTTGGTTTTCATTTCGTCATTATGGCCTGATTTACACGTCAAGACCATTACTAAGAGTAATACCGATAATATTCCCATTCTTTTCATAACGCCCGTAATTATAGCTTCCGTTTCATCCTTGGCGATCAACGACAACAGATATTTGTCTCTAAAGAATTGAATTAATGCTATTAATGAAAATGAATTAGGACGAAATGGTGCTAAAACTGTCCGAAAGGCATTTAATAGTTATCAAACAGTAGTTATACTAAATGTTGTATATTTAAACAACTCATTTCCCCCGGTGATAAAATTCCAGAAATGAGAATGCATTTGTTGAAATCTGGTTTTATCCTTTCTTTTGCTATTTTGAATAGCTTTACTGGTATTGCCCAAATTGTAGACTTTGGCAGTGAAAAACCTTACAAAAAGGTGTTTGTAGATACTGATAATTTTGGTGCCTCGTATTTAGATGTATTGGAAGAATCCTATCCATTGGCAAAACCTGATTCCCTTAAATTCTCAATGCTTAATGATCTTGCCTATTATTGGCATACCCGGAATTTGAACACCGCTCTTGACTTTACGTTACAAGGACTAAAGTTAACGATTGCCAAAAAGGATACTTTATGGGAAGGCCGGTTCCAAATTACGCAAGCTGCTATTTTACTTCGCATGGAAAAGCTGGATAGTGCAATACATGTACTTAACCAAGCAAAAAAGAAGGTTCTTGTAAAAGACCTGCCCTTTTTGTTCACTCAATTAGGTTATGTTTATGAACGCAAGGGGCTATTAGATAAAGCGGTAGATTACGCATTGGAATCATTACAGCTTGGGAAGAAACTTTCTGATAAGAAAGCCATTGCATTGGCTTACAGTGATTTAAGTAATCTATTTTGGAAACAATCCAAATTCGAATCTGGTTTGGAATATGGCCTAAAATCGGCAGAAATATTTGAGGCTCGCGATATTAATGATTTAGACTATGGCTTTACATTATATGTGGTCGGTAATAATTATTTAGCACTGAAGGATTATCAGAAAGCCTTGAACTATTTTGAACATTCCATCGCTATAGGAGAGCGTTATGGTTTTTATAATAACCTAAGCGATGTATATATATCCAAGGTAGATCTTTATACTTTTCTAAATGAATTTGAAAAGGCAGAAAGTGCGGGCGAAAATGCGGTCAAATATGCAGCATTATTGGATAATAATTTCATGCTGATGCGTTCGTGGTTATCTATTGGGAAACTACAGAACATTCAGGGCAAATATGTTTCTGCAATTGAAAGTCTAAAAAAAAGCATAGCAATTGCCACGGACGACTTTGAGGACGCATTTTATCTAAGCCAAACCTATGAAACCCTGGGGAAAGCTTATGCTGGGAGCCATGATTACCAAGAGGCATACCAAGCGTTTGCTGAGTATGATAATCTGAAGAGCCAGGTTTTTACGGCAGCAGCTGACCAAAGAACCTCTTTGCTAAGGACTGAATTTGATGTAGCTCAAAAGGAGAGTACCATACAATTACAAGAAGCTCAAATTAATCGACAACGAACACGACAAACATTGATCAGTATTGTCGTTTTATTACTGGTACTTTATTTGATATTGCTTTATAAGGCAATAAAGAACAATATAAAACAAAACAAATTATTGAAAAAAAAGAATAATGAAAATGAATTTCTGTTGAAAGAAATACACCATAGGGTCAAGAATAATTTAGAGATAGTTTCAAGTCTTTTGGCGTTGCAGTCTGCTGAAATAAATGATCCAAAAGTTGTTGATGCCATGCAGAAAAGTAAGCATAGAATACAGAGTATGAGTATGGTACATCAAAAATTGTATCAAGAAAAAAGCCTTTCTTCTATAGAAATGAAGGCTTATTTTGAGGAATTGGCGAATTATGTTGTAAATGTTTTTGATGCAGGGAATCGGATTGAGGTGTTTTTTGAAATGAATAGCTTAGAACTGGATGTGGATACTGCCATTCCTATAGGCTTAATAGTTAATGAACTTGTAACCAATTCCTTAAAATATGCTTTTCCGAATAATAAAAAGGGGATCATTAAAATAGGATTAAAAAAAGAGGGGTCTCAATTGTTTTTAAAAGTTTCAGATAACGGAATTGGAAAGAGCGAAAAAGAAGAATATATAGGTACTGGTTTTGGCACCAAACTAATTCAATTATTGACAAGACAACTTGAAGGTAAAATGAATTTGAATATTGAAAATGGAACCATGGTATCTTTTGAATTTCAGCATTTTAAAGCAGCTTAGTCATGAAAAATAAAGTTAGAATCCTAGTGGTAGAAGACGATATGATCATCGCCGCGCATATTTGTTTACAACTAACCAATTTGGGTTATGAAATAACAGGTATAGAAACCAGAGGTGAAGAAGCCGTGGTACATGCAAGTGTCAATACCCCGGATATTATTCTTATGGACGTTAATTTAAAGGGTACCCTGGATGGTATTGAAACGGCAAAAATGATTCAACAAAAAATAAACATACCTATCATATATCTTACTGCCAATACAGATGAAGCCACTTTTCAAAGAGCAAAAGAAACCCGCCCATACGCCTTCATTCCCAAACCTTTGAATTCTGTGCAATTACAACGCACATTTGCCTTGGTCGTTGAACAATTGAAAGAAAATAGGACAGAAACATTAAATGCTGATCTACCCATTGAAGTGTTGGATGATCGTATTTTTATTCGCTACAATGGTAAAATGAACAAATTATTGCTTTCTGACATTCTTTATATTGAGGCAGACCGCAATTATTGTAAAGTTGTTACTGTCAGCAATCATTACCTAATTACAGCCACCCTCAAAACTATGGAGGAAAAACTACCTAAGAATAAATTTCTTAGGGTTCATAGGTCCTATATGGTCAATATTGCCAAACTTGATGTTGTAGCTGAGGGTCATTTGGAAATTAATAGAAAAGTTATTCCTCTGGGTAAAGCACATAGGGGATCGTTGCTTACTCGTCTTCAAACAATTTAATAGGGTTGATTCGCAAAGCACGTTAAACGAATTATTAGATTTTCTATAAAAACCCATAGAAAGTATAGTTGCTAGTTGTGGGTTTTTAAATTTATTTCAAATTTTAATATTGAAAACTTAAAAAATCCAATATCAAGAATTGATCCATTTTTTAAACGCTGTGGATTTCGCTTTGCTAACAACAATCTGTTCCTTAAAAACAGGTGAAACATTTAGTATAAGTTTACCGTTGAAATAATATTTGATATTCGCAATGGCATCTTTATGCACGATGAATTGTCTATTGACCCTATAAAAGTATGATGGGTTGAGCTCATTTTCTATATCTTCTAATTTTTTATCAAAAGTATAGTGTTGATTGTCTTTGGTAACCCCTTTCACAATTCCAGTATCGATATAAAGGTAAGCAAGACTTGCTGTTTTAATAGGTATTAGCTGATCTCGAAGACTCACTAAGTATGTCGTTTTGTACGTTTCGCTATTGGCTTTGATAAGATTTAAAAGACCTTCCATTTGAACATTAGGGGATGATTCTATCTGTGATTGAACTTCGAATTGCCTAAGTGCTTTTGCCAGTTCATCTTCATCAACGGGTTTCAATAAATAATCTATGCTATTCACCTTGAAAGCCTTCAGCGCATATTGGTCGTACGCAGTAGTGAAAATAACTGGTTTGGTTATTCGTACTTGATCGAATATCTCAAAAGAAAGGCCATCGGCTAAGTGAATGTCCATAAACACCAATTCTGCATTAGTTGGTGCAGCAAAGTATTCAACAGAAGTTCTCACAGAATCCAAAACAGCCAGAACTTCAATATCTGGATTAATTCGATTGAGCATATAAACCAGGTTTTCGCTGGCAGCAAGCTCATCTTCAACAATAACTATCTTCATTTTCCTGATTTTAACGGCAGTTTAACGCTGAATTTATTATCATTTTTTGTAATGGTAATATTTTGCTTTGCAATTAAAAAGTATCTTTTATCCAGGTTAACCAGTCCATTTCCTGTGCCTTCAGCCATTACCGTTCTGGGTTGTAATATGTTTTCAACATAGATGAATCCATCCTTATAAAATATTTTGACGGTCAACGGATTGGTTTCTGATATTTCATTATGTTTTACTGCGTTTTCAACAAGTAACTGTAATGCCAAAGGTGGAATTTCCTTCTCATGGTATTTTTTATCAATTTCAATATCAATGGTAAAGCGATCTCTATATCTGGTTTTGATCAAATAGGAATAACTCTCCAAAAATTTAAGCTCTTCTTTTAATGATACCAAGTCCCTATCCCCACTCTGCAATATATAACGATACATGAACGACAGTTTTTTCACGAACTGGGTCGCTTTTTCATTATCCCTAATTAAGCAGGTCAGTGAATTTAATGAGTTGAACAGGAAATGAGGGTCTATTTGATTTTTTAAGGCTGCTAATTCCGTTTGGAGGTTCTGTTGTTTTAACCGTTCATTTTCAATTATACTGACTTGTGATACCATTTGAAGTCTTAGTATTCTAGATACGAAAAGCAGAATAATAAATAAGACGGTGAGGACAAACAATAAAAACCCTTTTTCTTCCCTGGGCAATGGATGGCCAATAACAATTGTTAGAATAAAATCAAGTAATGGTGCTCCAATTAAAAGAATGGCGAGATTCAAAATAACTATGGCACCTACCCGTATAGCTTTTTTATATTTTGTGAATAAATACCCCCAGTTAGAATTTAATTGTAAAATGAGCCATGAGAATAGAAAGAAAAAAACAAGCTTAATCAAAAAATCAAGCACCCAATCCATGGAGAAATCCTTATCACCTTCAAGGACTTTGTTATAGATATATATGGTCTTGGGTAGCGAAACCAATACGGCAAAAACTAAAGAAACCTTTACTAATTGGGAGCGTTTTACTTTAACTTGTCTTAACATATTGACACTTATTGGTTAGGCTCGGAACCTATTTCACAAATTTACACGAATTTCTTTGGCAAAATAATTTTATAAAAAATCCTATATAACCAAGCCCTATCTGTAAAGACAGGGCTTAGCAAATACCTCAAAACAATTATTTATATACTATAAGCATTAAACCCTTTAGGAAGATAAGTGCTGGTATCAAATCCTAATTCTATCTCCTCTTCAATTTCAATGTAAATGATTTCGTCTAAATTGACCTCTAATTCTGAATGGGCACTGAATCCCTTTGGAAGATATAAGTTGGTATCGAATCCTAGAACAATTTCCTCCTCCTCCTCTACATATACAATATCATCTAAATTGAATGCTGCTGCTGCATAGGCGTTAAAACCTTTAGGCAGATAGTCTTTGGTGTCAAATCCCAAATCAACTTCTTCAACTTCTTCGATATAATCAATATCCCCTATTTTTAATTCTGGCTTAGCATACGGATTAAAGTCTTTAGGAAGGTATTCTTTGGTATCAAATCCTAAAACAATTTCTTTTTCGATTTCTTCATATTGGATTTCGGATAGATCAAATTCCATTCCTTCATAGGCATTGAATCCAATTGGTAAATAATCTGAAGTGTCAAATCCTAAAACTATTTTCTCATCTTCTTCAATATAAGTTACATCCTCGAACATGCAGACATCGGAATCTAAAATTAGGTAAGGGTCATTTTCATAATTTCTGTAAGTACTTAAATAACTGTTCGTTTTGTCTACATTTTCATCTTCGCACTGGTCTGATCCAAAAATTGCCAAAATAAGGGTCATTATCCCTGTTCCTAATAAAATTGTTGCTTTTCCCATGATTTACGTTTTTCGTTGTATTATAATTTTAAATATTTTTCTATTTATTTATACAACAAATGTAGGTTGGAGGAGGAGGGTAAATGCATTCAATTTAACTGAACTGTCTTAATTAAGAGGTGAAACGACTTTTTTGGCAAGTGAATTATTCTTTGATTCTTTGAAATTGAAGATAATCGAATTAAATAGTTTGTCATCCAATATAGTTTTGTGGTATAAATATTGTGCTTACCATTGAAAAGACTAAAACAATTCCAAGAAATGTTTTTTTGTCGTTAATAGAAACTATGTCTCGTAAAAAAGGATATCAAGAAAATCTTGTTGTCGAAAAAGCCATGCAAACTTTTTGGGCCAATGGGTTCGAAAGTACATCATTACGTATGCTTGAAAAAGATATGGGTATCAACCAAT
>Ga0316189_10003336_pt1 | contig 15611 bp, 17 predicted proteins | sample LowCovwburrow_MG_FD_204930 | JGI IMG/M metagenome (GOLD analysis project Ga0316189, IMG submission 204930) | Coastal sediment microbial communities from Maine, United States - Lowes Cove worm burrow | ecosystem: Environmental > Aquatic > Marine > Coastal > Sediment | place: USA: Maine... | reverse complement strand
GGCGCCTCGCCCTCCTCGCCCCCGACCCGTCGCTCGCCGCGGCGACCGGCCTCGCCCTCGAGCGACAGCTTCAGCTCAGCAATGGTGGGATCGCCGTCGATCTCTGGGTCGGCCCGATCGCCCGGGCTTCACGCTAGCTCCCTCGCTCTTCGCCCCGCCGTCCTCATCGAACCTCCGATCTTCGCTGGGCCTCCGCTCTTCGTCGGTCTTCGCCGTTCTCCGATCTTCGCTGGGCCTCCGCTCTTCGTCGGTCTTCGCCGTTCTCCGATCTTCGCCCCGCTCTGTCTTCACCGGGCTTCACCGGGCTTCACCGGGCTTCACCGGGCTTCACCGGGCTTCACCGGGCTTCACCGGGCTTCACCGGGCTTCACCGGGCTTCACCGGGCTTCACCGGGCTTCACCGGGCTTCACCGGGCTTCACCGGCTTCACCGAGCTCCCCCGGCTCCTCCCCGCTCCTCCCGACTCCTCCCGGCTCCCAGCTCGGCTCCTCAGGTCTTCGCCGTTCTCCGATCTTCACCGGGATCCGCGACATCCGACCCGGGCGACCCGGGCCGAGATGAGGGAAGACGCGACGCGACGAGCTGGTAGGGTTGGGCCCCGGAGCGCGATGAAGCACCAAGCCCCCCAAAACCCCCCGTGCCTCGGCCGCCCCCCCGTGCCTTGGCTCCCGTCGGCGCTCCTTTCGGTGTCCCTCGCCCTCTCGTTCGCCCTCGGCTGCTCGCTCTTCGACTGGGCCGCGACCGCGACCGACTCCGACTCGACCACAGTCGCGACCGAGAGCACGGCGACGACCGACGGTAGTGGCGGCGACACCGATCCCGCCCTTTGCGGTGATCCCCCAGCCGCCCCCCCGTGCGCTCAGTCGCCGAGCACAGCGCCGCTGACCACTCTGTGCCGTGCGCGCACGACCCAGGCCCAGTGCCTCGCCGACGCCGGCGGCGGCTCGGCGAACAGCTGCGCCTGGGCGACCATCGAGACCTACGGGGCGAACGACTCCGCCTGCTCGCTGGTCGCTGAGCGCGGCGAGTGCATCGGCATCCAGGCGAACGCCAGCAGCTGCACCAACACGGCCTGCGACGGCGCCGTCTCGGCGACCGCCTACTACCGCTTCAACGACCAATGCCAGATCGAGACCTTCACCGCCTCGCTGTGCGGCTGGCAGGTGCTCGACTGGAACGAGTGCACCTGGGATGGATCGAGCCCGGACGCCTGTACGCAGCCCTGGCCGAGCGCAGGTCCGGCCGCCTGCCGCTGCCACTGCTGACCTCTCCCTGCGCGAGCTCGTCGCCGCCCCGATTCGCCCGCCCAGCGGAGCAGGCTGAGGTTTGTGATGTTTGTGATCACGCCTCGCGTCGGCGCTGACAAAGCCGCGCCCGCCCGGAGCGCCCGCCCGGGGGAGCAAGCTGACGTTCGCCATCACGCCTCGCGTCGGGACAAGCGAAGCCGCACACGCCCGCTCAGGCGAGGGCGCAGAGGGGACCTGCGCTTTTTCACCGCGCCCATGATCGAGGTGTAAGGGGCCTGTGGGGCGGCGCGTTCGGAGGACGAAGCACGCAGGGAAGACCGACCATGACCCGCACTAGCCTGAAGACCCTCGCCCTCCTCCTCTCCGTCAGCGCTGCCGCCTGCGCCCACAGCAAGGAAGCCGGCGCCCCTGCGGACTTCGCCGCCGGGAGCCCGAACTACTCGGCCGAGACGATGCCCTCGGGCGCCGCCGCGATAGGCTCGCCCCCCCGCGCAGACCTTGGCGGAGCATCCGTCGGCTCCGACCCAGCGCCCTACCGTCACCCGGCGGAGGAGTCGGCCGAGGCCATCGCCCAAGGCGACGCGTCCGTCGGCGGCAGCGCAGCCCCGCCCCGCCGCTCGAGCCCCGGGCTCGGTACCGCCTACGGTGAGACCCGCTACTCCAAGGTCCACTCTGTCCCCTTCCGCCGGAGCACCGACAACCCCGACGTCCTCCTCTCGCTCCGCTACAACGACCCGCAGGGGATCGCCGACCTCAGCTCGATCCGGGGCGGCGCCCGCCAACCCCAGGCGACCATGCAGCGTGACTCGCTGCGGGTCTCCCTCGTCGGCGAGGGAGGTGGTGTCCTCCCTGGGGCTGAGATCGCCGGCGAGGTCTATGCCATCGGCGGCATCGGCCAGCGCTACATGATCGCGATCGAGAACCACACCACCGATCGCTACGAGGTCCTCGCCTCGGTCGACGGGCTCGACGTCCTCGACGGCGACGACGCCAGCTTCTCCAAGCGCGGCTACGTCGTCGACCCCTACACCAGCTTTGTGATCGAGGGCTGGCGCACCGGGGACGAGACCGTCGCCGCCTTCCGCTTCTCCGAGCTCGGAGAGTCCTACGCCGCGAGGACCGGCAGACCGCGCAACGTCGGTGTCGTAGGCGTCGCCTTCTTTCAGGAGAACCGACCTATCGACACCCATGAGCTCAACCGCCGCGACAGCGCCGATCCCTTCCCCAACCGCTACGCCCCGCCGCCCCCACACCGCCGCTACTAGCGGAGCACCCGCAACCAGACCCGCAACCAGACCCGCAACCAGATCCGCAACCAGATCCGCCCCCGAGGCGGGCCTGGCAGAGCGGGGCGACCTCGCCCCTCGAAGAGATCGGCCCTGGACTCGCGGCGAGGGCCGGTCTCTTTCGACGGGCGTGAGGCCCTGAACGCTCCTCCCGCGAGCGCTCAGCCGATGTGTTCGACGAAGCCGCTCGCCGGATCGACGATCAGGGTGACCTCCCCGCCCGCGCGGAGCGGACGCCCGCTGAGGCGCTCCTTGTCGACGATGACCTCGCCGACGTGGATCGACGGCGCCTCGGCGACAGCCTCGGGGATCGCAGGAAGACCCTCAATGTGGGCCGCCGTGACCAGGGCGCCGATCTCCCCCCCCGCCGCCTCGACACGCTCGGCGACCGCCGCTAGGTGGTCCGAGTCGAAGCGCCGATCCGCCTCGAGCGAGAGAACGACGAGCGCCGGCGCATAGCCGATCCCTGGCTCAGCCAGCTTTGGATCCGCGCGGAGCACTCGACCGGTGACCAGCGGCCCGCCGATCAGCGCTTGGTTTCGCTGGGCTGACGAGCGGCTCTGGTGGATCGTCGACATCGCGAAACCACCGACGAAGAGCGCAGCCCCGACCGCCATGTAGCCCCAGCCGCCAGCGCCGGTCGAGGCGATGATCCCAAACACACCCGTCAGCAGCGCGCCGATCCCCGCGAGCGCATCACCGAGACAGCCGCGATCGCCACGCGAGAGCGGATGGAGCGCGTCGTCGATCGTCCGTGGCGTCGCCTCATAACGAGCTCGCAGGGCTGTGCTGGTCGACGTCTCAGGCACCGCCGCTGCTCCTAGCACAGGAGGACGGCACTCGACGAGGGGCACCGGCGATAGCGAGGTCGAGGCCGCGTCCGCGACGGCTCCGAAATTGAAGAGACCGACGTCAGGCTACTGACGTCGGTCGGCGCATTCGCGGGATCTGGAGATCGAGTCGGAGCAGGAGCGGTCGTTCAGAGAGTCGCGGGATCGCTTGAGGGGACAACTAGAGGCGTCTGCCGCAGGAGCGTCCCACGCCGCAAGAGCTGCGGTCAACAGATCGGGGGCGGCAGACCACTGCTCCACGATGGCTCCGCGCGCAAATACCGCACGCCGAAGGGGGCCCCGCTCTAGGGTTCAATCTCCATCCGCGAGGCGTTCTCCCCGAAAAGAAAGCCGCAGCGCGGACGAGCCCGCAGCAGCTCTGGAGCTCGACGCCGGCTGGCCGCGCAGAGCAGAGGGCTCGCCGACGTTGTCGACGATGACCGCGCTCCCTCCACCGGGCGAGGGAGCGCGTCCTCTTGTCCTAGGCCGTAGGCGTGTCCTCGAGCGCAGCTCCGGCCGCACCTGGGTCGTCCGGGCTCGCCTCTTCGGCGCTCGGCGATGCTTCGGCCACCGCCTCCGCCCCAGCTTCTGCTTCCGCACCATCCACAGCGCCTGCGCCCTGCGGAGCCCCGGTCGCGGCCTCGGCTGCATCTGCCGCGGTCTCGGCTGCATCCTCCGCGGTCTCATCGCTCGCAGCGCTCGTCGGCTCGACCACCTCGAGGTCGACCCCGCGCTCATGCCGACAGCTCAGGCACATCTTGCCGATCTCGAGGCCCGCCTCGTCGCGCTCGTCCCGGACCCGCTGGCCTGGGAACCACACCCACGAGCCGCCACAGCCGGCGACCACGCAGGGCATCCGCTCCGCGCCCTCGGGGAGCTCTTGGCCCTCCGCCTGGAGCGTCGCGATAAACCCACCGCGCGAGCAATCGTCGCACAGACGCATCGGCACCTGGGCCCGTCCGGCGAGCGCCGCCTGGAGCTGAGCACCGACCTTGTGCATCCAGCTGTTCTCACAGCCAGGTCGGCCGCAAGGGACCTCGAGATCCCCATGGGAGCGGCAGAAGTCACGGCAGGTGTCGCACATCCGCCGCGGCGGGTGGGGCTCGGCCGAGAGATCATCGGTGCCCAGCGCAGCCCAGGCGCGGAGCTGGGACGCACGATCCCAACGCCATGTCCGGGTGCACCCGTGGACCTTGCAGGGGATCTCGCGGACCTCCGACTTCGAGACTTTCTGCGAGCAGCATGAGCACATCCGTGCCGGCGGACCCTCAGGGATCTCGACCGGCGCTGGGATCGGCGGCGCCTCGGCGCTCTGCTCCTCCTTGGCCCTCTTCCCGCGGCGACGCCGACGACGACGCTTGCGCTTGTGCGGCACTTCGCCTTCTGCGGCGGCCTCGGTCGACCCCTCACCGACCTCGGACGAGCTTGCGTCGTCAGCTGTCGCCGCCCCGCGATCGTCCGCCTTCGCCGCCTCGTCGGTCGTCCCCTCACCAGCCTCGGTCGTCGCGACGTCGAGCTCACTCGAGACCGCGTCCGCACCCGAGGCCGCCGACTCGGACCCTGACTCAGACCCTGCTGCCTCAGGCGCCGCTGCTTCGGGCCCTGACTCAGGCGCTGCTGCCTCAGGCGCCGCTGCTTCGGGCCCTGACTCGGGCGCTGCTGCGGCCTCGGGCGCTGCTTCGGCCTCGGGCGCCGCTGCCTCAGGCGCTGCTGCTTTGGGCCCTGACTCAGACGCCGCTGCTGCCTCGGGCGCCGCCGCCTCGGACGCCTCGGACTCCAACACCGCTGCCTGCGACGTCACATCCGCAGCGCCGGCCTCGGGCGCCGACTCCACGGCGCTCGCCTGAGCCGCCTGCGCCGCCTCGACCTTCGCCGCTGCCTCGGCCTTCGCCGCTGCCTTCGCCGCGACCTTCGCCGCCGCCTCGGCCTTCGCCGCACGGGCGGCCTCCTCAGCGCGGGCAACGGCCTTCAGCGCCTTCTGCCGTTGACGCCGGACCCAGAGACGATGACGAAGCTGAGCCTCGCGGGTCCAGGTCCAGGTCCGCAGACACGTCTCGACCTTGCACGCGACCTCCTCGTCTGCGGTGTCCCGCTCCGAGGCGAAGCACTCGTCGCACAGGCGCGCCGGTCGTTTGAGCTTGCCGAACTTCGCGAGCTGAGCGAGCTGAGCGCCGCGCTTCCACAGCCACGTGTTGGAGCAGCCGGGATTTCGACAGTTGACGTCGATGTCGCCGAGCGCGTTGAGCTGGCTCAGGTGCTCCTCACACATCCGCTCGGGCGGCGACTGTCCGAGCGAGCGGACCTGCTGCGAACCGTACCAAACCCAGGAGCTCTTGCAGCCAGAGACCCGACAGGGCATCTCCTTGTCCTGGAAGGTCGAGGCGAAGAGCCCCGCTGTCAGGGTACCGCTGCCCGGACTCTCGTTGCGCGGACCTCCGCGGCCTCGGCCCCGATCGCCTCCGCGACCGCGATCGCCTCCGCGACCTCGATCGCCGCCGCGACCTCGATCGCCGCCGCGACCTCGTCCGCGATCTCCTCCGCGATCTCCTCCGCGATCTCCGCGACCTTCCGCGCCGTCCTTGCGCTCGCCACCCTGCCCCGCCCCCTCACCGCGAGAACGTCCGCCTCGCCTGCCACGACCGCGGGGACGATCAGAACCCTCCCCTTGGCGCTTCCCGGAGTCTTGCGTCGCCGTTGCGTTCGTCTTTGGCTCGTCTGCCACGAGCGGGAGTATCGGGCCGTCCTGAGCCCGCGTCCAGTCCGAGCGACCCTGCAACCTTGCGGCCGGGCCCGCGGCAGCTACCATCACCGCTCGCCCTTCGCGCAGCCGCGCCGGGCGTCCACGGAGGTCCCATGCTCGCTCTTCTTGTCGGCGCCGCCATCGGCGGAATCACCTACGCTACCGCGAAAAAGCGCCGCGCCTCGACGAGCTCCTCCGCGGCGGCCGCAGCCGCAACCGGCGCCGGCTCAGCGCTCGCCTTCACCCTCCTCGCCTCCTTCTGGCCGATCGCCATCGGCGTCGGGATCGGCTACCTCGTCGCCCGCAATATGGGCGACGGCCCCAAAGCCCTCGGCCCCGGCTCCGACCGCTGAGGGGTCGAGCGCCCGCCGATCCAAGGTCACCGCCCGGGCTCGAGCTGCTCGCGGGCCGAAGCGCGCCACCAGCGAGATCGTGCGTCCCGTCGCGCACTTCTGGCGGGCAGATCTGTCATCGGCGCTCGGCACATCACCCCTTGCATCGCAGAGACAAAGCCGTGGCCCGTCCTGGACAAGAACACCAGAGGCTCGCGGCCGGTGCCAGGGCTAGCGTCCCGTGAGCAGCGCAGCCGCTCAGCCAAGCCCGAGCACTAGGCTCGCATAGTAGTAGACGACCGGCGCGACGAAGAGGAGCGCGTCGACCCGGTCGAGCATTCCGCCGTGACCCGGCAGGAGATTGCCCGAGTCCTTGACCCCGTAGCCGCGCTTGAGCATCGACTCAAAGAGGTCGCCGAACTGACCGACAGCGGAGCCACAGACCCCAAGAAAGACCGCGTGCCCGAGCGGCAGCTCGGGGATCAGCCACGAAGAGCCGAACCCTGCGGTCGCCAGGACACCGCCGACGAGCCCGCCAAAGGCCCCCTCCATGGTCTTCTTCGGGCTAACCGCGGGGTAGAGCTTGTGCTTGCCGAGGAAGCGGCCGAAGAAATAGGCGACGGTGTCCGAGCCGAAGGCGATCGCCAGGGTGACGAAGAGCCAGCTCGCGCCGTTGCTGAAGTCGGCCTTGATCGGCGCCCACACCGAGACCAAGAGCGGAACGTAGAGCAGGCTCGCGTAGACCGCGGCCATATGCCGGCTCGCCTGCGCGAGGGTCCGCTTGCGAGCCAGGAGCACCAAGCCGAGAACGATCGAGGCGATCGTCAGCATCGGCGGCAGAGCCAGCTGCGGGGTGAAGATCATCGACAGGATGACCATCGCCGCGCCGCACGCGAGCACCGTCGCCCGCAGGCCGACGAAGCGCTCCTCCGCACTGACCGGCAACGACATCCGCAGCAGCTCGTCGTGGGCGAACATCCCGGCGAGCGTCGCAGCCACGAGGATGCTCCACGGGGTCGGGTCGAGGAAGAGGGAGACCACGAGGATCGGCACGAGGACGAGCGCAGTCGCCGCTCGCTGTGCGAGGTTGCCCATCGCCATCTACTCTTCCTCCTTGGCGTCCGCGACGGCGGCTGCCTGTCCCGAGGTCAGGCCGAAGCGACGCTCCCGCCCGCAATAATCCTCAAAGGCCTCGAGCAGGTGCTCCCGGGTGAAGTCCGGCCAGAGCGTCTCTGTGAAGAAGAACTCGGCGTAGGCCGCCTCCCAGAGGAAGAAATTGGAGATCCGGTGCTCGCCGCTGGTCCGGATCAGGAGATCGAGCGGCGGCAGGATCCGGCTCGACTCGATATAAGAGGAGAAGAGTTCTGGATCGATCGCGTCGATCTCGAACTCGCCCGCGGCGACTGCGCGGCAGATCTGCCGTGCGGCGTCGGTGATCATCTCGCGGCCGCCGTAGCTGAGGGCCAGGCAGAGCACCATCGAGCTGTTCTCGGCGGAGGCCTCGATCAGCTCCATCATCGGCTCGCGCACCGACGAGGGCAGACGATCGGTCTCGCCGACGGTGACCAGGCGGATGTCGTTGTCGAGGATCTCGCCGCGTTCCTCGATGAGGTAGCGGCGCAGGAGCGCCATCAGGTGATAGACCTCGTGCGGCGGGCGATCCCAATTCTGGCTCGAAAACGCGAAGAGCGTCAGAGCATCGACCCCGAGCTTGCGCGCCGCTCGGACCACCGTCCGCACACTGTCCGCACCGCGCTCGTGGCCCACCTCGCGCGGCAACCCCTGAGCCTTCGCCCAGCGACCGTTGCCGTCCATGATGATCCCGACGTGGCGGGGCAGCTTGCCAGCCGAAGGGGGCGCGCTCGACATTCGGCGAGCGAGATACCACGTCCGGGCGCTCGCAGGAAAGCGGCGCATCCCCGCAGCTCCCCTCGGGCAGACCTCTCCGGCCGCCCCCAGGGCCGCCGACGCTCTCCCAAGAACGTGCCTATTCGACCCTCACGGCCGCTCCATGGCCAAGCCCAAAAAGACCCGCCCGATCGAGGTTGCCGCCCCCTTGGGGCTGCGTTAAAGTGCTTCGTCCCGGCAGCCGCAGGCCCGGATAGCAGACCCTATGAATGCCGACAAGCTGGAGTCCTACATGCTCCGCATGGAGGTACCCAATGAGCCGCTCGGTGACGGCACATGGGTACTTACACCGCAGAGCCAGCGCCACAACCAGATCCTCGTGAAGGTCAGCGATCCGATCGTGCTCTTTACGACGCCGATCTTTCGTTTGACGGAGACGACGACCAACCGGGAGCAGCTCTTTCGCCGGCTCCTTGAGCTCAACGAAGACCTCCTCCACTGCTCGTACGGGCTCGAGCGCGACCAGATCGTCCTCTCGGGCTCGCAGCCCCTGGAGAACCTCGACTACAACGAGTTCCAGGCGATCGTCGACGACATCTCGATGAGCCTTGATCGACACCTCGAAGAGCTCTCCGCCTGGCTCCCGAGCACCAACGCTGCGAAGCAGAACAAGGAGGCGTAGCTCCTATGGGACTCTTTGGACGACTTGGCACCCTCATCCGCTCGAACATCAACGAGCTGATCAACAAGGCCGAAGACCCTGAGAAGATGCTCAATCAGGTCTTGGTCGACATGAAGCAGCAGCTCGTCGAGGCCAAAAAGCAGGTCGCGGTCGCGATCGCCGACGAGAAGAGGATCAAGAAGCAGCACGAGCAGGCCATCGCCAAGGCGAAGGACTGGGAGAAAAAGGCGATGCTGGCGATCCGCGCCGGTGACGAGAACCTCGCCCGGGCCGCGCTCCAGCGCAAGGCAGAGCACGACGAGGTCGCGGTCGCCCTCGGCGAGCAGTGGGAGGCGCAAAAGGAGTCCGTCGACCAGCTCAAGCAGGCGCTGCGCGGCCTCGACGGCAAGATCGAGGAGGCCAAGCGCAAGCGCAACATCCTCGTCTCCCGGCAAAAGCGGGCCGAGGCCCAGCGGACGATCAACGAGACCCTCCAGGGGATCAACTCGACGTCGGCCTTCGACACCTTCGAGCGGATGTCCGATCGGGTCACCCAGCTCGAGGCCGAGGCCGAGGCGACCTCTGAGATGGGCGGCGCTCTGATGGAGTCGAGCCTCGACGCTCAGTTCAGGGCCCTCGAGGCCGGCAGCGTCGACGACGAGCTGGACGCGCTCAAGCAGAAGATGGCCCTCCAGGCCGCCGCCAAGGCGCCGCCCAAGCAGATCGCTGGCGAGGTCGACGCGAGCGCCCCGCCGCCCCCCGCTGAGGCCGCCGATCCCACCGAGGACGACGTCAAAGCAGCGGCGATCGACGCCCAGCTCGAAGAGCTCAAGAAGAAGCTCTCCGCCGACTGAGCTGGCGACCGAGCTGGCGACCGAGCTGGCGACCGAGCTGGCGACCGAGCTGGCGACCGAGCTGGCGACCGAGCTGGCGACCAGACGAAGAACCACAGAAGAGGGCCCGACGAGGGCCCTTCTTCTTTCTGATGGTGGACGATGGCAGGACGATGGCTGGACGATGGCTGGACGATGGCTGGACGGGCGCCGCCGCGCGCGCCGCCGCGCGCCGCTCCGGCGGAGCCGCGCGTTGATCTAGCCCTCCGTGCCCGCCGTGAAGAGCCCTGGACACCTCTGCGCGAGGTCCGTGCACAGCGGGCCGACCTCGGGCAAGGCGCCGCCACCTTCGCCCTCGCTGGCAAAGATGGCCGCGCAGGAGAAACCGTCGATCAACTCGATCGTCGCCGCGATCTGCTCGTCGAGGCAAGCCTCGTACTCCTCCACCGTAGCCTCGCAGACGAGCTCACGGTCGACATCGCAGCTCTCTTGCTCCGACATGATCTTGCCCTCCGCCACGCAGGCGTCAAAGGCGAGGTCACACTCCGCCTCGCTCGCCGTTAAGGCCGCCGTGAAGCTGCAAGAGAAGCGGAGCAGGCGGTCGTCGCCGATCTCCTCCTCGGTGTACTCGCCGATATTCTCGCAGGCGGTCTTCTTCTCTTCCTCGCTGAGCTCGTTGAGCTGCTTGTCACCGCTGACGCCTGTGGGGCCCTTGCAGGCGACCACTGGCAGGATCAGTGCGGCGATGAGTGAGAGTCGGGCAAGGCTTCGCATTCGCGGACGCTATCATGACGACCCCCATCCTCAACCTTCCTGTCGGTCAACGAGAGAGCTCGACCACGGGATGGGGGCGAGCTGCTAGAGTTCGGCGAATGTCCGCGACCTCGCGCCGTCTCTTCCCGACCACCGGACTATCCCGCGAGGTCCAGGACGACCACGAGCTCGTCTCCATGACCGTCGAAGTCCCCGGGGACATGCTCTATTTTGAGGGTCATTTCCCCGGCTTTCCGATCCTCCCCGGCGTCGCCCAGCTCGTCCCCCTCATCCTCGCCCAGATCCGCGAGGCTTGGCCCGAGCTCGACCAGCCGAAGCGGCTCAGCCGGCTGAAATTTCGCCGGCCCGTCTTCCCCGGCGCGACCCTTGAGCTCCGCCTCGAGCGCCGCGGCGCGCGGGTCCGCTTCCGCCTCGCGGGCGGCCCCCGGGCGAGCTCTGAGGGCTCGCTCGACTACCCCGCGTGAGCCCTCCCCCCCACGTGAGCCGCCTAACGTCCGTCAACCTGGACGGCCTGGGACTCTCGCCGGACCCTTAGGCCGTGCGTGATCTCAGCGTCGACGTAGCGATCATCGGCGGCGGCCTCGCCGGCAGCCTCCTCGCCCGACACCTGAGGCGAGCCCTCCCCTCGCTCTCCGTCGCCGTCTTCGACCGGGCGAAGGAGAGCTCCTTCAAGGTCGGCGAGTCGACCGTCGAGATCGCCAGCCACTACATGAGCCGACGCCTCGGCCTCTCGACCTACCTCTACGAGGAGCACCTGCCGAAGAACGGCCTGCGCTTCTTCTTTGACACCCCCGAGCGCGACGCCGAGCTGACGACGATGAGCGAGCTCGGCTCGCACAGCTATCCGCCGCTGCCCGCGTTCCAGGTCGACCGCGCCCGCCTGGAGCACGACCTCTGGGAGATGAACGCGAGCGATGGGGTCGACCTCCGCCTCGGCGTCCGCGTCGGCGACATCGCGATCGATGAGCGCCCGGCCGGCAAGGCCCCGCGGAGCCACACCTTCGTCGCGACCCCCACCTCGCCCGCCAGCGCCGACGACGACGAGCCCTCCACCAGCGACCAGGTCAAGGTCCGCTGCCGCTGGCTCGTCGACGCCAGCGGCCGGGCTCGGGTGCTCGCCCGCCACCTCGGCCTGACGCAGGCGATAGGTCACGGGGTCGCGGCCTCCTGGGGCCGTTTCTCAGGCGTCGCCGACATGGACGATATCCCCAACCCGGCCTGGAACGCCCGCGTCCGCTACACCCACCGGACCCTCTCGACCAACCACTTCTGCTACCCGGGCTACTGGATCTGGTTTATCCCGATCGGCCGCGGCCTGACCTCCGTCGGCCTGGTCGCCGAGCACGGGACCTTCCAGGAGTCGATGCGCAAACCAGAGGGGCTGCAGAGCTTTCTCCGCGAACACCGCGCGGTCTCAGACCTGCTCGCCAACGCCGAGGCGCTCGACACCATGTCCTACGGCCAGCTCGCCTACGGGACCAAGCGCTACTTCAGCCCGCAGGGCTGGTACCTGACCGGAGAGGCCGCCGCCTTCTCCGATCCCTTCTACTCGCCGGGCTCCGACTTCATCGCCCTCGAGAACGACTACATCGTCGATCTGATCCGCCGCGAGGTCGCCGGCGAGACCCGCGAGGAGCTCGACTCCCGCTGCGCGACCTACGACGAGTACATGCACTACCGGCTCAAGTCGACGATGCTGATCTACAAGCATCTCTACCCGATGCTCGGCTCCTACGAGCTCCTATGCCTCAAATGGTCCTTCGACATCGCCTCCTACTACAACATCTGGGGCTACTACTACATCAACGACCTCCACCTCGACCTGCGGATGCTCCGCACCGAGCTGCGGCGGCAGATCCCGATCCTCGAGGGTCAGGAAAAATTCGCCGAGATGTTCCAGAAGGTCGGCGTCGAGCTCGGCAAGCAGGACAGCTACTACCGCTCCAACCTCGGCGAGTTCTCGTACGGGATCGAGCATATCGACTTCCTCGACGAGATCTTCGCCCCGCGAAAACGGCGACGGATCATGGAGGTCAACGTCTCCCTCTTCAACCTGATCCGCGACCGAGCCCATCGCGTGCTCTATGGTCCCAACGCCGCGGTACCGCCGCTCGACCTAGGCGCCTTCTCAGACCAGCCCTTGATCTAGCTCTCTTCTAGCTCCGCTCCTGCTCCGCCTGGGCCCTGCTCACGCCCTCAGCGGGCTCTCGTCGACCCCCCGAGCCTGCCTCCTTGCCCCTTCGCCCCCAGCCTGGCTACCATGACCGCCAGCTCCAAGGCCCAAAACGCGATGACGCGCGAAGAAATCTACAATCATCTGGTCGAGATCATGACCGGCACCTTCGAGCTCGACGCCGAGGACATCGCGCCCGACGTCAACCTCTTTGAGGGCCTCGACCTCGACAGCATCGACATGGTCGACATGTTCGTCGAGATCCACAGCATCACCGGCAAGCGGATCGAAGCCGAGGCCGCCAAGTCGATCCGGACGGTCGGCGATGTCGTCGACCTGGTCGAGCGCGAGCTCGCCGGCGGCGGCGGTGCTCCCGGCGAGAGCGACGGCGGCGAGGCCAGCTAGCCATGCAGCCGAAGCGCGTGGTGATCACCGGGGTCGGGCTCACCTCACCGATCGGCGACACCTTCGACGAGGCCAGCGAGTCGCTCCAGACCGGCCGTCATGGGATCCGAGCGATGCCCGAGTGGGATCGCATCGGCGACCTCCGGACCAAGCTCGCCGGGGTGTCGAACCTCGCCCTCAAGGGCCGCTACCCCCGGAAAAAGATCCGGTCGATGGGCAGGGTCTCGCTCCTGGCGACCTACGCCAGCGAGGTCGCGATCGCCGACGCCGGCCTCGCCCCCGAGCTCGTCTCCTCAGGGCGAGTCGGCCTCGCCTACGGATCGACGACCGGCTCCTCCGACGCGATGGAGGAGTTTTGCGGGACGCTCTTCACCAACTACTCGCTGCGCGGGCTGTCGGCGAACAGCTACCTGAAGATGATGAGCCACACCTGCGCGGCCAACCTCGCGCTCTTCTTCGGGATCCGCGGGCGGATCATCCCGACCTGCTCAGCCTGCACCAGCGGTGCCCAGGCGATCGGCTACGCCTACGAGTCGGTGAAGTACGGCCTCCAGGAGGTGATGATCGCCGGCGGCGCGGAGGAGATCCACTTCGCCAGCGCCGCGACCTTTGACCTGATGTTCGCGACCTCCGCGGGCTACAACGATCGCCCCGACGCGAGCCCGCGCCCCTTCGAGGAGGCCCGCGACGGCCTGGTGATCGGCGAGGGTGCGGGGACCGTGATCCTCGAGAGCTACGAGCGCGCCGTCGCCCGAGGCGCCCGGATCTACGGGGAGCTCCTCGGCTACGGCACCAACTGCGACGGCCTCCACGTCACTGCGCCCTCCCAGGTCGGGATGGCCGGGGCGATGGAGCTCTCGCTCGCCGACGCAGGCCTCAGCCCAGACGTGATCGACTACGTCAACGCCCACGGGACCGCCACGGAGATCGGCGACATCGCCGAGAGCCAGGCGACCCGCAAGGTCTTCGGCCGGGCCGTGCCGATCTCGTCGACCAAGAGCTACACCGGACATACCCTCGGGGCCTGTGGCGCCCTCGAGGCGATCTTCTCCCTGGCGATGATGCGCGACCGCTTCCTCGCGCCGACTCGCAACCTCGAGGTCATCGATCCTCGCTGCGGCGAGCTCGACTACATCCGCGAGCGTCGCGACGCCGACCCCAAGATCATCATGAGCAACAACTTCGCCTTTGGCGGGGTGAACACCTCCATGATCCTAGGCGCGCTCGACCCGGCCACGGCGGCCTCGTAGAGCCCGGAGCAAACGCCCCGCGCGCTCTCGCTTGCCCTCGCTTGCCCTCGCTTGCCCTCTCGGCTCCGCCCAGACTTGCGGTACAGCCCGGTACCCGAGCACGCCACCGCTCGACCGCCCCAACGTCATCGTGCGGCGCCCTCTCCGAGAAGAGAAGAGCACCGCACGCTCAGCCGCTGACGAAGAGACGGCTGCCACCTGAGGCAGCGCGCACCTCAGAATGATCTGTCGGCCGGATAGCGCCAGGGACGACTAGTAGTAGTCGCCGCCGCCACCGTCGCCGCCGCGACCCCGCCCCTTGCGGCTTCGACCTCCGCGACCACGACCGCGATCACGACCGCCGCCACCACCGTCGAAGCCGCCGCCACCGCCGCCGCCGCCGTCACGACCGCCGTAGCCGCCGCCACCGCCGCCGCCGTAGCCGCCGCCGCCACCACGGGCACCGCCACCACCGCCGCCGCCACTGTAGCCGCCGCTGCGTCGCGGGCCCCGCGAACGTTCAACCGCCTCATCACAACGGATCTTGCGACCATCGAGTTCATACCCGTCCATCGCCTCTAGCGCCGTTTTGCCGTCATCTCCGTTCACGAAGGTGACGAACCCAAAACCCCGGCTGCGGCCGGTGTCACGATCAAGGACTACGACAGCTTCAGATACATCTCCGAAGCGCGCGAATGCAGCGTGCAGCGACTCCTTAGTCGTCGCCCATGCCAGTCCACCGACGAATAGCTTCACCTTTTTCTTCCTCGCTCAATTTCTTGCTGACCTCGACCCCGCCGCAGGTGATCGATCCCTGCGCCGTGGAGGAGGCGATGTCGCGGTCATAGAGACCGTCACGGTCCGCTTTCCAGTGTCGATGCGCTCCCCCCAGCCCGATGGGCTCGACGCTCACATCGCGCCCACGACCGTCCCTCGATCCGGCAGTCGTCATCGGTTGGATGGACCTCACCATTACTTCATAATTTGTACCAAGCTGCTGGGTGCTTTGTCGACGAAAGTCGACCCGGCGGCCTCTCCGTCACCGCTCCGCGGAGAGGTCCTCGGGAGCCTTAACGGAGGGCCAGGAATGCGCCGGCGGAGCCCCACGTGAGACGGTCGGGGTTCGGGCTCGCCACGCAGAGATCGACCTGGTGGTCGGTCAGAGCCCCAGAAGGGCGCCTCCGCCAGTACGACGTTCCCGCCCGCGACAGGGCTCGGCGCCGCAGATCTAGGGCGATGAGGTCGCCCCCCCC
>Ga0316189_10003335_pt1 | contig 15619 bp, 9 predicted proteins | sample LowCovwburrow_MG_FD_204930 | JGI IMG/M metagenome (GOLD analysis project Ga0316189, IMG submission 204930) | Coastal sediment microbial communities from Maine, United States - Lowes Cove worm burrow | ecosystem: Environmental > Aquatic > Marine > Coastal > Sediment | place: USA: Maine... | reverse complement strand
GGCGACGGTGGCCGGGCGGTGGGCGATCACCACGGTGGTGCGCCGTCCCATTACCTCGGCCAAGGCATCGCGAATCTCGTGTTCGGTGTTGGGATCGACAGCTGATGTGGCGTCATCCAGGATCACGATTCTGGGGTTGGCCAGCACGGCTCGTGCGATCGCTACCCGTTGGCGCTGGCCGCCAGACAGTGAATAACCCCGCTCTCCTAGCACGGTGTCGTACCCGTCCTCGAGTTCTTGAATGAAGTCGTGGGCACCCGCCAGGGTGGCGGCTTGGGTCACGCGCTCCTTAGGAGCGTCGGGGTCAGCGAAGCCGATATTGGCGTGCACACTGTCGCTGAAGAGAAATGTCTCTTCGAACACGATGCCGACTTGGGGGCGCAGCTCCGACAAGCGGAGGGACCGAATGTCGATCCCGTCGATCAGGATCTCCCCCCCGGTCACGTCGTAGAAACGAGGAAGGAGGCGAGCCACGGTTGACTTGCCCGACCCGGTGGCGCCAACGATGGCTACGGTCTCGCCTGGCTCAAAGGTGAAACTCAGATCGTGGAGTACCGGAATTTCGGGTTCGTCGGGGTAGCTGAACTCCACATGGCGAAACTCAACCCGTCCGACGGGGTCGGGGCCGACGCCATCGGGCGGGAGATGTTTGGGGTGGGCGGGGTCGGTGATCTGGGGCGCTCGGGCTAACACAGCCCCGATCCGTCGTCCGGCCGCGGAGGCCCGCTGGGCCGATGCGATGATCATGCCGAGCATCCGCACCGGCTGTACCAGCATGGTCACATAAATGTTGAAACTTACGAGCTCGCCGATGGTGAGTTCGTCATTCAATACCAGTTGACCGCCCCGCCATAACACGACCACCAAACCGAGGCTGGGGAGGAGTTCGATTGCGGGCCAGAAGTGGGAGCGAATGCGGGCGGTACGAATCGATTGGGTGTAGACGTCGTCGGCCTCTTGGCTGAGGAGGTCGGCCCGTCCCTGCTCGGCGCCGAAACCCTTGATGACCCGGATCCCGGCCACGGTCTCTTCTACCACTGCGGCCAGGTCGGCGGATTCTTTCTGAATGGCCATCAGGGCCGGGTGTACGGTCTTTCCGAATTTTCGACCCAGGTACTGGAGGAACGGGAGGAAAATCAGGGCCAGCAAGGCCAGTTCGGCGTTGGTGGAGAACAAGATGATGGTTACTGCGGTTACCACCACGGCATTACCAGTGGTGACCGGCAGCATGGTGAGGAAGTTCTGAAAGTGCTGGAGATCGGTTCCTGAGCGGCTCATCAGGTCGCCGGTCTGGACCGAATCGTGGAAGGCGAAATGAAGGCGCTGCACGTGGGCGAAGATCCGGTCGCGTAGGCGGCGTTCTCCGCTTCGAGCGGTGCGAAACGCTGAATAGCGGCGGGCCCCAGTTAATACCGCCGATACGGCACCGGCCAAAACGATCAGCCCGGCCCAAGTGAGGAGGGAGCCGCCGCCCACAATGCCGTCGTCGATGCCTTGGCTGATGAGCCAGGGGATGGCGATACGGGCCATAGTCCAACAGATAGCCACCGCGATCCCGATGGCGAGACCGGCACGTTCCTTTTTGATTGTCCACCAGATCAGCCGCCAACCGGCGTTGCGCTCCGATGTTTGCAACGACTCATCGGGTGCGGCTGCGCCGTCTGGTGGCTCGGTTGGGGATACGGATGTTGTCGAGGGTGCGGTTTTGGCAACGATATGTTCCGTTTTAGTCCCTCCTGGGGTGATCCACCTCATCTGGAGGTAGAACCGAGGTCGGCGGAGGGGTGGTGGGAAGGGAGTGGCCTTTGGTGAGTCTAGAGGTATGAATAAAGTTGCTAATGGCACACTCAACTATGTAGTATTTTTCAATATTGCTGCTAGACAGGAAGAAACGTCAGCATTCGTAGGAGTATGAAATGGCAAAAGCTGTAGGTATCGACCTTGGAACAACCAACTCGGTGGTTTCAGCTATGGAGGCAGGCGAGCCGGTTGTGATCCCCAATGCCGAAGGGTCGCGTACCACGCCGTCAGTTGTCGCGTTTGGCAAAGACGGTGAAGTGCTCGTCGGTGAAGTGGCCAAGCGTCAAGCGATCACCAACCCTGATCGCACGATCCGCTCGGTGAAACGGCATATGGGTACGAACTGGAAGACCGAGATTGACGGCAAGGGGTACACCTCACAAGAGGTGAGCGCCCGCACCCTGATGAAGTTGAAGCGTGACGCCGAGGCGTATCTGGGTGATTCGGTTACCCAGGCCGTGATCACGGTGCCCGCTTACTTCGATGATGCCCAGCGGACGGCCACCAAGGAGGCCGGTCAGATCGCGGGGTTGGAGGTGCTTCGCATCATCAACGAGCCAACGGCGGCCGCCTTGGCCTATGGCCTCGATAAGGGTGACAGTGGAGATCAAACGATCCTCGTGTTCGACCTGGGTGGTGGTACGTTCGACGTCTCCATCCTTGAGATCGGTGACGGGGTGTTCGAGGTAAAGAGCACCTCGGGTGACACCAGTTTGGGCGGCGACGATTGGGACCAAGCGGTAATCGATTGGATGGTTTCCCAGTTCAAGAACGCCAATGGTGTCGATCTTTCGGCCGACAAGATGGCGGCACAGCGACTGAAGGAAGCGGCCGAGAAAGCCAAGATTGAACTGTCGCAGGTGCAGTCCACGTCGATCAATCTGCCGTTCATTACCGCCAACGCCGACGGCCCATTACATATGGAAGAAACCCTCACCCGGGCCAAGTTCCAAGAACTCACTGCCGACCTGCTCGCACGAGTGAAGAAGCCGTTCGAGGCCGCGCTCAAAGATGCGGGTCTTGGCCATGGAGACATTGACCATGTGGTGATGGTTGGTGGTTCGACCCGTATGCCAGCGGTGTCGGAACTGGTCGAGTCGATGACCGGCAAAGAAGCCAACAAGTCGGTGAATCCCGACGAGGTGGTAGCAGTTGGCGCTGCTGTGCAAGCTGGTGTGCTCAAGGGCGAGGTCAAAGACGTGCTCTTGCTTGATGTGACTCCGCTTTCTCTCGGAATCGAGACGAAGGGTAGCGTGATGCACAAACTCATCGAGCGCAACACCACCATCCCCACCCGCAAAACCGAGACCTTCACTACTGCTGACGACAATCAGCCATCGGTGGAAATCCATGTGTTGCAGGGTGAGCGCGACATGGCCATGTACAACAAGACGCTTGGCAAGTTCCAACTGGTCGACCTTCCCCCGGCGCCTCGTGGTATTCCACAGATCGAAGTAACCTTCGACATCGATGCCAACGGCATCGTTCATGTGTCGGCCAAGGATCGGGCAACCGACAAGGAGCAGTCGATCACGATTACTGGTCAGTCCACACTGAGTAAGGACGAAATTGACCAGATGGTGAAAGACGCTGAAGCCCACGCCGAGGATGACCGGAATCGTCGCGAGGAAGCTGAAATCCGCAACAATGCTGACTCATTGGTCTACCAGACCGAGAAACTGCTGAGCGACGTGGAAAACATCCCCGAAGAGGAAAAAGCTGCCGTCGACACGGCCCTTGCCGAGCTCAAAACGGCCCTTGAGGGAAGCGACATGGAGGTCATCAAGGACGGCACTGAAAAACTGATGATGGCAAGCCAGACGGTGAGCACCAAGCTGTATGAGCAGGCGACGGCTGAAGCGTCGGCCGACGGTGCCCCCTCTGATAGTGCCACCGCTCCTGACGACGACGAAGTTGTTGACGCTGAAATCGTTGACGACGAAGATCAGAAGTGACCGGCGTGAATCCTGATGGGTCGGAGACGGGGCCCGATGAGGTGGCCCCCGAGACCACTGAGGTCGGCCCGGAAGACGTGATAGGTGCTGTTGCCGACCCCAGCGGTGAGCCGCTGGGGTCAGCCGGCGGCTCAGACTCCGACGGTTCCTGGTTTGACGATCTGGCGGCGAACGCTCCGTCTGACGACACCTCAACCACCCACGGCGAATCGTCAGTGGACGATGGCGGCCTGGGCGGTGTCGCGGGAGTGCAAGACATTGGCCTGCTGGGGCCCGAGGGGTCACCAACCCAAGAGATCTCCCTGGTTGATTTGGAGGAGATCAGTCGCCTCACCGCCGAACGCGACCAATACCTCGAAGCATCGAGGCGTTTGCAAGCCGATATGGAGAACTACCGCAAGCAGGTAGCTCGACGTGAGGTGGAAAGCCGGGAACGGGCCAACGAGCGGTTGGTGAGCGAGATGCTGCCGGTGCTTGATGCCTGTGATGCGGCGCTCGCTTCGGGTGCCACTGACGTCGAACCGGTGAACAAGGCGTTGGTTGATGTGTTGTCGAAACAGGGTTTGGAACGCATCGACCAAGCGGGTGAAGAGTTCGATCCCAATGCCCATGAGGCCGTGATGCATGAACCGGCCGACGATGCCGGTGAGTCAGCGGGGCCCGTTGTGGCTGAGGTGCTGCGAGCCGGATACCGATGGAAGGGGCGGGTGCTTCGCCCGGCCATGGTTAAGGTGCGAGGCTGACGAGACTAAGGAGGTGACATGGCGCAACATGATTGGTTAGATAAAGACTTTTACAAGATCCTGGGAGTAAAGGACGATGTCTCCCAGAAAGAACTGCAAAAGACCTACCGCAAGTTGGCGCGCACGTATCACCCCGACGCCAACCCCGACGATCCCAAGGCCGAAGACCGGTTCAAACAGATTTCTGAAGCCTATGACGTGCTCGGCGACGCCGAGAAGCGCAAGGAATACGACGAAGTCCGAAAGTACGGTGCGGGCGGTGGCTTCGGATCTGGAGGTTTCGGTGGTGGAGGCGGCGGCCCCTTTGGGGGCGCTGGTTCTGGCGCTGGAGGCCACACGTTCGACCCGTCCGATCTTTCGGATTTGTTGGGTGGAATGTTTGGGGGCGGCGGTCGTCGGCGAGGCGGAGGTGCTTCCCCCGGCCATGGGCCGATGCGAGGGGCCGACCTTGAAGCCGAACTGCATCTGGATTTCGAAGACTCGGTTAGTGGTCTGGTCACCTCGGTGCACCTCACCTCCGACGCCGCCTGCAGCACCTGCTCAGGTTCGGGGGCCGCTAAAGGTACGACCCCCCAACGATGTGGCAAGTGTTCAGGGCGTGGGGTAATCGACGATAATCAAGGGTTCTTCTCGTTTAGTCAGCCGTGCGACAGTTGTGGCGGACGCGGCAAAATCATCACCAGTCCCTGCGCCACCTGCCGCGGTAGTGGAGTGGAGCGCAAACCGCGGCAAGTAAAGGTGCGGATTCCGGCGGGGGTGAAAGACGGCCAGCGGATTCGATTGAAGGGGCGTGGCGCTCCCGGGCGTAATGGTGGTCCGGCCGGTGATCTGTTTGTGAAGGTCGCCGTGGAACGCCACAAGCTCTTCGAGCGGAAAGGCAACAACCTGCACTTGGAGTTGCCTGTCTCGTTCGTGGAAGCGGCGCTGGGTGCCAATATCAAGGTCCCTACCCTGGATGGCTCGACGGTAACGCTCAAGTTGCCACCGGGCACCCGTTCAGGGCGGAAATTTCGCGTGAAGGGGCGGGGCGTTGCCAGCGGTGCCACTCCTGGGGATCTGATGGTCAATGTGGTGGTGGCGGTGCCGCAAAAGCTAAACGAGCCCCAGAAGAAGGCCGTCGAGGCCCTGGGGAACGTGCTCACTGAATCGCCACGAAGTCATCTGTACCGGGAGGCGGATTGATGTCGAGCTTTAGTCGTCGGGCGCTTTATGTGATTTCGGTGGCGGCCGAACTCGCGGGCGTGCACCCTCAGACCTTGCGAATCTATGAGCGCAAAGGGCTGGTGTTGCCCGCTCGCACACCGAGTGGCAGCCGGCGTTATAGCGATCACGACATCGAACAGCTCCGCAAGATCCAAGATCTCACTGACAGCGGCCTCAACCTGGCGGGGGTGAAGCGGGTGATTGAGCTGGAGGCTGAGGTAGAGGCGCTTCAGCGAGAACTCGCCGATCTGAAAGCCGAGGCCCGGCGGGCGATAGCCGAAGCCCAACGTGGCCAGCGGCGCGACCTGGTGCCGGTGAGCAAAAGCGTTGTGGTGTACAAAAGACCACGACGATGATCGAGGGGAACTGGACCCGGCCGTCTTGGCTGGGTCCAGTTCTGGTTTTGGCCGGATGTTGAAAGCGGAGCCAGGCGCTGGCAAAGTTCTCGAAAACCATTATCAACAACCTTGATAATCTTATTGTCAAGGTACTTGAGTGGTTGTATAGTTAGCTCATGGCTATTGATCCGAAGAAGTGGACGATTAAGACCCAGGAAGCGGTTGGCGCCGCCATGGAGCGGGCCGCTGCCGAGTCTCACCCTGAGGTCACTCCCGACCATATGCTCAGTGCGTTGCTGGGGCAGGCTGAAGGGGTCGTACTGCCGCTGCTCACCAAGGTTGGCCGACCGGTGGCACAGCTCCGGTCGGTCACTGAAGAGGCCCTTGAGAAGCTGTCAAAGGCATACGGCACCGAACCTCGTCTGTCGCGGCAGGCGAGTCGGATTCTGGAAGGGGCGGATGCCCTGCGGGCGGAACTTGGTGATGAGTTCGTCTCCACCGAGCACCTGCTCCTTGCGTTGGCTGATCCCGACGCGGGCGGGGCAACCGCGAAACGCCTCGATCTGCGGCGGGAGCAGTTGTTGTCGGCTCTGCAAGAGGTTCGCGGCTCGCACCGGGTGACGTCCCAAAACCCCGAAGACCAATTTCAGGCCCTTGAAAAATACGGTAGAGATCTCACCGAAGACGCACGGGCGGGCAAGCTCGACCCCGTAATAGGGCGTGACGAAGAGATCCGCCGAGTGATTCAGGTGTTGAGTCGGAGGACCAAGAACAATCCCGTACTCATCGGGGAACCAGGAGTGGGAAAAACTGCGATCGCCGAAGGTCTGGCCAATCGGATCGTGGAAGGTGATGTGCCCGAGAGTCTCAAAAACCGCCGACTCATCGCTCTCGATATCTCCGCCATGTTGGCCGGTGCCAAATTTCGGGGTGAGTTCGAAGAGCGATTGAAAGCGGTACTGAAAGAAATCACTGACGCTGACGGTGAAGTGATCACCTTTATCGACGAAATGCATACGGTGGTTGGGGCGGGCGCTGGTGGTGACTCGGCCATGGACGCCTCAAACATGTTGAAGCCGATGCTGGCGCGTGGGGAGCTCCGCATGATCGGTGCCACCACTCTCGACGAGTTCCGGCAACACGTCGAAAAAGACCCGGCCCTTGAACGCCGCTTTCAGCAAGTGTTTGTCGGCGAACCTTCGGTCGAAGATTCAGTAGCGATTCTCCGCGGCCTGAAAGAGCGTTATGAGGTGCATCACGGGGTTCGTATCCAAGACTCGGCCCTGATCGCTGCGGCGACCATGTCCGACCGCTACCTGACGGGTCGCTTTTTGCCCGACAAAGCCATTGATCTCATGGATGAAGCCGCATCCAAACTGCGAATCGAAATTGATTCGTTGCCCACCGAGATCGATGTAGTGGAACGGCGGGTTCGGCAGCTGGAAATGGAACTGGTGGCCCTCGGGAAGGAAAGCGACGACCAATCCCAGGAGCGTTCGGCTGAGATTGAAGCCGAACTTGCCGACCTAAACGAACAAGTGTCAGGCATGAAGGCCCACTGGCAAAACGAAAAAGATGCCATCACCCGCATCCAGGCACTCAAGGAACGCCAAGAAACGATGCGCCAGCAGTTGGAGCGCGAAATCGACCTCGAACGAGCGGCCGAGATTCGTTACGGGCAACTGCCAGCCGTCGATCGCGAGCTGGAGGAAGCTGCCACTGCCCTTAGCGAGCTGCAGGCCGAGCGATCGATGTTGAAAGAAGAGGTTGATGCCGAAGATATTGCTGAGGTAGTCAGCCGCTGGACCGGCGTGCCGGTCAGCCGGCTCCTGGAAGGCGAAGCCGCCAAACTGCTGCGTCTCGAAGACGAGTTGCATCGGCGGGTGATCGGCCAAAACGACGCTATTCGCGCCGTTTCAGGAGCCATCCGCCGAAGTCGAGCTGGTTTGGCCGATCCCAACCGCCCGATTGGTTCCTTTCTTTTCCTCGGGCCTACCGGGGTCGGGAAAACCGAACTCGCTCGTACGCTGGCCGATTTCCTGTTCGACGATGAGCGGGCCATGATCCGTATCGACATGTCGGAATACATGGAGAAACACTCGGTATCTCGTCTTATCGGCGCCCCGCCGGGATATGTCGGTTACGACCAGGGGGGCCAACTTACCGAGGCCGTGCGTCGTCGGCCGTATGCGGTGGTGCTGCTCGACGAAGTAGAGAAAGCCCACCCAGACGTCTTCAACGTGCTGCTACAGCTCATGGATGACGGCCGACTTACCGACGGGCAAGGTCGGACCATCGACTTCACCAACATTGTGTTGATCATGACGTCCAACCTGCCGGGCGACCCAAAGGACTTTTTCCGTCCTGAGTTTGTGAACCGGGTGGATGACATCATCCGATTCGCTGAACTCACCGAACAAGACCTGGTGGGAATTGTCGACATCCAACTGGCCAGCTTGGTGAAACGACTCGCCGACCAGCGAATCGACCTGGACATCACCGACGAAGCCAAGGCCCTGCTGGCACGGCGAGGGTATGATCCAGCCTTCGGTGCTCGGCCGTTGAAGCGGGTGATTCAAAACGAGTTGGCCGACGAGTTGGCGATGCTGATTCTCGACGGCAAGTTAGAGGATGGTTCGGGAGTAGTCATCGAGGTGACCGACAATGAGCTCACGTTCAAACTTGGTGAACCGCAGGCCATCGTTTAGGGCAGCAACCGATACCCTAGACCGACGTGCCTGCGACAATATTGGTCGGCACCCAATGGGGTGACGAAGGAAAAGGTAAGTTCACCGACTTACTGTCCAAAGAGATGACGATGGTGGTCCGCTATCAAGGGGGCCACAACGCTGGCCACACCCTCGTAGTAGACGGCGAAACCTTCGCTCTGCAGCTCGTGCCGAGCGGCGTGCTCTACGACCACATCGTGCCGGTTATCGGCAACGGGGTGGTCGTCGATCCGTTCGTCCTTCTGGCGGAGATGGAGATGCTCACCCGCCGAGGTATCGATTGCAGCCGGTTGAAGGTGTCGGGAAATGCTCATCTGATTCTTCCGTATCACCAACAACTCGACGCGCTCCACGAACGTCACCTCGGAAAATCCAAGTTGGGCACCACGAAGCGGGGGATTGGTCCGGCCTACGCCGACAAAGCCATGCGGGTCGGCATCCGGGTGCAAGACCTCACCGACGAAAACATCTTTCGCGACAAGCTCCAAGCGGCCCTCACCCAAACCAATAAGGTGCTCACGAAGGTCTACAATCGCCTGCCCGTTGACGCATCTCAACTGGCAGACCAGGTGCTCGAAGAGTGTCTTGAGCCTCTCAAACCCCATATCGCCGACACGGTAGATCTGGTACACAACGCCCTCGAAGCCCAGGAGCAGGTGTTGTTCGAAGGAGCGCAAGCCACCTTCCTCGATCTCGACCACGGCACCTATCCGTTCGTGACATCCAGCAACCCCACCGCTGGTGGCGCGTGTGCTGGTGCTGGCGTCGGCCCACGTCATATCGGCCGAGTGCTCGGCGTGGCCAAAGCGTACGTTACCCGGGTGGGTGCGGGGCCGTTCCCCACCGAGTTATTCGACGACATCGGCGACCATATGATCGATGTTGGTCACGAATACGGCACTAACACCGGTCGCCGTCGCCGGACCGGGTGGCTGGACACGGTGATGTTGCGGCACGCCGTACGGGTGAACAGTCTCAGCGAACTGGCCATCACGAAACTTGATGTGCTCGACCAGTTGGAGACGATAAAACTCTGTGTCGCCTACGACGTCGACGGTAAGCGGATGGACAAGCTCCCGTATCACCAGAGCGACTTTCATCATGCCACCCCCGTGTATCGGGAATTCCCTGGTTGGCAATGCGATCTCACCCAAGCCAAAGAGGTTTCCGACCTTCCCGAGGCCACCCGCAGATACCTGCGGGCCATAGAGGAAGAAGTCGGAGTGCCCATTGTGTTAGCCTCTACTGGGCCAGGGCGCGATCAATTCGTGCAGTTCGCGTAGCCAGCTTCATACCTGGTTACGATTTGCTCGACCCTCGGAGCGCCGGAGGGATCGGCTTATCGTCGGAGATCACGGGCGGTGCGACGCGCCGCTTGGTGCTTGGAGCTGGCCATGGTGGGCCCTGGGCTACCATCGTGTCGCCCTCATCACCTTTTGGGTCCGTTCGCGAGGCGTGAGGAGGGTGCACTCCGGCCCGGGGCGCTGGGCCCGACTGAAGCGTGTTCAGGGTCGAGCCAAGGGCTTTCGGGTTTGAATCATTGGGTGCCGTGTGTGAACGCTCTATGGCCAGGGGGCGAAGCTCCTGGTATCCGGGAGGTGCCACTGGGTCGAGTTTGCGGCGCCCCCCAAGGGGGATCAATGTGCCGATCAGCGGAGCATTGTTTGCGCCTGTCAGCTTCTCGGTTAACACGCACGGCTGGCCGAGATCGCCAGCCCGGCGCCCGGGGTTCTCTTTTCTTCGCACCACTCTTCGGTCGCCGGGAACGTTCCAGGCATCAAGGCTGGCGGGCCGACTGTGATGCAGATTCTGGGGCGCAGGGTTGTCGGATTCCTGTCCCGGACGGGTTGATCTCGGTGATGGGGTGGGTTTCTCTTCGACCGGTTCTTTTGCCTTGGCGGCGGTCTCGGGGGCGCGTCGTGGGGCGGCGCGTCGTGGGGCGACCCGTGGGCTGTCGTCGCGGCGAGTCTCAACGGGGGTGGTGTCTTCTGATACCGGTGTCGTGGGCGCGACGGTTTCGGCCGCTGCCGGTGATGGCTCATGATCGCGTTCGTCTGCCGGGGGCGATGACGGCGAGACGCCGAGATGTTCCCGAAGGAATTCCAATCGGGCGACAGCTGACGTCGCCCGCTCGCCATTTTGCTCGGTCTGTGTTCTCGGTGGCGGGGACGGTTCGGCGGTGCTTTGAGGGGCTGCAATCTCGTCAAAGTATTGAAACCCTTGGGTCGAGGGGGTGGCGCCCGCTTCTTTGAGCTTCTTGCGGCGTTCTTTGGCGGACTTTCGGCTGCCCTTGGGGCTAACCCGAGTGCGGCCTCTCACCCCCGACGCGGCCAATGCACAATCTCGGCATATCGGATGTTTCCGACCACCTGGGTTTACAAGACAAGAGTCACAAAACTCTCCATAACAACTGTCACAAACATTAATGGCTGGGTCGAGGGGGTTCGTCTCGCAACGACCGTTCATGGGAGTCTCCGGGGCGAGGTCGGGTTTGCTCCACGTGCATCGACTAGGTAAGCACTATGCTTGAACAAGTTAGTGCCTTAGGCACGGGTCGAAGCGAACAACGAAGGACTTACCAGTGGGAATGCCGAATGTTCTGGCTGATCGTTACGCCACCGAGGAAATGGTTCAGTTGTTTGATCCAACGAATCGAATCATCGTTGAGCGAGAATTCTGGCTCGCAGTGCTCGAGGCCCAGATAGACCTCGTTGGAATAGCACCCAGAACCGTTCTCGATGACTATCGGTCGGTCCTTCACACCGTAGATCTCAATTCCATTCGAGACCGGGATAGAGCGGTGAGGCATGATGTGAAAGCCCGAATCGATGAATTCAACGCGTTAGCCGGGCATGAACATATTCATAAAGGTTTAACGAGTCGAGACCTGACCGAAAATGTAGAACAAGCAATCACGCTGCAAGCTCTGAAACTCGTGGAATCTCGGACGGTTGCCTTATTGGCGCGAATAGCGGAACGTTCCGCCGAATATGCTGCGGTGGCGATGGCGGGTCGAACCCACAACGTGGCGGCCCAACCCACCACGGTAGGGAAGCGGTTGGCGATGTTTGGGGCTGAGCTACTGCTGGCCTATCGACGTCTGCTCGACCTGCTCGAGAGACAACAACTGCGAGGTCTGAAAGGGGCCGTTGGTTCCCAATCTGACTTGTTGGCTTTGCTGGGATCGGCTGAAAACGTCAAGACGTTGGAACAACGAGTGGCCCAAGGATTAGGGTTCCAGGACACGCTCGATGTTGTGGGCCAGGTGTACCCGCGGTCCATAGACTATGAAGTGGTGGCTACGTTGTTGCAATTAGCCTCGGGGCCAGCGAATCTTGCCCTTGCCATCCGACTCATGGCGGGTCACGACCTTGCGACTGAGGGGTTTCAGGAGGGGCAAGTTGGCTCCTCGGCCATGCCCCACAAGATGAATACGCGTTCTAGTGAACGAATCGGGGGCTTCCACACGATCCTGAAGGGCCACCTTACTATGGCCGCGGGTTTGACCGGGGACCAATGGAATGAAGGTGACGTGTCGTGTTCAGTGGTCCGCCGAGTATTGATTCCCGATGCCTTTTTCGCCATCGATGGGCTTTATGAAACCGCGTTTTCGGTAGTCGCCGACTTCGGTGTCTTTCCGGCTGTGGTAAGCCAAGAGCTCGAACGGTACCTCCCGTTCCTCTCGACCACGGCCCTGTTGATGCATGCCGTCAATCAGGGAATTGGGCGCGAACAGGGTCATCACATCATCCGCCAGCATGCATTAAGTGCGGCGGCCTCGATGCGAGAAGGACAAGGCGACGGCCAGGCGCTGCTCATTGCCTTAGGAAATGACGAGCAGTTCCCTGGAGATTACGAGGACTTGTTGGCTATCTCAGCCAATGCGATCGAGACAATTGGAACAATTTCGGAGCAAATCGGATCGTTTTGCTCCGAGGTGGCAACGATTGCAGCCGGGCGAACCGATGCCACCTACGGAGGGCGTTTTGTGATCTGAGGTTGGTTGCGGGGCGCTCGTTGGTCGCCGGCCGCAATCGACCTTTGCTTGCTTTGGTACTCGGATTACGAGGCTCGGCTGATTCCAGCCTTTTTCAGCACTGCCGCCGATACCCCAATCTGGCGGAATGCTGCGTAAGTAATACCTTTTCGTTCGGCATAACCCTTGGCTACTCGAATGAACTCGGCCTCTAACTCGCTGAGGTCAACCCCGCTGTCCATGCTTTCTAGTTCTTGAACGAGATCGAGTTGCTCTTGGGTGAGTTGGAGGCGTTTCAGAGCGTCTGCGGTGTCTAGTTCAGATTCAATTCGCTCTAGTTTGGCCGCGATCGACTCTCGGGTGCGCTTCCTACCTCGTTTGGGTTTGCTGGATTCAAGGGCCTCTAAATAAGCACGAACGGACCTGCCTTCGGCGCGTCCTACAGCTAGTGCCTCTTTGTGGTCCTCGGACATTGGAGTCTTTCTTCCGGTGGACATGTGCTCAATTCTTTCGGGGTTCGGGTACGCAAAACAAGGTATCGACAACCTTGCCTATATACAAATTAGGCCCAAGGTCTTAATAAACCTTGGGCCTACAGTACTAAAGTAGAAATGATCCTGGATGTGGGGCATCCTACAGATGTTTGTGGTCGGGACCGGCGTCGATCCGGTGACCTACCGCTTTTCAGGCGGCCGCTCTGCCAACTGAGCTACCCGACCGGGCCGTGAGCAGCTCGAGAGCCACTCACGTAGCGGTCCTGACGAGATTTGAACTCGCGACCTCCGCCTTGACAGGGCGGCGTGCACTCCAGACTGCACTACAGGACCAGTTTTCTAGCAGCAATCGCCGCCGTGGAATCATACCAGCAATTTGGCAAGACCCTACATTGGCACCCCCAACGGGATTCGAACCCGTGTTGCCTGCGTGAAAGGCAGGTGTCCTAGGCCACTGAACGATGGGGGCAGGAGGAGGCGATTCGAGAAACGCGCCCTCGGTCCAGCTAATCTATCAGAGGTGAATGGTGGGGCACACCCTATTTTCCTGGTTTTCGTGGTTGTGGTGCGACCGGTGTCCGCTGACTGGCCGCAGCAGGACATCCCTAGCCGATGGTAATCGTCAGGTCATGCTCGAGAAGCACCGATGCGTTGGTTGGCTGTTCAATCCAGGTTGCTCTGAGGGTCGCAGGGGTCAGAGTGGTATCGGTAGTCAGGGCAACGGAGTGAGTTCTGGTTGCGTCAATGGTCGTTGCAGCGCCTCTTTCCTGGGTGACCGTGCCGTTGCTAATGGACACATGAGGGATAACGTCCAATTTTAATGCGGTGTTCTGCAGCGATGTGAGGTCTGACGGGCCACGGTGGGCCAAGTGCACTGATGCGCTTGATGGACCTGGCTTGATCCGAAGTAACCACTGGTCGGTCCCGACTGGACCCTCGGGGTCGACGGTGATTTCGTTATAGATCTCCGTTGGGGTGTGTTCCACCGTCATCATGTGAAAGGCTGGGGTGTGGTGGGGATCGGTGGTGGTGAGGGTCAGCTTCACCCGAATGAACTGGTCCCCGTCGTGAAAGTGGCCCACTGGTGTGTTGGGCAACTCATAGGATGTGTTGGTGGTGCCATCGGGGCCGCGGTAATCCCAGGGGCCATCGGGGCTGTTGGCGGTAGCAATCTGGGCCGTCACCAGGGTGTCATCGGGCAGCGTCGACTGCCAGCTCAAAAGGCCGTAAATGGATGATCCAGGGGCGCCAGTGTCGATCGGGGGTGATTCCCAAGTTCCTGACGGGCAATGGAGTCCTTCTATTCCATCACCCGTGCTGGTGTGGACCTCGAGGGCTGGGGCAAGCGCCTCGGAGGGCAGGATCTCAATGGTGTTCTCGCCAGGTCGTCTCCAGCCAATGGAAAGGTGATCTGCACCCCACCGCTCGCGGACCCGAGCTCGAATAGCGTATGGCTGACCTGCTTCCAGCTGGATCAATCCTGAGGCCTGTTCCGGGAACCTGTTCCACTGATTTTGCTGCGTCGCTGTCGGAACGTGTCCGATTTGGACGAGGTTGGCTGGATCTTCGTCAGGGGAAAGCCATAATGCTCCTTCTTCGTCGGAGGCGACAAACAGTTCGTAAAGGCCCGTAACCGGTGGTATTAGCCAACCGGAGAGCTCCGAGGCGCACCTCGTGCAAGCACCCGCCGGGATCGTTCCCGTTGGGACCGTTGTCTCGTTTGTGGCGGGCCGTTCCCAGTTGACGGACCTAAGCTGGGTTTCCCCCAGATTGTTCCAGCGCCGGTAGGTGATCTGTCCCGGCACCCCATTTACATCGGCGAGTTCGTCGTTGCGGAGAATGACTCGGCCAGTGGGCCCAGGGGGGTCCCACGCAACCCTGATGTGGTCTCCGCCACTACCTTCACGGACGCGCGTCCGCAACGCGTAGCGCTGTCCGGCGACAAGGGCTATTGGTGCGCTCCGTTGGGTGGCGTATCTCGTCCACTGGTTATATGACGAATACCAGGCCACCGAGGCGATCAATTGAAGATTAGCCGGATCGTCATCGGTTGAAAGCATCAACTCACCTTCATTGTCGGCAGAGAGCCAGAAGGTGTAGTTGCCGGTAGTGGGGGGAATCACATAACCGGCAAGCTCAAAGGCGCAATCATTGCAGACACGATTCTCGCCTTCGGACAAGGTGCGGGCCCGTTCGATGTCCGGGGGGCGGGTGAAGTCGGCTGAATTGAGGCGGTCGCTGTTCAACCCAAGCCACTGACGATGGACGAGTTCACCGACATCTTGGTTGCCGCTGAGGCGGTTGGGTTCGGAAACCGATGCGGCGTCGGCGTTGCCCCAATAGAGGCAAACATCGGTTCCGTCGGTTGGCAGGGTTGGAAT
>Ga0316189_10003333_pt1 | contig 15620 bp, 15 predicted proteins | sample LowCovwburrow_MG_FD_204930 | JGI IMG/M metagenome (GOLD analysis project Ga0316189, IMG submission 204930) | Coastal sediment microbial communities from Maine, United States - Lowes Cove worm burrow | ecosystem: Environmental > Aquatic > Marine > Coastal > Sediment | place: USA: Maine... | reverse complement strand
GCACTGCCGGCTCTATTGCTATGGACTCAACGGATGCTGTCTCAGGTACAATCGCTACGATATTCTCTGCGGCCCTTAACGCCGGCTCTACAGCTGGCATCTCCGATTCTATATTCGACACTACCTCAATTTCATCGTCATCTAGTGCGAGCATAGGCCTAGTCAAACTGACATTTGCAAGCGCTAGCGGTTTACTGCTGGGATTCGATTCATCTACGGCAGATAGCACAATCTCTCCGTCATTATTCTCGGTGCTATCATTCGATGCCATCTGTTCAAATAGCGGCTCTGTAATAGTTTCAGTAGAGATTCCCCTCTCTTGTGCCGTGACCAAAGCAAGAGTGGAGTCAGAAATCACTAACTCTTCCTCTGCTGCAGACAGCTCTTCATTGTGCACATCAACTTGAGGCTCTGGGGAGCTCACGGCTGACTGTACACTAGCGTCCACACTCTCCACTTGCGATGACCTATTTGCCAATGCAAGGTCATCAGTGTCGGCAAGCAGCAGCTCATCGACGGCGAATGGTGAGGTCGCAGCCTCTTCGGCGTCATTGCGACTTTCAGGCGGGCTCAGCTGTCGCAACAGGAATGCGAGCGAAGCGATTACGACAACGGCGGCGACAGGGCCGATCAGCATCCATCGCCTAGCTTCTCTAAGCAAACTGCTAGAGACCGGCTGCTCGTTATCTGCGCGTTGAATCCCCAGCAACAATTCTTCTTTCGTTATAGGGTTCTTCTCGATGTCATCCTGATGTATAGCCAGTACTAGCTGGCACAGCGAATAAGCAGGCCCCGGAAAACCCTTACAAGATTTATAGAACTGATTTAGCGCTGCTGGCTCCAAACACAAGTCCGGCAAACCTACCTTTCCCAGATATGCCGACAGGAATTGAGAAGTTGTAGCAGCATTCATAGGTTCGAGCAGGAAATTATGCGACACATGCTGCCGCAGAGACCTGAATTCTTGCTTGTTATTAAGTCGCCTCTCTAACTCTGGCTCTCCGCAGAGAACAATATTAATGACGCGCTTCTGTGCAAGCTGAACACTGGATAGCCGATGAATTTCGATCAGGGTAATATCACTTAGCAAATGCGCGTCATCGAAGATGAGAATTAACGGTTTCTCGTCCCCATTAGCCATCGCATCTTCAAGATGCCGCTCCATACTGAAGGTATCCGGGATATCGAGCTCTTTCGCGAGCATGCTACGCAGCATGTCCGGCGATTCGATTGGATAGTCGAAATAAATAACCCGGTAGTCCTTGAGACGCATGAACTGTGTTAGTTTCTCACACACGCCGCTCTTACCTGTTCGCGGCTGCCCAATAAACTTAACGAATGCCTCAGAACTAAACAGGGCCGTATGCAAGCCTTGCATTGCCTGCAAATAAGGTCCATCGCTGAAATAGAAAGTCTGTCCGGCCACTTTAAATAGCTACACCTGTCTCATGATTAGTTCAAATTCTATGCTGCAATAAAGAATGGATATGATCGTCAAGGATTACGGCACCCTTGTTAAAATCCTAAGCTCAATTAGTAAAACTTAAGATCGCAATTCCTCAGCAGTTTCTCTTCCTTCTAGCTCAGCCTCTAGCTTCTTCTCATTGTCCAGCCTGAATTCTATATTCGATAAAATTCCTCTGAGTATATTCATCTCCATCACATCGATTCTGATGCGACTAAACAAGCGGCGCATTCGCGGCATAAGCTGCCGTGGATTCTCCGGATCATGAAATTTGATAGCAGTCATAACTCTCTCTAGATGCACATAGAAGTGTTCAACCTGCTCACCATTTGCCTTCTCCTGATCCCAGAAATCATCCTCGGCAGTAACCGGCTGCTCCTCCAAGGCTAACACCGCCTTGCGCACTTCATAGCAAACCACCATCACGGCCGCCGATAGATTCAACGAACTGTAGTTCGGGTCCGCTGGTATCTGTACATGGAAATGACACAGCTGGAGTTCCTCGTTGTTCAATCCTGCGTCTTCTCGGCCAAATACCAATGCGACTTTATTGACCCCCGCCTCTGCCACGGCCTTCTGCCCACACTGCTCCGGCGAAACCATCGGCCAGGGAATATTGCGCGACCGCGCACTTGCTCCGATAACCAAGCCACAGTCCTCGACTGCCGCCTGCAGGCTAGACACCACACGCGCATTGTCGAGAATATCCACAGCGGAGACCGCCCTACCCACGGCCACACCGCTAGGAAAATCCTCCGGCTGAACGAGAGTCAATTTACTCAGGCCCATATTCTTCATCGCTCGCGCGGTAGCTCCGATATTGCCTGGATGAGAGGTATTCACTAGAACTACACAGATCTGACTGAAATCAAACATTTTGCTGTCGCTACTCGTAAACAAAGAGCCGCGAATTATAGCAGGATAGATCCCGTGTCGCGGGCTAACAGCGGATAAATTCAGTCCAGAGCTGGCGTAAATCGTAATAGTTTCCTACTGCTTTCTTTTGTTTGCTATCATAGCCCCGAAAATCGGTGGCTGTAGCGCAGCTCATGCGCGGAAGTAATTCCCTAGGAACCCTTCTACAGACCCGTGGCAAATGGACTCCATCATCTCGATAGAAGTCCAAAATTGTTCCCTAACAGGCCGACGCCGGTTAGTACGCTCAGGAAGTCAGCAATGCACCCCTTGTTAAATATCGCGCTTCAAGCCGCTAGAGATGCGGCCGAGGCAATAGCACATAGCAGCGACCGTCTCGATAGAATTAAGATCATCAATGACGACCCGGCTCATTTTCTCACTTCGATGGATCTGGAAGCTGAGAAGACAATTTTCTATCACTTAGAAAAGGCCTATCCCGAGCACAGTTTTCACTCCCGCGCCTCTGGCCTAAAACAGGGAGAGAACAAAAATACTATTTGGCTTATCGACCCGCTTATAGGCAATAGAAACTTCGCCACCGGCTACACGCAGTTTGCTGTATCTCTGGCCTGCCAAATTGACGGGGTGGTGCAGCATGCAATCCTCCTCTGCCCTCTTCTACGCGAAGAATTTATTGCCACCCGAGGGGCCGGCGCTCGACTCAATTCCCATCGTATTCGCGTAGGCAAGCGCACGGAGATTCAGGGAAGTCTTATCGGTATCAATCCCGACGGCATGCAGCAGGACGTCGCTTTGGGTCTACAGACAGAATTCATGAATGCCGGTGCCAGCCCGAGGATCTCCGGATGCACTGCATTGGATATGGTACAAATTGCGGCAGACCGAATGCAGGGCGGCTGCGGGGCGAACGAGAACATGCTTAGCTTGGCTGCGGCCAAACTGATCCTGCAGGAAGCGGGCGGACTATTAGGCAGCGAAAACGGAAACCCTAATCTGACCGATGCGAAGGAATTGCTATACGGCAATCCGAAAATTTATAAGCAGTTAAGTATGCTACGTAAGGGCCTTATCCCCTAGCCTTTGCAACTTTCTGTGTCAGTCTGACCCTACTTTCAAAAGTAAGGTATATTGATCAATTCTAACGATCAACACTGACCTTGATTTCATATTTCCCATTGGGCTATTAATTAACTATGTCTTCGACTAGCAATAAGCACAGCTACAATCTGTCGGAAGGCTCCATTCAAAAATCCCTCGTCCGCATGACGACTCCGATGATCATCGGCATGCTCATGCTATTCACCTTTAGCCTCGTCGACACATTATTCATCAGTTTTCTTGGCACCGAGGCACTGACCGCTATTAGCTTCACATTTCCGGTCACCTTTACCATCATGAGCCTCGCTATTGGTCTCGGCATCGGCGCCTCCGCTGTCGTCGGCAAGTATCTGGGAAGATCCGAATACGAGAAAGCCAAAGAAGCCTCCACGGTAATAAACTACATATCCTTGCTACTCGCCGCTATCGTGGTCGCTATCTGTTGGTTCTTCATGGACAGCATATTTCACCTGATGGGGGCTAGCGAATCGTTAATGCCCGCGATCAGGGAGTACATGGTTGTCTGGTTCCCAGGCAGCATCATGGTCGTCTGCATTATGACCGGCAACAGCATATTGCGAGCCTGTGGCGACACCAAGACACCCAGCATGTTGATGGCTGCCGCGGGCCTCATCAATGCCATCCTCGATCCCATTTTCATATTCGGTCTCGGCCCCATACCCGCGCTGGGCATTCAGGGTGCAGCTTGGGCGACGATCCTTGCGTGGGGAGTCGGTTATTTCTACCTGATGTATATCCTCGTCATTCAAAAAGAACTGGTGAGCGGCTCTCTACCCAGCCGCCCGGTCATGATCTCTTCGGGTCGCGAGATGTTGCGCATTGGTGTTCCGGCAGCGGGAGCAAATATGATGACACCTCTGGCGGCGGGGATCATGACGGCTATCGCAGCAAGCTTCGGAGATGAGGCTGTGGCGGCTTTCGGCGTAGGCGCCCGACTCGAACCAATGGCCACCCTGATTGTCTTAGCGATGTCCTCCTCTCTACCGCCGCTCATCAGCCAGAATTTCGGTGCTGGCAAGATTGAGCGAGTTGAGGAAGCCTATCGACTCTCCATCAAATTTATTCTCGGATGGCAGATGCTGGTATATGCTCTACTGGCTCTTGGCGCTGGTGTGATTGCCTCAACATTCTCTGACGATCCTGAAGTGATCCAAACCATTAAGCTGTTTCTCTGGATATTGCCACTGGGCTACGGCATGCAAGGCATCATCATCCTGACGAACTCGTCATTGAACGCCCTGCATCGACCAATGTCTGCCCTCTATCTAAGCTCTGCCCGTTTCTTCGTGTTCTACGTGCCACTAGCCTATATCGGCAGTCAGTGGTTTGGGCTAGCGGGGTTCTTCGGAGGTGCTTTGTGTGGGAATGCCTTAATGGCCGCCATATCTCTACGGTCATTCAATAAGGCAATCTCTGGGGAACGGCAGGCACATGCAAATTCCGTCGAAAGCGCTGCCTAAGCTAGTGTAAGCAGCTCTCGTAGCAACTGCCGAACATGCCTGCCTAGCTGCGAAACAAGTTCTTCACGCCGTCTAGCAACGAGCTGGAAGCAGGCGGAGGCACAGCTGCTTCAGCCTCACTCTTACTCTCACTATCTGGCTCAACGAAGCTGAAACTCTTATCTTCAACCGTTGCTGGCTCATCGTCATAGCTCAGGCGATTGTTTGCCTGTTGGAAGGCCAGCATCTCCATGCAGATCTCGTTATACACTTCCTGCGAGAGCAACTCGGGCTGTTCCTTCATATTGAGGATAAACTGTTGGTCATTTGCTGCTGAAAGATAGTGTAGCTCCCTCTTCGAACTCAGTAGCAAACCTTCTTCCTTCGCGATGTTGTAGAGCGGCGTTCCACGCAGAGGAATATAGGGGAAGAAGAAGAAATGTTCCGGCTTGATTTCTTGGTTCAATTCAAGAGTCTTGCGCATATTCTCAGCCGTTTCTAGCGGTGCGCCTACTATATTGAACGTGAGTCGGTTGATGCCGGCCTTCTTGCAGTTTGCAGCGGCCTCTATAACCTGCTTGTTCGTCATCTTGCGACCAAGCATCTTCGCTCTGAATTCTTCGTCGCCACTCTCTATGCCAAACCAGATCGTGTGACAGCCCGCCTCCGCCGCCGTCTTACAGAATTCTTCGTTCATCACCTCTACACGTGAATTTATCGAGAAAGGAAGACGAATCTGCTCTTTATAGAGTGCGAAGAACGCTCTAACGAACTTTAGATTAGATAGGAACAGTTCATCCCAAAATTCAAAATAGCCCACACCGTACTTATCACGCAGACGAATAAGTTCATCTACCATATCTTGCGGGTCATACTTTCTGAGAAATGTCTTCTTGGTTTTCCAGCCTTCGAGAATCGGTGTATTACAGCAATAGGTGCAGCGATATGGGCAACCTCGCCCAGTCATTACCGGCAACACGAGCTTGCCCTTTGGTCCGAAGATTGAGGAATTTACATCCTTAAAACCATCCTCCTTTTCAAACACATCGTAGTCAGGAAAAGGCAGCGAGGCTAAGTCGCCGATCTGATGCGCTTCTGTTTCATAAACAGAGCCATCGACTAGCTTTTCCCACATGCCATCGGCTGGACCGTGTTTCGTGCCAAGCAAATGCTGTACGAGATTGCCGATAGCGTGCTCGCCGTCTCCAACGCAAATGTAATCGACATCGGGGCTCTCTATTGTTTGTTCCTGCGACAACATGGCTTGATAGCCACCAATTACCAGAGGTAGGTCCGGCATCAGTTTTTTGATTTCCGCGAAGTAAGGCTCCATCGGATACCAGTGCGGACTCATTATCGAGAAAGCGATGACATCGGCATCTAGCTCCTGAATCATCCGCGCATAGTTTTCCGGGGAATATTTTTCCGCATCTCGCAGAATTAGTACCGGCTCGAGCAGCACTTCCACATTCGGAAAGTCACGCTTTAGGTAGGCTGACATACTCGCGATTGGCATCGCTATTTCATTGCCATCTGGAGAATAGAAGGAGAAAGCAAGCCGCAAAGTTTTTTTCTTGACGCTGCCAAACCAGCGCGACTTATCCTGTGGATACGTCGGTCGATCATTGCCGACCGCAATAACATCTGCCTTGGAATTCATAGCTTGATCCTAAGTACTCTTTTCGAAGTAGCGATACTATGTTTAGTAAGACTCAGCTTACCGATTAACGCAAACAGCTTTCACTCATTTGCTATCGACTGAGTAGCGCCAAAGTATACCAGTATCCCAAATAATAATCATGAGATGCGGACCTCACAAAGCCCTGATAAATATGTGGTTAATGGCGGTTTGTCTACGCTGTGGTTTCCAGTAATGAAGGATTGCTTTATGCTTTACACCGTATCTGACAAGCCCTAGCAATGTAGGCTTATCAAAAGCTATCTACAGATTCGGAATACCTACGCCATGGATGCATTAGACGCTCTACACCTGAGAAGTTCCGTTCCCAAGCTGGGCGATCCTCCCCCTTCTCAAGAGATGCTCGAAAATATCTACAAAGCAGCGTTCACCGCTGCCGATCACGCCGTACTCAGGCCCTGGCGTTTTCTGGTGGTTAGGGGGAATTCGCGGCAGAGGCTTGGAGAACTCTTCGCTAAGGCCGGCTTAGCAAAGGACCCATCTCTGGAGCCAATTGCATTAGAAAAACTACGCCACAAACCACTGCGCGCTCCCTTGGTACTAGTCTGTATATCCAGCTTCAAGGCTCATCCTAAGGTGCCAGAGATCGAGCAAGATTTGTCCGCCGGCGCTGCCACGCAGAATATGCTGCTAGCCGTTTTTGCTCAGGGTCTAGGCGCGATGTGGAGAACTGGCTTTTTAGCCTACGACCCCATCGTTAAGAGCGGCCTTGGGCTGAGCTCCACGGAAAAAATCATTGGATTCCTTTACATAGGAACGATCGCGGGCGGCACTAAGCAATTATGTGAACCCGACGTTCAGTCCTATTTTCAAGAGTGGTAGCTGGGTAGGTAGACAGCTCGGTACAAATACTATGGCGAGTCAAAGCATAACTATTCAGTGTTGGAAGTGCGGAACCACCCTACGTAATTTGCTCCTGCCTTTCTCCCGATATGAAGAATGCAGCACCTGCAATGCAGATTTACATGCCTGCATTTCCTGCAAAAACTATGCGCCCACCCTTTCAGATAGCTGCAGCGAAGATCGCGCCGAATTTGTACTGGACAATGAAAAGGCCAATTTTTGCGACTTCTTCAAAGTGAACCCCAAGGCCTATGGTAACAAAGACGATGCCGCGGCAGCTGCTGCTAGGGCCAGTCTAGCCGAACTATTCGGAGAAGAGACAGAGCAAGATAGTGACGCTGACCCATCACCCACTGCGGAAGCGGACAAGGCTCTCGCTGAGCTGAAAAGTTTATTTGGCGACGAATAACATCAATCATAGCTGACTGCGGTGGCAAGCAAAAAACCACAGGCTTATTCATTCCTAGTTCATCTGGGGGGCGTACTATGGGTCTTAGCAAGAGGAGAATTGCTATGACAAACTTAATTAGAATAAGCTTGGCATCTTTAGCCATCACTGCAATCTTAGGATCTAGTGCAGTCTACGCCGATCATGGTCGGCGCAATATTGACGCGGAAGATTTTCTGCTCAATGCTGCCCTTAGCGTTGCGCTAGACCGACCGCAACGCTCTCTTCATGGTCGCGAGTATCGTCACGAGCGTGATGATTCGGCGCGTAATGATCGCGGCAGACACGCTAACCGAGAAGGCTATGACGGCGCGAGCTTCACTAGCGAAGCAATTCGTGGCGGTAAATCGCGCCGAACACGAATCATCGAAAACCCCTATCCAAATAGGCCAGTAATCGGTGTTAGCTTCACCGGCATCGATCATAACGCCGTCCATATAAATGATGTTATAACCTACCCAAGGAAAAGACTGATCAGCCGCGCCGGCTATTCTCTTAGCCTCTATCATCCCAGTCGATTCTTAAACACCAGGGGGTATGTTGACTACATCAGTGTCAAGGCGAAGCGGAAGGAATACTTTACGGTTACGTTTCACTACGAATAGCCTAGCTAGAGATCTCAAATATTACTCCCCAGTTGAATATTCGAGCTCTAGCTTAGCCTAGCGAAGCACTGCTATACTCGCTCCGTCCAACCAGAATAGACGACGATGCGAAACACGATTTTCTCTACACCGATAGTTACCCCCCTGCTACGCCTTCTAGCAATTTTAATTCTCAAACTTGTCGGCTGGACGTCCATCGGCAGCAAAGTCTCTGTTCCAAAATACGTCCTTATTGGCGCACCTCATACCAGTAACTGGGATTTCCCGCTGATGTTGCTAGTTGTATTGGAGTTGCGATTGCAGCTCTATTGGATGGGCAAACACACCCTCTTCCCCTTCCCATTTTCCGGCCTCATGAAATGGTTAGGGGGCATTCCAATCAATCGTGCCAAGTCACACAACGTTGTGAACGAGATCGTCAGCCAGTTTAAGAACAGCGATAATTTTGTTGTCCTAGTACCACCAGAAGGCACTAGGAGCAGGGTAAGTGAATGGAAGACCGGCTTCTATCACATTGCGAATAACGCCGAAGTTCCCATATTAACTGGCTATGTGGATGCAGAGAAAAAAGAAGCGGGATTCGCAGACTTCTTCTACCCCACAGGAGATCTAGATGCAGACATGAAAGAAATTCGCGGCTTCTATGCCGAGAAGAAAGGCTTGAGAGCTGAGAACAGCTAGACTAGAGCCGAAGGCTTAAGCTCAGAGCTCGACGCGACGCTATTACTGCCTTCAACGCCGGCGATAGGATACTCCAAACACTTTAAAAGACTCTCAAAAACAAACTGCGCATACTCTTGCTTACCAATGTCTCGCAATTTAAATTTCCATCGTTTTAGGTGCCATTGTTGTAGCTGAGCCGTCACTTGAGAGGCTAATAACTCGGGCTGATCGCAAACGAATTGGCCGCTAGCCACACCGGCACGAATAGCGTCCATGAGTATGCCTTCGAAACGTAGCTCAAGCTCGAGTGTTTGTTGTTGTTGTTCTCGCGGCAGGCCCTTCAATTCCATGAAGCAGAAATAATACCAGGGGCTCAATTTTTCCATGGCGAATATTTCCCCATAGACGATTGCACGAAGGCTCTGGAGTGGCTCTAAATCGTGAGAGCTTAGCCCGCCAACTATCTGCTCGATAGTACTTCTTAGTACACCCTCTATCACTGAAGCGAGATCGTTCTTACTACCGATATAAGCATAGAGGCCGCCCATGCTTATGCCCGTCTCTCGACTCAAGTCTCTCAGACTCATCGCCTGAAAACCTTTAGTATTAGCTAGATTAAAAGTGGCAGAGAAGATCTTTTCAAGATTGCCGATGGCGATTTTTGGGTTTTTAATCTCCATCTTGTGTTTGTGCATTTCGAAAACACTACGCCAAAAAGTCTCTCCCTCTAAGCTCCAAGCTTCGTTGAAGGACTCCATGGTAATTTCTATTGGCCAATCTGCCATTTCCCTTCTACCTTCTCTGACTCGTTTTAATCTCTACACTTCAACCACAGTTACGCAACACAGACGTGATAGTTAACCACAAAAAAGGCTTCTATTCGAATAACATAGAAGCCTTTTAGATGAACGCCTATCTCTCGACACTAACTCTAGACGCTCACTCTAGACGCTCACTCTAGACACTATGCCTATAGTTCTCGAGCTTTACATCATCGCTGCAAGAGTCGCTTTCGCATCCGCGCTGGCGACGTGACTAATACTAGCAACGATTCCTGCCAGCGTTTTCAGGTCGGCGGGAGCAGCAGCCGCGTCGATGATGCGGGCAGTGATTTCCTTCCCTTCAGCGGTTGCAGAATGGCTGATATTCGCCACCGCTCCAGCTAGAGCCTGATATCCTCGACCTACACTCGCGTCTTCAGAAATAGCCATGAGTGCGGCCTTGTCTGCATCTGACGGAAAATGATTGAGATTGTGTAACACGGTAGCGATCGTCTTCTGGGCTGAAGCATTGTCGGCCAATGCGAACTGACTGAAGCAGGCCATTAAGGCAAGGATGATGATGTTGCGCGTAAGAGTAATTTTCATAGTGATCTCCTCAGAACAAAACTAAAATTTTATGCAGCGTCTTGAGTGTACCCCAAAATATCGCGGCAAAACAGATTGCCTGCCGCACCAAACTTGTGCATGAACCCACTACAGCCAATAGGAGGCAATAGCTGCTGAGCCGGCCACCACACAGAGTCCTAACGAGACGCGCCGCAAATTCTGGTGCGAGATTCGATGCATAGTACGTATAGCGACCCAATACCCGGCCAACGTTGCAGGCATCAACGGCAATGAGATCATAATATGCTCCATGCCGAATCGCCCGATGCTGGACAGCATCAGCAGAGACATAAAACAACTGACCACGAAGAATGCCGCCAGATTCGCTCTGATAAAATCGTTCTCTTGGTGTTGCATCACCAATGCCATAGGCGGCCCACCGATTGAGGTACTGGTCCCCATGAACCCTGAAAGAAAGCCTGCACAGAAAAGCGACTTGCCATTCGCCTTAAAAACGATATTACTCATACTGAGAGCCACCGCGACTAGAACGGACAGACCTAGCCAGAGTGCAAGCGCCTGTTGATCAATCCAGAGCAGCAGGAAGCCGCCGGATATAGTCCCTGGAACTCTCCCAAGAATCGCAAACTTCAATCCACGAAACGATATCGAGCGCCAGTGACTATAGGAATTTGCAATCGACAGGGTTAACGCCGAAATTGTTATGGGCGCAGGGACATAAAGCGGATCTATCAAGAAAAGAATCGGCGCCGCGACGATAGCCAAGCCGAAACCGATCGAACTCTGCACAAACGAGCCAATGAATATTACGAATACTACTATTGCGATTTCCATAAGCGGTTACGGGCAAGATCAGTGCGGCATTGAGCCGGCTGCTAGTAAAGAATGGGGTGACTTAGTGCACACCTAGTGACGAGAAAACTACTCTTCAGTGAGGGCCTGCTTCTCCAGCAGAGCATCATAGCCGCCTTCGTTAACCACTTCCTGAAAACCTATCTCCATTAACATTTCGAGCGCAATGCCTGCGAATGTCCCCTGACTACCATCATATATGTGCACCTCGATGAAGGTGTCGGGCACGTCTACAAATATCCTATGGCCGATATCGCCGTGAGGAATGTTAATAGCACCTTCGATATGCCCGCAGCGGTATTCCCTTTGAGAGCGCACATCAATCCACACAATGTTGTCATTCAACTCTGCAGCTTTCGACGCCGGCACAAGTTCGAAGAGGCTTAACCCAGTCAGGAGGAAAACTAGAAGCAGCGTTATTCTCTTCATGTCCGCTCGGCTCAGAATTGAGCGCACGATAATACTCGCATCTAGCCACAAGCGCTAGGTTGCCGCTGGCGCGCAGGACTCTTACAATGAGGCTACATAGGTAGTTATTATTCAAGCCGTTAGCCTAAACCTCTAATTGGGCAACTGTCTCAGGAATAATCTTAGTAACAACTTTAGCAACAGTTTTTGCAACAACAAGGAAGAAGTTCATGAAATCACGCGCTGCGGTTGCATTCGAAGCAGGCAAGCCCCTAGAGATTGTCGAAGTCGATCTGGAAGGTCCAAAAGCCGGAGAAGTCCTCGTTGAAATCAAGGCCACTGGCATCTGTCATACCGATGCATTCACCCTTTCAGGCGATGATCCTGAAGGCGCCTTCCCCGCAATACTTGGCCATGAAGGCGCAGGCATCGTCGTAGAAGTCGGCCCTGGAGTGAAATCCCTAAAGGTTGGCGACACTGTTATCCCTCTCTATACACCCGAATGTCGTGAATGTGATTTCTGCCTGAACCCCAAGACTAATCTCTGTCAATCGATACGCGCGACACAGGGTCAAGGACTGATGCCGGACGGCAGCAGCCGCTTCTCTCTTGATGGCAAACCCATCTTGCACTACATGGGATGTTCCACGTTCTCCAACTACACCGTATTACCGGAGATCGCCCTAGCAAAGATTCGCTCCGATGCCCCCTTCGATAAGGTGTGCTATATCGGCTGCGGCGTTACTACTGGCGTGGGTGCGGTGGCGTTCGATGCCAAGGTAGAACCCGGTAGCACGGTCGCTGTTTTCGGGCTCGGCGGCATCGGCCTGAATGTCGTCCAGGGAGCATCGATGGTCGGTGCAGACAGAATCATTGGCATCGACCTCAATGACGATCGCGAGCAACTCGCACGGAATTTCGGTCTGACCGACTTCATCAACCCACGCAACATCGATGATGTCACCGAGGCCATCATCGACTTAACCGGCGGTGGCGTAGACTATTCATTCGAATGCATAGGCAACACTACAACCATGCGTCAGGCCTTAGAGTGCTGCCACAAGGGATGGGGTGAGTCTTTTATTATCGGCGTAGCCGGCGCCGGGCAAGAGATCTCGACACGCCCATTCCAGCTGGTAACTGGCCGCTCATGGAAAGGCACGGCTTTCGGTGGCGCACGCGGACGCAGCGATGTGCCAAAGATTGTCGACTGGTACATGAATGGCAAGATCCAGATCGACCCGCTCATTACCCACACGATGCCGCTGGAGGACATCAATAAGGCATTCGATCTAATGCACGAAGGCAAAAGCATTCGCTCTGTCGTACTCTTCTGAATGGCAGTTCTATCAATTCATCCGTAAAACACAAATCGAGTAATCTCTATGAAATACCTTCACACAATGGTTCGAGTACGCGATCTGGATAAATCCTTGGAGTTTTACTGCGAACATCTGGGGCTCAAACAGCTTAAGCGCCGCGATTTCGAGGAAGCTCGATTTAGCCTAGTGTTCCTAGCGGCGGATGGCGACGAGGATGCGCAGGTAGAGCTTACCTATAACTGGGACCCTGAAGAATACGACGAGGGCCGTAATTTCGGTCACCTAGCCTATGCAGTAGACAATATCTACGACACTTGCCAGAAACTGATGGATGCCGGCGTTACAATCAACCGTCCTCCGCGAGATGGCCATATGGCATTTGTTCGCTCGCCGGATAATATCTCCATCGAACTGCTGCAACGGGGCGACGCACTGCCCGCGCAAGAACCGTGGAAGAGCATGGAAAATACCGGCAAGTGGTAGCTATAAGCGCTCGCCGAGCTTGAGCTAATCTGGCCGCTCGTTTATCATAGTGCCACTTCGAAATACGCTATTCCCAGCGCAATTCTAGCCACTAATGGGCAACCTAAAACACTGGAAGGGTCACTATGCAACTACTTGATGGCAAGTCCTGCTCGGAGAAAATTCGTCAAGAAATAGCTCAGAGCGTCTCTGAAATTACAGCCAACGGCCAACGCGCCCCTCACCTCGCCGCAGTGCTCGTCGGCAATGACGGCGCCTCGCAGAACTATGTTGCCTTCAAGATAAAAGACTGTGCCGAGGTAGGCTTCGAATCAACTACGATTCGTCTCGAGGACACCATTAGCGAGCAGGAATTGCTGGCCAAGGTCGAAGAGCTAAACAACGACGATGCGATCGATGGCTTCATCGTACAGCTGCCGCTGCCCAAACATATCGATGAGAACAAGATCATCTTGGCTATCAACCCTGCCAAGGATGTCGATGGTTTCTGCCCCGAAAACGTCGGCCGCCTCAACCTGGGGCTGCCCACTTTTATATCGGCGACGCCGAATGGCATCATGGAGCTGCTGAAACGCTACGAGATAGACACGACGGGCAAACACTGTGTCGTCCTAGGGCGCAGCAACATAGTAGGCACGCCTATGGCCGTGCTGATGTCCCGCAACACCAACCCAGGCAACGCGACCGTCACCATCGCCCATAGCAGGACAAAGAACCTCGCAGCACTATGTGCAAGCGCCGATATACTCATCGTCGCTATTGGTAAGACAGAATTCGTCACCGCCGACATGGTCAAGGAAGGCGCCGTCGTTATCGACGTAGGTCAGACGAGAGTTCCAGATGACACCAAGAAATCAGGTTTTAGAAACGTAGGCGATGTGGATTTTGAGAACGTGAAAGACAAGTGCTCCCATATCACTTATGTAACTGGAGGTGTTGGTCCTATGACACGCGCCTCTTTGCTACAAAACACCCTCAAAGCCCACCAGAGAAGATAGAGTAAATATCATGTTTCAGTCACTTCCAGCTCTTCCCGCAGACCCCATTCTGGGACTCATGGCCAGCTACCGCGCCGACAACAACCCGAAGAAGATCGATTTGGGAATCGGCGTTTATAAAAACGAGGCTGGCGATACGCCAGTAATGACGGCGGTTAAGAAAGCCGAGGGCATGATTCTCAATTCGCAGATGACGAAAAGCTACGTGGGCCCGACTGGCTCAGCCGACTACAATGCAGTGGTGGCGGAATTGTTGTTGGGAAAACCTCTCAATGACAGCCTAGGCAAGCGACGGGTTACCGTGCAATCCCCCGGTGGCTGTGGTGGCCTGCGACTCGCCGCCGAGTTCATTAAATCAGCCAACCCCGACGCAACCGTCTGGGTAAGCAATCCAACCTGGGCGAACCACGTTCCTCTGCTAGGCTCTGCTGGACTCAAGATCGCCGAGTATCCCTACTACGACTACGACAGTCATAGCGTGAAATTCGATGAGATGATGGAATGCCTTAGCAAGATTGGTAGCGGCGATATCGTGCTGCTACATGGCTGCTGCCATAATCCCTGTGGTGCCGATCTGAATCAGCAGCAATGGCAACAAGTACGCGACGTAGCGCTCAAGCAAGGCTTCACCGTGTTCATCGACCTCGCCTACCAGGGTTTAGGAGATGGCCTAGAAGAAGATGTCTACGGCACACGCCTACTCGCCGAGTCTCTACCGGAATTGATCGTGGTCAGCTCCTGCTCGAAGAACTTCGGCCTTTACCGTGAGCGCACCGGTGCGATGACATTAATCTCCGATAGCGATGCCACAGCTTCGATTGCTACTACCCAGATAGCTGCTGCCGCGAGAGCAATGTACTCAATGCCACCCGATCATGGTGCAGCAATCGTTCAGCTGATTCTCTCGGATGATGCATTGCGCACGGAATGGGATGCTGAGCTAACCGAAATGCGCGATCGCATAAACGGTCTGCGCGCCCAATTCGTTAGACAGATTCAATCTATTGGCATCGAGCAGGATTTTGGCTTTATCGAGAGAGAGAAAGGC
>Ga0316189_10003332_pt1 | contig 15622 bp, 14 predicted proteins | sample LowCovwburrow_MG_FD_204930 | JGI IMG/M metagenome (GOLD analysis project Ga0316189, IMG submission 204930) | Coastal sediment microbial communities from Maine, United States - Lowes Cove worm burrow | ecosystem: Environmental > Aquatic > Marine > Coastal > Sediment | place: USA: Maine... | reverse complement strand
GTACGCGGCGGTGGCTACATGTTTACGCCCAAGGTGTTGACGGTCTGTGCTGTAAAGGATGAGCCATGAGGCTGTATCCTGTCACCATCATGGGACGAACCTTAACGGTTATGCTGGTCGGTATTGCCTTGGTCGCGGGGATATTGCTGGCACAGTTATATTGGGAACGCCAAGCCTTGCTCACCGATATTGGGGGCTGGCACGTGGTGACGCGCATCACGGGCGTGGTCCAAAAGATCGAAAAAACGCCTGCTGCTTTACGGTCATCTGTTCTCAGAACTTATCAAGGTCCGGGGTTTCGCATCGCGTGGTCGCCCCAAAGCCCTTTGGTTACGAGTCCTCTTCGATGGTCAAAGCGTCTTATTCGCCAAGCTTTGATCCGTCAGCTTGGCACCATCAGCCGCGAGGATGTACGCATCGGCATGGGTGAACTGGGTGGGCGCCACACTTTGCAATCATCTGACCGCAGGGGGCGAATGATGCACGGCCAAGAAGGCTTTGCCCGCCGGGCCATCATCGTGTCGATACGTTTGACGGATGGGACATGGCTGAGCTTTACCACCCCGCTGGCCCCTCGCCAAGACGTGTTGGGTTTACGGTTCTTTTGGCTGGGGGCGCTGGGTCTTTTAATCGTCGTTGTTGTGAGTGTTGTCGCCGTTCGTCGGGCAACGGCACCGTTGCAAATGTTTGCACGGGCCGCCGAACGTTTGGGTACGGACTTCAATGCCCAGCCCGTGGCAGAAACGGGACCGCGTGAGGTATCGCGTGCGGCTAAGGCTTTCAATCTCATGCAGCAACGTCTGCAAGCCTTTGTGAAAAATCGCACACAAATGTTAGCTGCGATTTCTCATGACTTGCGGACGCCTATCACACGCTTGAAACTGCGCGCCGAATTTATGGACGATGACGAACAACGTCAAAAAATGCTCGACGACCTAGATGAAATGGAAAGCATGATCGCCGCAACATTACAGTTTGCGCATGACGACGTTATCGGTGAGCCCGTTACAAATCTGGATTTTGCGACCTTGGTACGAGACTGTGCCCGTCTGGACAATGTGAACTGTACTTTGCCGGATGAATTGATCCTTGCCGGACGGCCTTTGGCGCTCAAACGCTTGGTAAATAACTTGCTTGGCAATGCGCTCCGTTATGCAACAACGGTTAACGTCGAACTTTTTGCGACAGACGACACAATTACTTTAAGCATATTTGATGACGGTCCCGGTATTGCCGAAGATATGTTAGAGCGTGTTTTCGAGCCGTTCGTGCGGGGCGAGGGGTCGCGGTCCCGAGAAACCGGCGGCGTAGGTTTGGGGCTAGCTTCGGTGCGCACCATCGCCCAAGCCCATGGTGGAGACGTGGTGCTGACGAACCGTGACAGCGGTGGTTTGGAAGCGCGTCTTACACTGCCCAAGGGTTAGGATGGGTAAGAAATACTCATCACTTCAAGTTCTTCTTCCCCCGCAGGTGTGAGCACATTCACCAGATCGCCCATGGATTTTTTCATCAGGGCGCGCCCGATGGGGGAGTCCATGCTGATGAGCCCTTGGCTTGGGTCCGTTTCATCTTTGCCAACGATGGTTACATTTTTCACATCACCGTTTTCACGTTCATAGCTAACCGTGGCCCCAAAGAAAATTTGGGTCTGGTTTTTTTGGTCACGGGGATCGGCGACGGTGACCTTTTCAAGGCGTTTACGTAAGTACCGCACGCGCCCGTCAATTTGGCGTAATCTCTTTTTGCCATAGATATAATCGCCATTTTCAGAACGATCGCCATTGCCTGCGGCCCAGTGGACCGTGCGCACCACTTCGGGCCGTTCAATGTCCCATAACTGAACCAGTTCAGCTTGCAACGTTTGAAAACCCTTGGGCGTGATGCAGTCAGAAGAGGACGACATCTAACCGGACTCGGAGACCAAAAGCGGGACAGATGTGACAGCTCGTGTTTCTTGGTGAAGCCGCCATGCCTTTGTATCAGAAGCTTGACCGTCTTCAACAGCAACGATCAACCACACAAAATCAGGTTCAAAGGCCATGTCTAAGTCGGTTTGGGAGGGTTCTGCTGGGTGGTCGGGGTGCGAATGATAGTGGCCAATGATGTCTTCGGTGGTGTGTCTTATATCTCGCATGACCTCAAAACGGATTTGTGGATCAACTTCAAAGCTGTCTTTCTGGCTTCCCTCGGCCATGTTGGGGCTGGCTGCAATGCGGGTGACGCTTAAAAAACCATCCGTGTTTATGCGACCAATCAACAAACCACAGCATTCTTGAGGGTACGCTTTTTCAGCCTGGGTCTGGATTTTGGTGAGTTGATCGGAACTGATCGCAATCATAGCCGCGCCTTTATTGTCCGGCGTAAACGCGGCCGAGCACTTTTCCCGATGTTGTATCTAACATCCAGACTTGATCGGCGCGCACACCGTCACTGGCGGTAATAATAATCAACTGTGCCCCCGAAGGGGATGCCGATACAATGCTGGCTCCTTTGGGAAGGTCCAAGGTAATATCACCAAAGGCTGTGTTCGGCATTGGTGCCGTTTCAAGGGACCCGGAGACGGGGGCCTCGGGCATAACTTCGCTCGGAGCTTTTTCAGATCCGCTATAATTAAAAAACTTAAAGTCAGGATTTTGAGACTTCTGATATAGTCCGTAAGCCATCAACGTCATTAAGATGGCGATCAGAACGCTCATTATAATAACAACGCCTTTTAGTGCATTCATGAGTATAGACCTTAATATGAAAAACAACGCTACACAGACGACATACACCGTGACCGTACCGAAAGACAAGGCCGGGGTTCGCTTAGATAAGTTTTTAGCGGACGAGGTCGAAGGGTATTCACGTTCGCGGATCAAGTCTCTGATGGATGCCAGTCATGTGTCTGGGGCGGGTGGTCCCGTCAGCGATGCGTCTAAAAAGGTGCGTGCAGGGGACGTTTACACCGTCACCATCCCCCCCGTTGTCGCCGCCGAGCCAGAGCCTCAAGACATTCCTTTGACGGTCGTTTACGAAGACGATGACGTGATCGTCATTGATAAGCAGCCGGGGCTTGTGGTGCATCCTGCTGCGGGGAATGCGGATGGAACTTTGGTGAATGCCCTGTTGCACCATTGTGGCAACAGCCTGTCTGGGATCGGCGGTGTCGCGCGTCCCGGTATCGTGCATCGGTTGGACAAGGGTACTGGTGGCTTGATGATCGCCGCCAAAAATGATGCGGCCCATGAAGGCTTAAGCAAACAATTTGCAGATCATTCTATGGATCGTGCCTATCTGGCCTTGGTGTGGGGTGTGCCCATGCCGCCCAAGGGGAAAGTCGAAGGCAATATTGGACGTAGCCCCCAAAACCGCAAAAAAATGGCCGTGGTGGATCGTGGTGGGAAATACGCGCTGACACACTATAAGGTTTTGAAAATTTACGGCGATGTTGCGTCCTTGGTTGAATGTCGTCTCGCCACCGGGCGGACCCATCAAATTCGGGTTCATATGGCATCACTGGGCCATCCGGTGATTGGGGATCCTGTTTATGGTGGCGGTGGGCGGAGCAAGAGATCAAAGCTTAAAGGGGGCGCGCGCGAAGCCATAGATGCACTCGATCATCAGGCGCTATATGCCTATGAAATTGGTTTCATCCACCCGCGTACGCAAGAGAAGGTTTTTCTTGCTAACAAAAAAGATAACTTTATCAATGAACTGTGCCAAGAGTTAGAAAGAATTTGACAAAAATATAAACCCGAGTAAAATAGTATGGTATTAAAGATCACCTCATGATAAGAGTGATCGAAAGTCATATTTTGGTTTATTTTTTGGAGATTTTCATCATGGCACAGGCCCTTAAAGTCCGCCCATCGACTGCTCAAAAAGCAAAAGCGCCAAAAGCACCAAATGTGACAACGCCCCTTGCAGGCTTGGGGATTTCCCCTGAACAGAACTTGTCACGCTATCTTCAAGATATTCGTAAATTCCCCATGTTATCGCTTGAGGAAGAGCAAAGCTTGGCAAAGCGCTGGGTGAAAGACGGTGATGAGCAAGCCGCCCATAAATTGGTGACCAGTCACCTCCGTCTGGTGGCAAAAATCGCCATGGGCAACCGCGGCTATGGTTTGCCAATTGCAGATCTCATTGCCGAAGGTAATATCGGTATGATTCAAGCCGTAAACCGTTTTGACCCTGAAAAAGGTTTTCGAGTTTCGACCTATGCCATGTGGTGGATTAGGGCGGCCATGCAGGAATACATCTTGCGGTCTTGGTCCTTGGTTAAAATAGGGACGACGGCGGCACAAAAGAAATTATTTTTCAATCTTCGTCGTCTTAAGGGGCAAATGAAAGCCTACGAAGATGGCGACCTGACACCTGAACATGTTGAACATGTGGCCGAACGCTTGGGCGTTTCAGAGCATGAAGTCGTCAATATGAACCGTCGCCTCAGTGGGGCAGATTCTTCACTCAACGCGCCAATGCGTATGGATGCACAAGGAGAATGGCTCGACTGGCTGGAAGATGATCAAGATAACCAAGAAGACATCCTTTCAGATGCTCAAGAACTTATCGAACGTCGTCAGCTCTTGGCTGGGGCGATGAAAGGGTTGAACGAGCGCGAGCAGACCATTTTGACTCAGCGACGTTTGAAGGATGTGCCGCAGACTCTCGAAAGCTTGTCTCAATCGTTTGGCATCTCAAGGGAACGGGTACGCCAAATTGAGGTGTGTGCTTTTGAAAAGCTACAAAAATCCATAAAAAATGCGGTTATCGAACAAAAGATTTCACACTAACCGGCGCTGTGATTAGGCTGGTTTTTTGAACGCATGTTCCATGTGATGTTCTTGCTCTACAGCGCGTTGTTGTTCGACAAGGTCAGCGACATGAGGCCCCCATTCTTCAATGAGTTCTTTTTGCTCTCCGCGAAGTTGAGCCACTTTGCGTTGCTGCATAATAACAACAAAAGAACTGATCAATGTGGGCAGAGCTAAGAAAATCAGCCATCCAAACGCAGAAGCGGCATACATGACCAGCATCGCAACAAGGTCCGTGGTGATCATCAGGGCGGCATTAAACGTATTTTCTCCGCCCCACAGTTGAACGATGTAGGGAAAGACGCCAATAAAATTAACGGAACCGACACTAAAAGTGGCACTTTTCCCTTTGCTGCGATCAATGATATAGGCGACAAAAGTCGGCAATAACCCGAAAAATAAGACAACCATCGTCGGTCCTGCAAGCACCACAAGGAAGGTGCCCACAAGTAAAACCCATGTAAGGGCTGAACTTCTACGTTGATTTTGTTGTTGATCTTGTTCGCTCATATCAGCCTCCCTACATCATCATCACGAAAATAATGATTGTCGTTGCAATCATGGCTGAAACAACAGCAAACATAGCCGTGGCTTTTTCACCGGCCTCTAGAGCAACTTGGTCTTGGTCAACATCTTCACCAACAATGGATTGAATCTCGGCCTCGGTCGTTGAAAAATTAAATTGCGCTTGTTTAAAGGCTAAGGCGTCACTGTTACGTCGATCTGCATTATCGATCAGATCAAACAAGTCTGGCAGGCTGCCTTGGCGGACAAGAGACGGTATCTCTTGTTCAATCGCATGTTGGGTGGTGCGGCTGTGATATGTGCCAATCGCAGGCTGAAGCAAGCCGCCGATCCAACTGGAAAGGCCGAATAAATTTTCATGAGCCTGACGCCATTGAACAAGGGCATATAGGCTTAACAATCCAATCAAGGAACTATTTTCTACGGGGCTACAAAGCGCCTTTAGGTGTGGCTGAATGTCATGATTGAAATGTGTGGCAATGAAGGCTGCTATGTGTTTGTCGATTGGTCGAGCGTTTTTGTCCGTTTCATCAGATATCCTGTCAAGCGTGGGAAGCAGGTCATCAATTTCGTCAACGAATTCGTGGACAAGAAGTTCACCCTGACAGGGCAGCTTGCGGTTCAATTCATACAGACAGCGTTCCATGCCGTAGCCCATTTCATTGAGCTTAGCGAACGAGCGTAACGTGTTAAACGTTTTGAGCATTTCGGATGTTTCTGCATTCGAAGATGTTTGAATCGAGGCCCAATACCCGAAAAGATCCCTTGCAATGATCTCGCCTTGAATTTGAAAGCTACCTTTTCTCAGGTATTCAGCTGCATACGCAGTGCCAAAGCCACTGGGGGTGAAAGAAAAACCCTTGAAGCGGATCGGCGCTTGGGGGTCTAAGAGCATGCAAACTTTACTGATGAACACATCGTCAGAGGCTTCAGGCTTACCTTCATGGACTTTGCAAAAAGTGATGAGCCCAGAGATCGCTTCAGCGAGATCTGACATTTCCAGAGACTTGCGTAGCCAGCCCTCCAAGGTCCCTTTTTTGACGACCTTAACAGCATCGGAAACATTTTGAGAAAGAACATGGGCAACGATGCGGGGGGAATAATATTCACGCCCCATAAACTCAAAAGGCCCCCTCGCTTTGACGATGCTTTTCCTTTGCGTGATATGAGGCTTTTGTCCTTCAATCCAGCGCCCAATACTTTCAAGTGTCCAACGCTCTTCTGGATCATCGGCAAGCAGTCCGCGGATGACCTCAATGAGTTGCAGGGGAACGCGTTCTTTGCTGCACAGGAACTGGTAGCTTCCTTCTTGGGATTTTCCAGCGATGATTTCATCATCGCTAAGCTTTTGAACGGGGTTTTTGCTGATCAGCAAAAAGACGAGTAAAATTCCAAGGGCATAAAGATCATCTTCGATGGTCCCTGTCCCTCGCCCTGATCGCATGGCCATTGCACGTTCTAAAGATTCGTAAACAATGGGTTGGTCATGGCCCGGAGGTGAACTGACGCATTCACCAAAAACAAGTTCTTGCTGTTCTTCATCCATGAAATAGAGGTTTTCTAGACGAACGGCTCTGTGGACGAGTCCCATTCCCTCAAGGCGTTTGAGAGCGGGAATGAGCTGATCAACAAATTTAGCGCCGACCTCATACTCACTGATATGGGCAGGGTTTTTACCAAATGAATCCAAAAAGCGCCCGCCCATGGGGCGTTCGAAAATAATAACCATGCATTTTTGGCCGGATGGTGACCAAAACACAGAGCCAAAATCAATCAAGGGCATGAGGCCGCTGATGCTTGCATTGCGAATTTTGAACATCGTCTGCGTGGCCGTTGGTACGACCGGGGAACAGACCAGAGCGAAAAGGTTGCGCGCAGGTTCCTTGCGATCTTCTACGGTAAACGCAGGAGCCGTCGGCGAATTTAATTCCGGTAAGGACATCGCGGGAAAAATGAGATAACGGCCTTTTAAGGCAGCTGGCGGATGTTGGTCATTGTTACCAGCTTCAGCAGGGGCGTTTGTTTGTTCGGGTTCAGGCGGCAAAACACCAGCCTCTTCCGTTGAAAGAGGTTGTGTGGTTGTGTCTGGTTCAACCGTTTCTACGGCTTGTTCCAGGGCTTCTGCCATTGTGGCCCTCCAGCTCGAATTCTACGAGCGTACTAAACAGGGCAAAATCGTACCTAATAAAGCTCAAAGAATCAATGGGTTTGAGGCTTTATCTTAAAGCGTATGATTAATGCTATGTTTATGGCGATTCCTAATCAGAGAATGGGTCTGTGACCAAAATTGTATCTTCGCGTTCCGGGCTGGTGGACAGAAGCGCCACAGGGGCTTCAATCAGCTCTTCAATGCGACGAACATATTTAATCGCCGTGGCCGGAAGATCAGCCCAACTGCGGGCTCCGTATGTGGTTTCAGACCAGCCTTCCAAGGTTTCGTAAATCGGTTCGACGTTTTCTTGTTCCTTGGTGGATGCTGGCAAGTAATCTAGTTCGCGACCATTTACGCGATAGCCAACACAGACCTTCAGTTCGTCCATGCCGTCCAAAACATCAAGCTTTGTCAAGGCGATACCCGTGATGCCATTCACCTTGACGGCTTGACGTACCAGTACCGCATCGAAATAACCACAGCGGCGTGGGCGCCCGGTGGTGGTGCCAAATTCATGACCGCGTTCGCCCAATCCTTTGCCAACATCGTCAAACAATTCGGTTGGGAAGGGGCCCGCACCCACACGGGTGGTGTAAGCTTTTGTGATGCCCAAAACGTAATCAATCGCGTTTGCGCCCATGCCAGTACCTGTTGCCGCTTGGCTGGCGACGACGTTGGACGAGGTCACAAAGGGGTAAGTTCCATGGTCAATATCGAGCATTGTCCCTTGAGCGCCTTCAAACAAAATACGTTTTCCTGCGCGTTTGGCTTCATCCAAGGCTTTCCATGTGGTTGCGACATAGGGCAACAACTTGGGGGCTAGCTCCATCAATTGGGCAACGATTTCGTCGGCGTTGAGTTCATCCTGACCAAAGCCGCGCAAAAGAGCGTTGTGGTGGAAGAGCATTTTTTCCACTTTGGTTTTGACCAATGCTTCATCGTTTAAATCGCCTGCTCGAATAGCACGTCTGGCAACTTTGTCTTCGTAGGCTGGGCCGATGCCACGTCCCGTGGTGCCGATCTTGGCATTGCCAAGGGCTTCTTCACGGGCTTTGTCCAGATTGGCGTGCAGAGGCAAAATCAAGGGTGCGTTTTCAGCGACCTTTAAGCTTTCAGGTGAAATCTCTGCACCTTGGGCCCGCAGCGTATCAATTTCATTGAGCAAGTTCCAAGGGTCCAAAACGACACCATTGCCGATGATCGAAAGGGTGCCTTTGCGCACGATGCCCGATGGCAAGATGTGCAGCTTGTAGACCACGCCGTCGATGACCAGTGTATGCCCCGCGTTGTGTCCGCCTTGAAAACGTGCGACCACGTCGGCGCGTTCAGACAGCCAATCAACGATTTTGCCTTTGCCTTCGTCACCCCATTGCGAGCCGACGACAACCACATTGGCCATTTTGTATCCCCTTAAGTTTTTATCTGTCGAGTTTGTTCACAGTGCCACTTTCCAGCACATGTGAACAGCCCAATTGCTCAGCAGTTTGCCGAGCGTTATCTGAATGTTTGAGTCCAGCCAAAGTCCGCCAGCCCTCATTTCGCAATTTGCGAGCAAGGTCGGCTTCGGTGCCAAACGGCAAAAAGACACAGTCCGGCACGTCGCCCAAAGGGACGGCTTTCATGACGGTGTCCATGAATAAGGTTAGCCCTGTTGCGGCCTCGCTGGTTCCATTGCTGCCCGCTTCGTAACGACCACCGCGTCCCAGCTCGCCCATTACGTTTTTGGCAAACACGGCGAACGTGACGCCCGAGTGATATTCAAAACCACGACCTTCGACGGGGTCTAACGTCACGATCAGGTCGGGGCGAGCCTTCGTAATGCCATCAATCACGGCACTTAAATGGGCGCGTTGTTCGGCGGCATTTTGGGGCAGGTCAATGGCGTTTAGCTTGATAATGGCTTCATTTGCGGGGCCTAAAGCGGCGAGCATCGCAATCAGCGTTTGTGTCACGTCAGCGCCAAGGCTTTGGGAAAGGCCCTGAACGCCGCTTGCGTCTTTGCGGTCCAAGGCCGTTTTTAACGTGGCCTGTGTGGTCTCGTCTAAATCCAAGTCTTTGGTGACGGCCGCACATAACGTCGGCAAGCCTAAATCAATACTCAGGTTTTCAATGCCCGCAGCTTCTAAAGCTTGGGCGGACATCAGCACGACTTCGACATCGGCCGCGGGTCCGGTGGCCCCGATCAATTCAACGCCGACTTGGCCAAATTGACGTTCAGGGCGCAGTTGAGAACTTTGCACCCGCGCAACTTGACCGGAATAGGCAAGGCGTAAAGGACGGGGGGAATTGCTGAGACGCGACTGGGCAATACGCGCCACTTGCAACGTCATGTCTGGGCGCAATGCCAACATGCGTTGGCTGACCGGATCTTGAACACGAAAGGCTTGTCCGGCAACGGCCTGACCTGTGCCTAATAAAAGGTTCTCTTCAAATTCCATCAAAGGCGGCTTTACGCGCGCGTACCCCCAGCCGTCAAACTGAGAAATCAGCAGTTCGGCAGTTTTGGCTTCAAGGGCCGCTTCGGGCGGCAAGCCATCCTGCATGCCTGCGGGCAATAGGGCCTTATCGGGTCGTGAGTTCATGGTCTAGATCGCTTAAAATAGAATCCGTTGGCGCAAGGGGGGATTCCCCCGACAAACTTATCGGTTAGTAGCCGAAAATGGGGCCATGAGCAAGGGCCAGACGCTTACGAATTGTTAATCAAGTGAAAGTAATGTACTTGGTTCCAATGACGAGCTCTATGTTTTGTGTTCTTTAAGAGCTTAAGAAGGAAAATACGATGACGCTCGAAAATGCGATTCTTGATGAAAAATCACCCTCTGCCCTTAAAAGCATGATGGCGTTTGGCTTGTATTCCGTCGCTGTTGTCGTCGGCGCCATGGGTGGCTTGATGGCCTTGCTGCTCGCGGCCTAAAGCTTTTACGTCTTTTCTGACGACCCTTTCCAATAAACACTTAATTTTGCTTGGCCCCCGCCTGTTCAGAGACAGTCACGGTGGAGCAACATGTCCGCTTTTAGACGCTGAGCAGACTTCATCATTGAGGTCTGATGGTTTGTTTTGCTTATGGGCAAAATCCGTTATTTAGATTTTTTGGTTGGGCCAACATATTGGTAAAAATAATAGGCCACAGCGAATACGCCTGCGAGCCCGTAGAGTATCCATGACACCCATTGTTCACCGGCTGTGTTCCAATAGTAGCCCAAGGCTAAAATGCCCAAAAACGTAAATAAAGCCTGTCCTTTATTATTTTTACTCATAGATCACCTTGATCATTTCACATCAATTTGCAGCCCGTCATAAGCCACATATTAAGTCTGTAGGCTACCCCAAAAAATCATCAGATGCCACTTTCGTTCAAGGCAATAAGCGGACGTTTAGGCGTAAATCCGTCAAGAGGTGTTGGGGCTGAATGTCTTTGAAAGCGGGCTTGAAGGACTTGCCCACACACCTTTTCTGACAACTTTTCCAGCGTTAAACGTCACGAAACTGCGCCGTTTATAGTGCGGAAGGGATCGGGCGAATTTGGCCAAGTTTGTTGCGGAGTTCGCCATAATGAAAAGAGTTGTCCGTCCCGCATCGTCGCGTTCAACCCAAGCTTGGGCATCGCTGGCTTCAAGCGGTGATTTTTTGGCGAGTTTCAAAACGTGAGGCTCAAGACCAATGATGATGCGCGGCACCTTTACGTCCAATGGATCGGCTTGGGTGAACGGACGTTGCAACAATTGTCCCGTTAAGTTTAGGGCAATGGCTTTAACGTCAAAATCATTTCCGACCAATTGAAGCTGTGTAAGCGGGCTTAAAGTCAGGTCGCGAAGGATCGGTGGTGTTTCACTTTGGTCGAGTTTGCGAAACACTTTAAAGTCTGGATCAATGTGAAGGGCGGTCACGATATTGTCCGCGGTGAAGGTGAAGCTCTGTGTTTGCTTACCCAACTGCACTTGGAAATTTTGCTCGCCTCTGTTCGTTTGTACACGCACGGGGATGTCGAGAGGATAGACTTCGCGTTGGGTTAGGCTAAAGGTGACGTTTGCCCCATTGACTTTGGCGTTTATCAGACGAAGTTCAGGCGCGCCGGGCTTTGTTACCCAAGCTTTAAAAAACGCAGCAAGGTCTTCGCCCGATACCTTTTCAAATGCCGCCTGAATGTGGGACCAGCCTGCGGTTTGAAAGGCATTCGTTCTATAGAAATCTTGGATGGCTGCGTTAAAGGTATCTGCCCCTAAACGGGTTTTCAGCATCTGAAAGACAAAGGCCGTTTTGTCATAGCCGACAATTTGCGAAGCGTCATGGGTTCGAGATGTGAAATCAATAAGCGCCATATCTTGTTCAGATGATAGGGCCGCCCTGTTGCGCAGCCATTCCAATCGTTTCTTTCGCCCACCGTCTTTGTTTTTAAGGGCGGATTGTACCAAGTCGGCTTGAAACGTGGTCAGACCTTCGGCCCAATTGCCGGATTCGTAATCCACATCCACCGCGTTACCCCACCAATTGTGCAAGACTTCGTGGGGCAGGGATGTGGTGCGGATGAACGGCAAGGCCAGTACCCGACGTCCCACATAAGTCATGCCGGGCAAGCCCCAGCCAACCGGGGCGGTGCCCGATACAATGGAAAATTCCGTATAGGGGTAAGGCCCGATCGTGTTCACGCCCTCTTCGATATAGCGCGCGGTATCTTTTAAGTACCCATCGGCCAAGGGAGTCAGTTCAGAATGAAAATAGGTGCGGATGCGAATATCACCAGACATGCGTTCAGAGATTTGAAACGGTCCGGTGATGAGCACGGGAAGGGGGCTGGGACGTTGCGATGTGAAGCTGGCCCGATAGCCGTGGTCATCATCGGCCTCGAACGTCAACTGTCCGGGCATTAACCACTTCTGACCTTTGGGGGCTTTGCCATGAATGGTCCATGAGGCCAGTTGCCCTTGGGGGTGGGCTAGCCAGTCGGAACTGAGAAACCCACCTTCCGCATTCAAGAACGGCAATTGATTGCTGCCTTTGATTTTGGCTTTGGTGGTGATGCGAATTTCATGATCGCCGCCAGATCCCAAATCAATCCGTACGTTGTCGGCATCATGAACAGCCCTTTGCGCTTTACCGTCGACGCGGAGTTTCTTGATCTTGAAAGCCGACGATAGGGAAAAAGTCGTTTTGCCTTGGCCTGTTAAGGTGATGTGATCTTCAACCAAGACCGTGCCTTGAAAGGGGTCGATTTGCATCATGACCCTATGATTCACAACACCCTCAGCCCAAGCGGGGGCTGAAAACAATAAGGCGATGATTAGGGGGGCAAAAAGTCTCATGGGTGTTTTTTCTGTGTCGGCTTGGCCGGGAAACGCGCAATAAGGTCTTTTGTTTCCTCCCCGCGTTTAATGGTCAACGGCAGCCACATTCCGGGGGAAATGGATTGAATGATGCGGACCAGTTCCTCCGTTGTGTTGACGGGTTGCCCTGCTGCCATCGTGATAATGTCGTCTTTTAAAAGACCCGAAACGTCCCCAACAGATGTCTTGAGGACACCGCTAATGTGCACACCACCGTCCTTGGCAGGGGCAATCATAACGCCAAGTTTAGGCTTTGGGGCCGCTTGGGCGTCTTGGGCTAGGGTCAGGCCAAAGACCGCATTCGCGACCGTTTTACCGCTTTCATCTTTGAGATCAGAACACGGGCGAACGTCCTCCCAAGGCGTCAAAACAGAAACCTTTTCGATCCCTAAGTGAGATAATTGATGGGGGATGCCATAGCCATATTCCACATGACCCCGCCCCACAATGGTGACCACTTGTGGGGGGACTTCTTTTTGCAAAGCCCCCGCAATGGCTTCGGCCATCGCCCGGTCCCATGTGACCTGTACATCCACAAAGCCTGCAAAGCGCGGATCGTCTTTGAGGTCTGGCTTGTCTTTGCCCTTACCGTTGTCGTGCAGGCCGTACACATGTTCCAGCATGTTTAAATAAGCTTGCGAAGGGGCGATCGGATCGCTAAGGCCAAGCCGTTGGTCTTTGGGGACAGCTTTCCAACCCATGTTAGAAACTTTTTTGGTTAGGCTTTTGTCGACATTCAACGCGATCATGGGCACGTGGTTGATGCGGGCAAAATGAAACAGCCCCATATAAAGTTTGGGGTCAAACTTCCACACCGTGTTCCAATCACTTTGTTTTAAGAACTCGGCCTCACTCAGCTTTCCGGCGACCCACTGATCCAAGACGCCTTGGACGCGGCGGGGAAAGGCTTCAAAACCCAAAACGAGGTTGGGTCGTTTTGCATACAGTTGGGCAATGGTTTGCAGTTGCCAAAGATGATGGTCTTGGTCGGTGTGCGTTTCACCCAGCAATACAACATCCAAATCCTCAATTCGATTAAGAACATCGGCATTTGAAAGGTTTGTGTTTCGCGCCGGATCGTACCACGTCCCCGGTGCGACACAGGCCTTTGAGGCTGGCGTTGTCGCTTGGGCAGCGCAACCCGCCGTTAAAACGGAAAGGCAAGCGGTCAGGAAAAGGCGTTTCATCATCATGGATATCATTTAACTAACAAATAAGACGGAATTACGGTTTCTTTGTATGTAGTCATTGAGTAGCATCTGCCAAGGGATAACAGGAGAAATAAATTGGCTGCTAAAGGTGCCGTCGCCGCCGGAGATTTGCAAACTGCAAATGCCGCGGCAGAAGTTTTAAAAGCTGGCGGCAACGCATTTGATGCGGTGCTGGCGGCTTTGTTCGCCTCAACGCTCGCAGAACCCGTCCTGTCCAGCTTGGCCGGGGGTGGTTTTTTGATGGCAAAGCCTGCCGATGGTCCTGCCATGCTGTATGATTTTTTTGCCCACACCCCCATCCGTAAAAAATCCGAAGTCGATTTCAGGCCGATCCTTGCTGACTTTGGAACCGTGACCCAAGAATTTCATATCGGGCTGGGCTCTATGGCGATGCCTGGCATTGTTAAGGGGGTCTTCGAAGCCCATCGCGATTTAGGCTCGATGACGATGACCGATATCGTGGCCCCGGCGCACAGTCTTGCCAAAAACGGTTTCGCACTATCGCCGCTGCAAGCTTACATCTTTGAAATTGCACACCTTATTTATCAATCCACGCCCCAATGTCGTGCCCAATACGCCAGTCCAGAACACGCGGGCTCGTTAATTCGCGCGGGGGAAACTATGCGTGTGCCCGAGGCGGCCGATTTTATGGATGCCCTCGCACGGGAAGGCGATGACCTGTTTTATTTGGGCGAAGTCGCCGAGCGCGTCGTGCGAGATTGCGAAGATCAAGGCGGCCATTTGGAACGGGCTGACTTTGAAAATTATCAGGTGATCAAGCGAGATCCTTTGAACGTGGCGTTTGAAGGGTCGCGTATTCTCACCAATCCGCCCCCGTCTGTGGGCGGTATTCTGATTGGGTTCGCTTTGGACTTGATCGGGGGGACGGGCCTCGACAAATTGGGCTTTGGCACATACGAACATCTTGATCGTTTGGCCCGCGTGATGGACTTAACCAATCAGGCTCGGGTTGAAAGCGGCCTTAATCTACACCCTCAAAGCGGCGCCGAAACCCTTTTGGACCAAGGCTTTGTTGAGCGTTATCGCAACGAGGTTCTTGGCCAGCCCGCATCACATCGTGGCACCACGCACATCAGCGTGATCGATACAAAGGGGAATGCGGCATCTATGACGGTGTCCAATGGTGAAGGATCGTCTTATATCGCACCGGGAACCGGGGTGGTGTTTAACAATATGCTGGGCGAAGAAGACATCAATCCACGAGGTTTTCATCAATGGCCCGAAGATACCCGGATGTCGTCCATGATGGCACCAAGCTTGATTGAACGTCCCGATGGGCTTTTGGTGGCGCTTGGCTCTGGTGGGTCAAATCGTATTCGCACCGCAATTTTGCAGGTGGTGTTGGGGATTTTAGAATTTGGCGAACATGTCGAAGATGCGGTCGCTCTCCCCCGCATTCATTTTGAAGGCGGTGTATTAAATGTTGAGCCCGGATTCGAAGAAGGGGTCAGCGAACGCTTAAGGCAGTCTTTTAAAAAGACAGAACTTTGGGATCAGAAAAATTTGTTTTTTGGCGGCGTTCATGCGGTTGAATTTAACACCCGCACGGGGGCATTAACCGGCGGCGGTGATCCGCGTCGTGGTGGCGTTTCAAT
>Ga0316189_10003331_pt1 | contig 15626 bp, 18 predicted proteins | sample LowCovwburrow_MG_FD_204930 | JGI IMG/M metagenome (GOLD analysis project Ga0316189, IMG submission 204930) | Coastal sediment microbial communities from Maine, United States - Lowes Cove worm burrow | ecosystem: Environmental > Aquatic > Marine > Coastal > Sediment | place: USA: Maine... | reverse complement strand
GGCTCTATTGCCAGATAAACACCAACGTCGAATGCTTCCTCGGCGCGCGCTGGTTTTGGTTTTTCAGGCGCCTTTGGGGTACAACCCGCCATCAAAAGTAGCCCGCCGGATGCGGTAAGACCTTTCAATATAGTCCTGCGCGAAGGCTCTGGAATGATCAGACTTGTGTGTTTTGCAAGATCGTGGGAAAGCCATTTCATGACGCATCTCCTGCTGCTTGTTTGATCGCTGCTTTGATACGCTGATAGGTGCCACAACGACATAGGTTGCCGTACATACCGTCTTCGATTTCGCTGTCACTGGGGCTGGGGTTTTCTTTCAACAGCGCCGCTGCCTGCATGATTTGACCTGACTGGCAATAGCCGCACTGCGGCACATCATTATCGGCCCACGCCTTTTGCAATTTATGATCACCGGTTTCACTAAGGCCTTCAATGGTGGTGACAGCAGTACCATCCAAGTCACCCACCGCCATCAAACAACTCCGGACAGCGTCGCCGTCTAGGTGCACAGTACAGGCTCCGCAATGACCGCCGCCACACCCGAATTTTGTGCCCGTAAGCCCTGCGATATCGCGTAGATACCAAAGCAAAGGCATGTCGTCATCGCCGTCGAAATCGACAGTATTTCCATTAACAGTGAATGTGGTCATGATCATCTCCAAATAAATTCAAACGCATGCTAGCACGAACATACGATTTGGCAAATAATCGGATGAGCAGCTATCCACGATTAGCCAGTAATTCGCTAAGTTCTGCCAGTGCGAGATCAATTTGCCCCTGGTCAACCCCTCGGATCACGACTTCAACACCAGCGACTCCGTCTCGATAAAAGGGGTAACTTCCCACTTGAGTGTCCGGATAATCATCTTGTAGTTTACCAATGAGGTCAGCCATTGCACTCTCTGGGGTGTCGACCTTCAATGACTTTGAATACATCTGCGCGCCGCCAACAATCCGGTCAGCAATCGAATCCAGCATCCCCTGCATAATCTTCGGCACTCCGGCCATTACAAACACGTTCTCGACTTGAAAACCGGGGGCCACGGAGACGGGATTATCAATCAAGGTGCCACCACTTGGAATACGGGCCATGCGCTGTCGAGCATCAGTGAACGGTGCCCCTGATTTGGTGTAGTGATCATTCAAGCGCTGATATGCATCTGGGTGGGTATCAAGCGGGACCCTAAATGCCTTAGCGACACATTCTGCGGTGATATCGTCATGGGTTGGACCAATACCACCTGTAGTGAAGACATAGTCATACTCATGCCTAAGGCTGTTCAGCCCTGCAACGATAAAGGCTTCATCATCTGGTACAATCCTAACTTCAGATAACCGGACGCCCTTTGCAGACAGCCAGCGAGCGAGCCAATTAACGTTCACATCCTGCGTTCGGCCCGACAATATCTCATCTCCGATGACCAGCATTGCGGCCCTATAAATTTTATCGCTCATGTGTCATTCCCTGACCTTGCCATACCTACCACTGTCGGATAGGACTTTAAGGCAGCGTAAACCAGATGATCACAGGATAAAAGAACAGATGAAATTTGATAGCCAGCTCACCCGAGGGACCCTCGTCAAACGGTATAAGCGCTTTCTAGCAGATGTAGAACTGGAAACCGGAGAGATTATCACCGCTCACTGCGCCAATAGTGGCAGCATGCGGGGTTGTGCAGAGCCCGGCTGGACAGTCTGGCTAAGCCCAAACACTAACCCAAAGGCTAAGCTTGATTGGCGCTGGGAGATGGTTGACTGCGGCACCAGTCTCATTGGCATTAACACCAGCCGCCCCAATCATATCGTTGAAGCTGCCATATTAGATGGCACGATCACTGAACTGTCGGATTACGAGACTTTAAAGCGCGAGCAGAAATACGGCAAGGCTAGCCGAATTGATATCTTGCTATCTGACTCGGAGAAGGGTCTGTGTTATGTTGAGGTGAAAAGTGTGACCTTAAAAGTCGGTGATCAGGCACAGTTTCCTGATGCTGTGACAATCCGCGGCACCAAGCACCTGCGTGAATTGATGGATATGGTCGCTCAAGGCCACCGGGCGGCGATGGTTTATCTGGTCCAGCGCAGCGACTGTAGCAGCTTTGCGCCAGCAGCAGACATTGACCCCGTGTACCGCGAGACCCTGATTAAGGCCGCCAACTCAGGGGTTGAAATTTTATGCTATCAATGCGATTTGAGCGAAGATGGCATCGAAGTCAATGGCACGCTTCCCATTTCCAATCTAGCCGACTAAGATGGCTATTACATTTTGAAGGTAGATGAAACTATGAATTATGTTGATGAAGTGAACAGCGGGCTAGTGCGGACAGGCGCGATCAAGCTCCACGGCCCCGAAGCCTTTGAAGGCATGCGCGCAGCTGGGCGACTGGCGGCTGAAACGCTGGACTTTATAACGCCCTACGTTAAACCAGGCATTACCACCGAGCAGTTGGATAAGCTGTGCCACGATTTCATCACCAGCCATAACGCTGTACCTGCTCCGCTGAATTATCGCGGTTTCCCAAAATCAATTTGTACGTCCATAAATCATGTTGTGTGCCACGGCATTCCGGGGCCGAAAGTCCTTAAGGACGGCGATAGCTTAAACATTGATGTTACCGTTATCTTGGATAGCTGGTACGGCGACACCAGCCGGATGTTCTTTGTGGGCAAGCCCAAAATAATAGCTCAGCGCCTATGCAAGATCACCTTTGAGTGCATGTGGAAAGGCATCGAAATGGTCAAGCCGGGCGCTTTCCTCGGCGATATTGGCGCTGCTATTCAAGCCCACGCCGAGGCGAATAGATTTTCTGTCGTCACCGAATTTTGCGGCCACGGGATTGGTCAGGTCTTCCATGATGAGCCTAGTGTTTTGCATTACGGCAAGATGGGCACGGGGCCAGAGCTGCGAGAGGGTATGTTTTTCACCATCGAGCCAATGATCAATGCTGGCAAAGCACCAACTAAAATCCTCGCGGATGAATGGACGGCTGTGACCCGCGATAAATCGCTATCGATGCAGTTCGAACATACAATGGGTGTAACCGAAGACGGCGTTGAAGTTTTCACCAAGTCCCCAAAAGGCTGGTTTCAGCCGCCATACGAGACCGACTGATAATGGCCGATAAAACTGCTAGTTTGGAAAAGGATCATCGTCACGGGCACCGTGAGCGCCTGCGTGCTCGGTTCTTAAAAGGTGGCGCTGACGCAATGCAGGACTATGAGCTCTTAGAATTACTACTATGTACGGCTATCCCACGCCGCGACGTCAAGCCGCTGGCCAAAGAGATGATCGCAAAATTTGGTGGCTACGCTGAAGTCCTTACAGCATCGCCGGATCGCTTGCGCGCGGTTAAGGGCCTTGGCGAGGGCGCGGTAGCAATGATCAAATCTATTGAGGCATCGGCAATTCACTTAGCGCGCGAAAAAGTTATGAATCAACCTGTCCTTTCAAGCTGGCAGGCGCTCATCGACTATCTGCGGACGGTGCAAGCTTGGGCCGAGCGTGAATCCTTTCGCATCCTTTTTATGGACCGCAAAAATCGCTTGATCGCCGACGAAGTTCAGGGCGAAGGCTCCATTGATCACACACCCGTCTATGTCCGGGAGGTTGTGAAACGGGCGCTGGAGCTATCGGCTTCAGCAATTATTTTAGTGCACAACCACCCCAGCGGCGACCCTCGCCCTTCGCGCGGCGATATTGAAATGACAAAAGAAGTCGCAGACGCCTGCAAGAAGCTTGAAATAAGGTTGCACGATCATATTATCGTCGGCAAACACGGCCACGCCAGTTTCAAAAGTCTTGGGCTTCTCAAATAGGTTTTAAGAATTTATGATTATCGATCATCCTTATCATCACCCATACAGAATCAAAGAGACGTTGCGTCGTCTTGAGAAGGCCTCGCGAACCTACTCAAAGTACAAAGTACCCCAGTCGGTCAAAAGTGTGATGGTGACCCGCGATAATCGGATATTAATGTTGCGGCGCCCCGGAAGTCGAGGTTGGGACCTGCCCGGCGGCGGCGTTGAAAAATGGGAAAGCTTACCGAGCGCTTACAAGCGTGAAATACGCGAAGAAACCGGCCTTAGAGTTAATAATGCGATGGTGCTTTATAGTTTTTTCCGCAACATTAAGGGTAAAGAGCCCAAGATGATTCACTATGTCGGCTCCTTCATTGACACGCCTGCTGACGAGATAAAGGTGAAACTAAGCAGCGAGCATGATGAATACTGTTTTTGCAAATGGTCTGAGATTAAATCTATGGACTTGATGCCGAGTTATCTGAAAGCGCTAAAGCTCGCGAAAGTCATGATGATCAAGCCCAGAAAAGCTTGGCTGAAAATTCATAATAGCCCCAGATAGGATAAGCCGTTAGCGGGCGTGACGCTCGCGGCTTTTGCGAAGACCCTCATCAATAAATTTACGGTCCAGCCACCGCCCACGTATCATCACTCCCGACTGATCTTTAACCGCATTAATGTCATTTAATGGGTTCGCCCGAAGTAAGACCATATCAGCGCGGCAGCCCTTAGCGATTAAGCCGAAACACCCATCTCCTGTAGCTTTACCAAAATACCGACCAGCCTCAATCGTCGCAATCCGGAAGATATCAGCGTCGGACACCCCGGCGTCCTTCATCACATCAATCTCTCGCCATATGGAAAACCCGGGCACTGAAAAGACTTGGGGGGCATCAGACCCCATAACCACATTAGCATCGCCGTCCACTAAAGCCTTAAGAAGTCGTTGACGATTACTAACTGCCATAATGTTTGGGCTGCCATTGCTTTGCTTAATCCGAGAGGCCCAATTTTCTATTGTCCTGGCGGGCATGTAAGCATTTTCAGCCCTTGCCCTCAGCGTTGCAACGTCACCGCCGCCTAGGAAAATATTGAACAGCTCCTGCGTCGGCACGACCCAGGTTCCATGTTTTTTTGTTAGCTCGACGGCGTCAGCTAAATCTTCATCGCTCAGCGCGTTCTCAAAACCATCTTTCCATCGGAGATAGCCATCCATGTGGTCAAGACTCACTTGGCCTTGCTCCATCGCTTCAACGACAGTGACCGCCCCGGGGACGTGTCCACCGAAGGAGATGCCAACTCGACTGGCTTCATCAGCCATCGCCATATATTCCGGCTTTGACAGACCTGGGTGAATTTTCAAAAGATCATAGCCTGCCTCAGCATGCTTCCTAACCAGAGCGCGCGCGTCGTTTGTTGACGATACGCTATTGCCATTCAAGCTTGGCGCCGCCAGAAACAGTTGAGGTCCAATTATTTCGCCCTTTTCAATCGAAATCCGATGATCAAATTGCGCTGGATCACCCAACATCCCGCGTACGGTAGTGACACCGGCGGAGACATACAGAAAATATGTCTCATCGCGGCGAATATCGCCCCAAGATCCAAAAGGCAGATGGCCATGCATCTCAACCATGCCCGGAGCCAGATAATGTCCCGCTCCACCAATAACATCTGCACAGGCAGCAGACATATCTGCGTTATGCGCTGAAATATCTGTGATCGTTCCGCTATCCTTGGATGCTATCACGTCCATATTTGACTGAACCGAGCCATCACCATTCACTATCGTTACATCTTGGAAGACGACTGAATTATGTCCCACACAATCATCAGCGATGGCTGCGTTGGTAAAAGCTAACGACGCCAAAAACAACATAATACACTTCATGGTATGTCTCCCCTTCTATTCCAATAGTTTACCGTTTCCAATTAAAACAGCAACACCACTATGGTTTAGCAATAGAATTTTCAATTTCATTTCCACATCAACCTTACTGGGCGGAGCTTTAAATGGCAATTGGAAAGCCTATCCCGCTAGACTCAGCGGGCGATATCTGGTAGGCGAACATCAAGAATTAATCACTATCGCTTGCTTTATATTCCAAGGAAATGATTCTCATGATCCCTCGCTATTCTCGTAAAAAAATGACCGATATCTGGGAAGCGGAAAACCGTTTCCGTATTTGGTTTGAAATTGAAGCCCACGCTTGTGATGCGAACGCCCAGCTTGGCCGTATTCCGGCAGAGGCTGCAAAGGCTGTGTGGGAGCGCGGCGCGTGGGAGATCGACCGGATTGATGAAATTGAACGCGAGGTCAAGCATGACGTGATCGCCTTCCTAACTAATTTGGCCGAGCATGTGGGCGATGAGGCCCGATTTGTCCATCAGGGCATGACCAGCTCAGACGTTCTTGACACCTGTCTGTCTGTGCAATTAAAGCAAGCCGCAGATATTATCATTGAAGATCTGGATGCGCTGCTTGTTGTTCTTAAAAAACGTGCTGAAGAGCATAAATATACCGTCTGCATCGGTCGCAGCCACGGCATCCACGCCGAGCCGATAACCTTTGGTCTAAAGATGGCACAAGCCTATGCAGAGTTTGATCGCTGCCGCAGTCGGATGATAGATGCCCGCGATGAGATCGCCACTTGCGCTATCTCAGGCGCGGTCGGAACATTTGCAAATATCGACCCTTTTGTTGAGGAGCATGTAGCTGAAAAAATGGGGCTGACTGTTGAGCCTGTTTCTACGCAGGTGATCCCAAGGGATCGGCACGCGATGTATTTCAGCGTACTTGCGGTGATCGCTAGCTGTATTGAACGCCTTGCCACTGAGGTCAGGCACTTGCAGCGGACCGAGGTTCTTGAGGCCCAGGAATATTTCTCAAAGGGGCAAAAAGGCTCCAGCGCTATGCCACATAAAAAGAACCCTATTTTGACCGAGAACTTGACGGGCCAGGCGCGTTACATTCGGGCCATGTGCATTCCAGCGCTGGAAAATGTTGCGCTATGGCACGAGCGAGATATATCTCACAGTTCGGTTGAACGCTATATCGGCCCAGATGCGACAGTCGCACTTGATTTCTCGCTGGCTAGATTAACAAATGTGATGGATCAGCTGCTTGTTTACCCGGATAACATGCTAGATAATATGAATAAAATGGGTGGCCTGCCAAACAGCCAGCGGGTTCTACTGGAACTTACACAAGCCGGTGTTAGCCGCGAAGACGCTTACCGTCTTGTTCAAGCCAATGCGATGAAGGTATGGGAAAGCCGCGGCGATTTGCAGTTGCTTGATCTGTTGAAAGCAGATCCGGTCGTGACGGATAAAGTCTCAGCGGCTGAACTGGAAGAACTATTTAATATGGATTACCATACCAAGCATGTAGACACGATCTTTAGAAGAGTCTTCAAAGACAAGTAGGCACAAAAAGCCCGTTAAACAAAAAAGCCCGGAACATTACCGGGCTTTTTAAATTCAGTTAGAGCTGACTTACTGTTGGAGCTAGCTTACTGGGTTTCTTCCCAGATTTGTTGGCGAGCAGTGACCATCAATTCCTCTAGCCGCTTTTCCATTCTGTGGCGGCTCATCTCAATCCCAGCTTTTTCAAGGTCGGCTTCTACTTTGCGGAAAATATCCTCGTCACCCTCTTCTTCAAGGTCTGCTACGATGACCTCAGCAGCATAGGTATTAATATCCTCGCCCGCCTTGCCTAACTCCTCAGCAACTACGCGGCCAAAGAGTTTATTACGTCGCGCCCGCGCTTTAAACTCTAACTGTTCATCATGAGCAAATTTATCCTCAAACGCTTTTTCGCGACCGTCCATACCTGACATATAAGCCTCCCTAAACTGCTAGCCTGCAACCGAGCGCAGGCCTAAAAATATTTCTTTATCCTCTCTATATATAGGGTATGAAAATTGATGTTCAATTTGTTTTCACACAACAAGCCATAATAACATGATTTCCGGCAGAATCTTTGATTGTGATCAAGATAACCATACTGTATCTTTCGATCGGAAAACACGATTCCTTTTATCTCAGAGAGGCTTTTGAACATGTCTAAAGGTAGCAAAATATACGAGGGTAAGGCGAAAATCCTTTTTGAAGGCCCTGACGCTGGCACGATCGTGACCTACTTTAAGGATGATGCTACTGCTTTCAACGCTGAAAAGCGCGGCACGCTGAATGGTAAGGGCGTAATCAATAACCACGTCAGCGAATATGTCATGACGCTTCTGGGCAGCATCGGCGTTGAAAACCATTTCATCCGGCGTCTCAGCATGCGCGAGCAATTGGTCAAGGCCGTTGAGATCATCCCTGTCGAAGTTATCGTTCGCAACATCGCCGCTGGTAGTATCTGCAAGCGCCTCGGCATCGAAGAAGGCACTCCCCTCTCGCAGCCGCTTATCGAATATTGCTATAAATCCGACGAGCATGGTGACCCCGTTATATCAGCCGAGCACGCGATCAATTTCGGTTGGGCCGCCCCCGAAGAGCTGGAGATCATGGATTTCTACACCATGCGGATCAATGACTTTATGTCAGGATTGTTCGCAGCCATAGGCATCAAGCTAGTCGACTTCAAACTGGAATATGGCCGCCTTTATGATGGTGATGACATGCGCGTGATCTTGGCCGATGAAATTAGCCCTGATGGCTGCCGCCTTTGGGACATGAAGACCGGCCAGAAAATGGACAAGGACCGCTTCCGCCGTGACCTGGGCGGCGAGATGGACGCCTATCAAGAAGTCGCGCGCCGTCTGGGCATATTGCCGGAAGCCGACGTCACCAAGATCGAAGACCATAAGAAGAAACAATAATCCATGTTTGCCGCGCTCCTTCGGAGCCTTTTAACAAAGCGAAAACGATCAGAAGGACTTATGAAATGAAAGCCCGCATTCACGTAACTCTTAAAAACGGCGTATTAGACCCGCAAGGTAAAGCTATCGAGCATAGCCTAGCAAACCTTGGTTTTATGGGCGTCGAAGCCGCGCGGCAAGGGAAGTATATCGAGCTTGATCTAGCGCATAGTAATCGCGACACCGCCATGGCAGACGTTGAGGCTATGTGCAAAAAGCTGATCGCTAATACGGTCATTGAAAACTACACCATCGAATTGGAGTAAGGCCTGTGAAATCAGCCGTTATTGTATTTCCCGGGTCAAATTGTGATCGGGATATGGCCGTCGCCATTGAGCAAGTCACAGGCAGCAAGCCTTTGATGGTCTGGCATCAGGAACATGACTTTCCGAGCGTTGATTTTATCGCCCTGCCCGGCGGCTTTTCTTACGGAGATTATTTGCGCTGCGGCGCCATAAGTGCCCGTAGCCACGTGATGGATGCGGTTGTGAAGCGCGCGGAGGCCGGTGTTCCCACGCTCGGCGTATGTAATGGCTTTCAAATCCTTACTGAGGCTGGCCTGCTACGCGGCGCTTTAATGCGAAATGCACAGCTAAAATTTGTTTGTCGCGATGTGACACTAAAGGTCGAGAACGCTGATACTAGCTTTACTAATTCCTATAATGCCGATCAGGAGATTACAATTCCAGTTGCGCATCATGACGGCAATTATTTCGTTGATGATGAAACGCTCGCGCGTCTAGAGGGCGACGGGCAAGTGGTGTTTCGCTACAGCGAGAACATCAACGGTAGTCGCAACAATATTGCGGGCGTCACCAATGCAAAAGGCAACATCCTTGGGATGATGCCCCACCCTGAACGTTTAGTTGATCCTGCCCTTGGCGGCAAGGATGGTCGCGCGCTGTTTGAAAGCGTGCTGGCAAGTATCGGGTAAGGAGTGAAGACGATGGATATCAATAAATATGAACGTGAAATCACTCCCGACGTTGTTGCTGAGCACGGCTTAACCGAGGACGAATACCAGCGAATTCTGGGCGCGCTAGGGCGTGCACCGAACATGACTGAACTAGGGATTTATAGTGTCATGTGGTCCGAGCATTGCTCTTACAAGTCATCAAAAATTCATCTAAAAAAGCTGCCGACTGAGGCTCCTTGGGTGATCTGCGGGCCGGGTGAAAACGCGGGCATTATCGACATTGAAGACGGCGACGCAATCATTTTCAAGATGGAAAGCCATAACCATCCTTCTTACATCGAACCCTATCAAGGCGCGGCCACAGGCGTCGGCGGTATTTTACGTGATGTGTTCACGATGGGCGCACGGCCTATTGCCAACATGAACGCACTGCGTTTTGGATCGCCCGATCATCCGAAAACCCGGCATTTGTTGGCCGGTGTTGTGGAAGGTATCGGCGGGTACGGTAACTGTGTCGGCGTGCCTACAGTGGGCGGCGAGACCAATTTCGACCCTAGCTATAATGGCAACATTCTAGTGAACGCGATGAATGTGGGCCTAGCCAAAGCTGATAACATATTTTACTCCGCCGCTGCAGGTGTCGGTAACCCAGTGGTATATGTTGGCTCAAAAACGGGCCGCGATGGCATCCACGGTGCGACCATGGCAAGTGCCGAATTCACTGAGGACAGCGAAGAAAAGCGCCCGACGGTGCAAGTCGGCGACCCGTTCACTGAAAAGCTGCTGATCGAGGCCTGCCTTGAGCTGATGGCTACAGATGCGATTGTCGCGATCCAAGATATGGGCGCAGCAGGTCTGACGTCTTCATCCGTTGAGATGGCATCAAAAGGCGGCGTAGGCTTCCTGCTAGACTTGGATAAAGTTCCGCAGCGCGAAGAAGATATGCTGCCCTATGAAATGTGCCTTTCGGAATCGCAAGAGCGCATGTTGATGGTCTTGAAGCCCGGCCGCGAAGCTGAGGCGGAAGCAATCTTCAAAAAGTGGGAGCTAGATTTCGCAGTTATTGGTGAGATCACAACGACCGGACATCTGCAGCTTAAATTCGGCGGAGAAATTGTTGGCGACATGCCAATTGATAGCCTTGTAGATGATGCGCCTGAATATGACCGGCCTCATACTGCAACCCCAAAGCGGGATAATATCGACGTTCCTGCACCCGATGATATGAACGCGGCGGTAATGAAGCTGATCGGCGGCCCCAATCTATGCTCAAGACGTTGGATTTGGGAGCAATATGATCACATGGTCATGGCTGACACTCAGCAGCGTCCGGGCGGCGATGCGGCAGTTGTCCGCATCCACGGGACTAATAAAGCCATTGCCATTAGTACTGACGTAACGCCCCGATATTGCTTTGCTGACCCGGTTGAAGGGGGCAAGCAGGCAGTGGCCGAGACATGGCGTAATATCACGGCTGTAGGAGCGACACCGCTTGCAATCACGAACTGTCTAAACTTTGGTAACCCAGAACGCCCCGAGATTATGGGCCAGTTTGTAGGCTGCCTTGAAGGCCTTGGTGAGGCTTGCCGGGCACTGGATTATCCAGTCGTTTCAGGTAATGTCTCACTATACAATGAGACAAACGGAACGGGTATTTTGCCGACCCCCGCGATCGGCGGCGTTGGGCTGCTAAAAGACAGTAGCAAGACCGCTAGTGTGCCCTTTAAGCGCGACGGCGATATGATCATCTTAATCGGTGAGATCAAAGGTGAGCTAGGCGCCAGTCTCTATCAGCGCGAAATACTGGGCGAAGATGCCGGAGCGCCACCTCGCGTTGATTTGGCTGTTGAGCGCAAGAACGGTGATTTTGTTCGCGGGCTTATCCAGTCGGGAGCCGTGGACACTTGCCATGACATATCCGACGGCGGATTGATCGCAGCGATCGCAGATATGGCCATTGCTGGCTCAAACGGCGCGTCGATAACGCTGGAAGCAGCAATCCCCATCCATGCATCATTGTTTGGAGAAGACCAAGCCCGCTATCTAATCGCGGCACCTGCCGAGGCAGCCAATGACATCATCCAAAAAGCCGAGGCTGCAGGCGTAATTGTCGCATCCATCGGCATGGTAGGCGGTGACAAGATCACAGTGAATGCTGGTGTGGTAGAGCTAGGTTTAGACGCCGTTCGCACGCGCCATGAAGGATGGATGCCTAATTATATGAAGGCCGCCAACTAGCCAAACACAGTTCCCACGAAGAAACCCCCGCAGGAGCGATTCTGCGGGGGTTTTGTCATTTCAGTTGGCCTATTTGCCAGTCAAAATCAAATACAGTGCGTACAGAATGCCCGGTAGATATCCCAGTAATGTAAGCACGAGGCTGATAAGCAGTTCGACGCCGACACCCTTCTTTAAGAAGACCGCGAGCGGTGGGAGAAGAATAGCGATGATGATGAGTAATAGTTTATTGTCCATGATAGTCCCCTGTGTTTTATAGATTACCGCAATCTCCATTGGTAAACATTTGGACTGACTGAGTCAATTCGCCAACAAAAAGCCGGGGAAAACCCCGGCTTTTCAGTTATATTTATTGGTGATTAATCGCGATCAATCGTGGTCCCAGAGAGTCTTGCCTTCTTTGACCGGCTTCCAAATCTTTCGATTAAGCAGATAAGTAAGCACGACCATAATCAGCAAGAAGATCATCACAGAAAGACCCATTCTGTGACGCTGCTCCAGCTTTGGCTCAGCCACATAATGCAAGAAGTTCACAACGTCCTTGGCATGATTATCCAGCGTTGCTGGCGTGCCATCCTCATATTCAATCAGATCATCGCTCAGCGGTGCTGCCATGGCAATCTTATGTCCAGGGAAGTACGGATTATAATATAGATCACCCATATCCATATCGGCAGGCGCGTCCTGATAACCCGTAAGCAGACTATATAGATAGTTCGGACCGTCAGCGCGAGCCTTAGTGATCAATGACAGATCAACAGGATAAGCACCGTTATTGGCCGCGCGGGCCGCATTCTGGTTAGCGAACGGTGATGGCAGGGCATCAGCTGGAATACCAACACGTTCCACCATGTCACCGAACTCATCAGGCTCTTTATCTACTACAGTATACTCAGCGGCAAAGGCCTTGATCATATCTTCGCTGTATCCAAGGTCAGCTAGATTGCGGAACGTAAAATATTGCAGCGAATGGCAGTTGGCACAGACGTTTTTAAAAACCTGAAAACCACGTTGCGAGCTTTCCCTGTCAAACGTACCGAACGGACCATTGAAGGACCAATCCACCTGCTTATTATCCATTGCTTTTTCTGCTGCTATTGCAACAAATGCCGTACCCGCAATCGCGGTCAGGGCAACAATAATCGTCTTTATCTTGAGCATTGTTTGTCCCCTATGCTTTCTTAATCACGGCGCTGGCGATACTGTCGGGCAGTGGAAGCGTCTTTTCAACGCGGCTGAGCACCGGTAGCAATACCAAGAAGTGGAAGAAGTACCAGAAGGTCGCTATTTGACCGATTGTGACCGCCTGCACATTCATGAAAATGATGTCATCTGCAGACTTACCACCAATCCAAGTTAATAACACCAAATCAACCATCAGCACCCAGAAGAAGAATCTAAACATCGGGCGGAATTTTGCAGACCGTACTTTGCTTGTGTCTAACCACGGTAGGAAGAACAATAGGATGATCGCACCGAACATGGCGATCACGCCCCAGAACTTCGCCGTAAAGATAAAGTCAATGGTGAAGGATTTCAGGATTGTATAAAAAGCCAGATAATACCACTCAGGCACAATGTGCGCTGGCGTTACCAGCGGATCAGCCGGGATATAGTTATCCGGATGGCCTAACGCGTTTGGCATATAAAAAACGAACAAGCAGAAAATTGTCAGGAAGACAAACAGCCCAAATGCGTCCTTCGCTGTATAATAGGGATGGAAAGGAATTTTATCCTGTTTACCCTTCACATCGATACCCAGCGGGTTGTTTGACCCTGGTATGTGTAAAGCCCAAATATGCAGAATGACCACGCCCGCTATCACAAATGGCAGCAGGTAATGCAAGCTGAAGAAACGGCTTAGCGTTGGGTTATCAACAGAGAATCCGCCCAGCAGTAGCTGCACGACAACATCACCAAGGCCGTTTTCCATGCCCGGATCGCCCGCATACAGATCGTTAAACGCCGAGAAGAAGTTGGTGATTACAGTCGCACCCCAAAAGCTCATTTGGCCCCAAGGAAGAACATAACCCATAAAAGCAGTCGCCATCATCAACAGGAAGATAACCAAGCCGAGCATCCAAAGTAGTTCACGCGGTGCCTTGTATGAACCATAATAAAGGCCACGGAATATGTGGATATAGACTACAATAAAGAAGAAGCTGGCGCCGTTCGCATGAATATACCGCAGCATCCAACCATAATTTACGTCCCGCATAATGCGCTCAACACTGTCGAAGGCCATATCAACGTGCGGTGTATAGTGCATCACCAAAATGATGCCTGTTACGATTTGCATAACCAAGCAGAAGCCAGCAAGAACGCCGAAGTTCCACAAATAGTTCAAGTTACGAGGCGCGGGATATCCCGGGCCTAACGCACCGTGAACTAGACCAACAATCGGCAGACGCTGCTCTGTCCAAGCGAGCAAGCTACCTTCTTTTGGTTTAAATTCAGGACCATGAGCCATAAGAAATTCCCTTTACCCGATTTTCACTACTGTATCTGTCAAAAACGTATAGTTCGGCACAACCAAATTAGTGGGTGCCGGTCCCTTACGGATTCGACCAGACTTGTCATAATGCGATCCGTGACAAGGGCAGAACCAACCACCAAAATCGCCTTCTTCACCAACAGGCACACAGCCAAGGTGCGTACAAACACCGCTCATAATTAGCCACTGCTCTTTACCGTCGGTGACGCGCTCTGCATCTGCCTGTGGATCTTTAAGGTCTTCGGCGTTATCGTCAGCACGAGCCTCAGCAACCTCAGCGGCGGTACGATGGCGGATAAAGACAGGCTTGCCCCGCCATTTAACCGTTACGGAATTGCCTTCTTCAATCGTTGAGATATCAACCTCAATCGACGAAAGAGCCAATGTATCAGCTGCAGGGTTCATATTATCAATCAGTGGCCAAACCACCATTGCAGACCCTACCGCTCCGGCTGAAACCGTTGTAACGGCAAGCATATCGCGGCGTGTTACGCCCTCGCCATGTTCATTTTTATCGTTAGCGCTCATATAATCATCCTTGACAGGAAATCTTTGCTATTTCTAGCGCTTTGAACCCAAACAGGGACGCGTTCACCGCGCAGCGCTTGCTCACTTCAAGTGTTTGTCTCGCCTTACTGGCAATCCTACACTTACTAATTAGGCCGAAGCATATAATCATGTCTTCGATAGCGTTTTGTTTAAAGCCCCCGCTCTTCTAAGGCAAGAAATTATCGTTGTTTTTTAGAAAAAACGGGACATCGAAAGACGAGAAAGCTATCTCTCTTGATCATGTTCTAACAACTGACCGAAGGACGATCGATGCAGCTAGCGCTCTATCAACCCGACCAACCTCAAAATACTGGCACAATTCTGCGGCTTGGCGCTTGCCTTGATGTTCCGGTCCATATTATCGAACCGTGTGGATTTCCTTTTTCAATTAAAGCATTACGCCGAGCGGCGATGGACTATATCGATCATGTAGAGATTATCCATCATGTTGATTTTGAGGCCTTTGAGGCCTGGCGAAGCGACCATAAAGCTCGATTGATTCTTTTGACCACCAAAGCATCAGAGCCCTATACCGAGGCTGAATTTGCCCCATCCGATATATTACTGCTGGGCCAAGAATCGTCCGGTGTTCCGGCTAATGTGCACCGGCTTGCTGATCTTCGACTGTTGATTCCCATGAAGCGACAAATGCGATCGCTCAACATTGCTGTCTCGGCATCAATGGTGCTCGGCGAAGCACTACGTCAAACAAGCAGGGACTAGTTCAGTTAACCAAGAAAAAAGGCCTCCGACAATCGCCGAAG
>Ga0316189_10003330_pt1 | contig 15628 bp, 10 predicted proteins | sample LowCovwburrow_MG_FD_204930 | JGI IMG/M metagenome (GOLD analysis project Ga0316189, IMG submission 204930) | Coastal sediment microbial communities from Maine, United States - Lowes Cove worm burrow | ecosystem: Environmental > Aquatic > Marine > Coastal > Sediment | place: USA: Maine... | reverse complement strand
AGGCGCGCGTATTGGCAGGGACGAGCAGCATCGGTTCTTGACGAATCGAGTATTCCAGCGGCAAAGCCCGATAATCGACGAATCAATGTGCTATCCGCTTGCTGGATTCAGACCCTGGCCCGGGAACCCGATTCAGGAAACGGAACGGCACGGGCCGACAGATCGGACATTCGCCATGCATATTATCGTTCTGGGCGCAGGATTAATCGGCGTCAGCACGGCCCATCAACTCCTGGTTGACGGTCATCGTGTCACGGTGGTGGATCAAGCCGCTGAATCAGCGGCTGGAACCAGCTTCGCCAACGGCGGGCTGGTGTGCCCGGGCCATGCCACGGCATGGGCCTCTCCCCACCGACTGCGGGTGTTGCTGCGCTCGATCTACCGGCGAAACCAGCCGGTGCGCTTCAAACCGAGGCCCGACCCGGCACTGGCCGCCTGGGGCTTGAGTTTCCTGCGCCAGTGCACGAGCGCCCGCGCCGCCATCAACACGGCGAACAAATCGCGCCTCTGCCGCTACTCACAGGACGTGCTCCATCAAGTCGTGGACAGCACCGGCATCGACTACGATGGCTACCGCAAGGGCATACTGTATCTGCACCGTACGGTGGAATCCTTAGAGCGGGCAACGCAGGACGCCAAACCACTGATCGAAGCGGGCCAGCGCCTCGATGTACTTGATCAGGACCAGGTGCTGCGTATCGAACCCGCCCTGGCCTACGGCAACGAAGCCATTGCCGGGGCAGTCTATGCACCGACCGACGAAACCGGCGACGCCTGTCGTTTTACCCGCGGGCTCGCCAACTGGTGCGCGAATCAGGGCGCGGAATTTCGGTTCGACACGCGGATAGTCAGATTGCGTCGAGCACTGAGTCGGATAGACGCAGTAGAGACCGATCGGGGTCCGATCTCCGGCGACGCGTATGTCCTGGCGCTGGGGGTGCACACGCCAGGACTCGCCCGTCAGGTCGGCCTGAACAGGCTGCCGATCTACCCCGCCAAAGGCTATTCGATGACACTCCCACTGCGGGAACCGGCGCGGGCGCCGATGCTGGGTGGCATCGACGAACACAGCCTACTGGTATGGGCCCGTCTGGGCGATCGGCTGAGAATCACCTCCAAAGTGGAGATCGGCGGCTTTGACACTGGTCATCGACCCAGGGATTTCGCACACATGCTGTCGCTGACCGAGGCGCGGTTCCCCGGCGCCGCGGATCTGAGCGCGCCAAACTACTGGGCCGGTTTGCGTCCCCTGACCCCGGAGGGCACCCCACGCTTAGGCCCAACGCCGATACCGAATCTTTATCTCAATGCGGGCCACGGGCATCTTGGCTGGACCATGGCCTCGGGATCGGGAAGGATTGTGGCGGATATGATCTCAGGTCAAACCCCGGCCATCAGCCTGGACGGTATGCTGTACGCCTGAACGTTCAAGTAAATTGTGCGGGTTGGCAAGCCCATAGACCGGCCCGACGCACCTGGTGAGGATGCAATGGAGACAGCCTACGACCTAAGCGGCCACATTTGCATGGTTACAGGTGCCTCCGGTGGCCTCGGATCCTGCTTCGCTGCCGCCCTGGCCGGGGCCGGTGCCCGGGTCGTGGCAACGGGTCGTCGACAATCCGAACTCGAGCGGGTCTGCTCCGAAATCGCCTGCGCCGGCGGCGACGCCCATCCGGTTGTGATGGACGTGACCGATGCGGGCAGCGTAGCGGCCGCGTTCGATCGGGCGGAGACACGCTATGGCACCGTGGATGTTCTGGTCAACAACTCCGGGGTGGCCAGTGGCAAGCCGGCTTTGGACCTGAGTCAGCCGGATTGGGACCGGGTGATTGACACCAACCTGAGCGGAGCCTGGCGCGTGGCCCAGATTTCCGCCCAGCGCCTGGTGGCAGCCGGGCAAAGCGGGAGCATCATCAACATTGCATCGATCCTCGCCTACCGGGTTGCAGGCGGGGTGGCACCCTACGCCGCCTCTAAAGCCGGACTGCTGCATCTGACTCAGGCTCTGGCGCTTGAATGGGCTCGCCATCGGATCCGGGTCAATGCGATCGCACCGGGATTCGTGCTCACCGAAATGAATCGAACCTTCTTTGAGAGCGAAGCTGGGCAAGCGGTGCTGAAACGCATACCCCAGCGTCGTCTGGGCACGCCCGAAGATCTTGTCGGGCCGCTTATGCTGTTGGCGTCCAAGGCCTCGGACTATATGACCGGCAGTTGCATTACGGTGGACGGCGGCCATCTGCAGTCCACGCTCTAACTCATCGCCGGAGAAACCCGATGGACTATACGCTCAGCCCCGAGATCGAGGATTTGCGCCAGCGCATTCGCGCATTCGTGGACACCCACATCCTGCCCCTGGAAACCCAGCCGGAAGCCTACGACCAGGGTGAGAATCTTCATCCCGACCATCTCGAGCCGCTGCGACGCCGCGCGCGCCAGGAAGGGCTCTGGGCACTGCAGATGCCGGTGGAACGGGGCGGACAAGGCTTGCCCATTGTCGGTATGGCGGCCTGCTACGAAGAGATGAACCGATCGATCTTTGGGCCTGTTGTGTTCAACAGCGCGGCGCCGGATGACGGCAACATGATGGTGCTGGAGAAGGTAGGCACGCCGGCGCAGAAGGCGCGATGGCTGCAACCCATCGTAGACGGTCAGGTGCGCTCCGCCTTTGTCATGACCGAACCGGCCCCGGGTTCGGGCTCGGATCCGGCCGGGATGATGCGCACCGAAGCCACCCGTGTGGGAGACCGCTGGCGCATCAACGGCCATAAATGGTTTATCACCGGTGCCGGCCTGGCCGAACACTTCATCCTGGTGGCCCGCACCTCGGACGATCCGCGTAAAGGCCTGACCGCATTCCTTTTTCACCGTGACGACCCGGGCTGGGAGATACTGCGGCGCATCCCCATTCTGGGACCGGAGGAACACGGCGGCCATTGCGAGCTGCACTTCGAGGGCCTGGAGATCCCGGACGCGAATCGACTGATGGAGGTGGGCGACGGGCTCAAGTTGACCCAGATCCGATTGGGTACGGCCCGACTCACCCACTGTATGCGTTGGCTCGGCCTGGCCAAGCGTTCGTTGGAAATTGCCGCCAGCTACGTGGCCGATCGCCAGGCCTTCGGCAGCACCCTGGCCCAGCACGAAGGTGTCCAGTGGATGCTGGGCGAAGCGGCCATGGAGATTCATGTGGGCCGGCTTCTGACCATGCACGCGGCCTGGAAACTGGACCAGGGGGATTTCGCCCGCAAGGAGGTTTCCATGGCCAAAGTTGCGGTGGCCGATACCCTGCACAAGGCGGTGGACACCGCGATCCAGCTGTGTGGCGCACACGGCTACTCAAGGGACACCGTGCTGGAGTGGATATACCGGTATGCGCGCCAGGCCAGGCTGGTGGACGGCGCCTCCGAAGTGCACAAAATGGTGCTCTCAAGGCACTTGCTGAACGAGGGTATGGAGTTCTGGTCTTGGAACTGACCGACCCGGAGGTAAAGCAGGCGCTGGGTGAATTTATCGCCGAACAAGCCGGTGCCGGCGGTGCCCGGATAGTTTCGGCCCGCCGCTTGTCCGGGGGCGCGATTCAGGAGAACTACGCACTGAAGGTGCGCATCGATGGGGGCCCCATGGCGGGGGACCAGGCACTGGTGCTGCGCACCGACGCCGCCTCCGGCGTTTCCGTCAGCTTAAGCCGTGCCCAGGAATTCGCGGTACTCTGCCAGGCGCATCAAGCCGGTATGACGGTGCCGGAACCGCTCTGGCTGTGCCGGACACCCTCGGTGCTGGGCAAGGATTTCTATTTGATGCGCCAGGTAGGCGGCACCGCATCACCGAGGGCATTGACCCGGTCGCGGCTGGACGCCGCCCAGAGAGCCGCGCTGGTAGAGCAACTGGGCGCGGAAATCGCCCACCTGCACACGGTGCGTCCACCGGTTTCAGAGTTGTTCTTCCTGCCCATTCCAGCGCCAACGCCCGCATTGCACCGAATCCGCCAGTACCGATCCTACCTGGATGCCATTGGCCAACCGCGCCCGGTACTGGAGTGGGCCCTGACCTGGCTGGAGCGCAACGCCAGCGAGAGCGCACTCATTACGCTCTGCCATGTGGACTACCGCACTGGAAACTATATGGTGGACCAGGGCGAACTCACCGGCATTCTGGACTGGGAGTTTGCGGCCTGGACTGACCCAGCGGAGGATCTGGGCTGGTTTTGCGCTCGCTGCTGGCGGTTCGGCGCCTGGTCCAGGGGCGCCGGTGGCATCGGTGAACGATCCGATTTCTATCGTGGGTATGAACGGGTGAGCGGGGAGGCTGTGGATCATGACCGGGTCCGATACTGGGAAATCATGGCGGCGGTGCGCTGGGCGGTGATCGCCCTGCAACAGGCCCAGCGCCACCTGTCGGGCGAAGAGCGTTCGCTGGAGCTGGCCCTGACCGGACGCATGGTGCCGGAAATGGAACTGGATCTGCTGATGGAGATCCGACGGATTGAAACCGGGGAACTGGACGATGTGTGATCAACCCGACGGGGCAGAACTCCTGCGCGTGGCCCGCCAATGCCTGCTTGACGATCTGCTCCCGGCCCTGCCAGAGGCCCAGCGTTACGCAGCGCGCATGTGCGCCAATGCCATGGCAATCGCGGCCCGGGAAGGCGATGCCGGGCGCAGCGGTGCCCCGTCCGAGTTGTCCCGATTGCGTGCGCTATACCCGGACCTGGCCGACGAGCATTCCGATCCGGCGCAGACGCAGGAACGACTCAACCGCCGTCTGGCTGACGATCTACGCCACGGGCGGATTGAGGCTGGGATTGAATCCGATGTGTTCACTGTGTTGACGGATCGTACCCGCGCTCGCCTGAGTATCAGCAATCCGAAACACCTGAGTTCCTGGGACAGCGAATAGGGGATTCATATGCCGCTGGCACCCGTCAGTCTGGAAGACAAGTACCTCAAGACCGAAGGCCGTGTGTTTATGAGCGGCGTTCAAGCCCTGGTTCGCCTGCCGTTGGATCAACACCGACGGGATCTGGCCGCCGGTCATGACACCGCGGGCTATATCACGGGCTACCGCGGGTCACCGCTGGGCGTTTACGACCAACAGTTGGGCCGGGCCCAGCAGCACCTGGACGAACACAGCATCGTATTTCAGCCTGGCGTCAATGAGGACCTGGCGGCAACAGCGGTTTGGGGCACACAGCAGGCCGAACTGGATGGGGAAGGCCGTTATCAGGGGGTTTTTGCACTCTGGTACGGGAAGGGGCCCGGCGTCGATCGAAGTGGCGACGTGCTGCGGCACGGAAACCTGGCGGGCAGCTCGCCGCTGGGCGGGGTGCTGGTCGCCATGGGCGACGACCATGCCTGCGAGTCATCCACCACGGCCCATCAGAGTGAGTACGCGCTGGTCGACGCCATGATCCCGATTCTGAATCCCGCCGGAGTGCAGGAGATTCTCGACTACGGGCTCTACGGCTGGGCTCTGTCCCGCTACAGCGGATGCTGGGTAGGCCTGAAATGTGTCCACGACACAGTGGAAGCCAGCGCGTCGGTGGAGATCGACCCGGACCGGGTGACGCTGACGTTCCCGGATCCAGATCCGAGGCCCTCCAGCGGACTGAACATCCGCTGGCCAGACACACCGCTGGAGCAGGAGGCCAGACTTCACCAGCATAAGCTGGCGGCGGTTCGGGCATTCATGCGCAGCAATCCGCTGGATCAGGTGGTGCTGGGGCCGGCCCAGGCCCGCCTCGGTGTGGTCACCACCGGCAAGTCCTATCTCGATGTCCGACAAAGCCTGGCAGACCTGGGCATCGACCAAGCCGAGGCCGAGCGACTCGGCATGAGCGTCTACAAAGTGGCCATGCCCTGGCCCCTGGAGCCGGAGGGGCTGCGGGCCTTCGCCAACGGACTCGAGCACCTCCTGGTGGTGGAGGAGAAACGCGGCCTGATGGAGGAGCAGATCAAGTCGCTACTCTATGGCCAGCCCAACGCACCGCAGGTCACCGGGAAACACGACCGTGCCGGCAATGTTCTGCTGCCATCAATCGCCCGCCTGGACGCGACCCGGATCGGCCTGGCCATCGCCCAGGCGCTGCTGGCGCTGCGAGAGGACGCGAGCCTGAGAACCCGAGCGGACGCGCTGCAGGCGCGCTATCGACAGGCCACCGACCAACCGCAAAGCCCGATGAACCGAACCCCTTACTTCTGCGCGGGTTGCCCACACAGCACCTCCACGCTGTTGCCGGAAGGAAGCCGAGGCTATGCCGGCATCGGCTGCCACTGGATGGCTCAGATGATGGATCGCGGGGTGCAGCGCTACACGCACATGGGCGGGGAAGGCGCCAACTGGGTGGGCGAAGGCCGTTTCTCCCACCGCCGGCACATGTTTCAGAACATTGGGGACGGGACCTATTTCCACTCCGGACTGCTGGCCATTCGGGCCGCGGTGGCTTCAGGCGTCAACATCACCTTCAAGATTTTGTACAACGACGCAGTGGCCATGACCGGCGGTCAGAAACCGGACGGGCCACTGTCTGTCCCGCAGATCACGCGACAAGTGGCAGCGGAAGGCGCTGTGAAAGTGGTGGTGGTGAGCGACGATCCAGCCAAGTATCCACCGGCAACGGTCTGGGCCCCCGGGGTCGAACTGCACCCCAGGGCGCAACTCGACCAGGTGCAGCGGGATTTGCGCGAGGTATCGGGCACCAGCGTGCTGGTCTACGACCAGACCTGCGCCGCGGAGAAGCGCCGTCGGCGCAAACGCGGGCTGTATCCGGATCCGCCTCGACGGATTTACATCCATGAAGGGGTATGCGAAGGCTGCGGCGACTGTGGCGTGCAATCCAACTGCGTGGCCATTCTGCCGCTGGAGACCCCACTCGGGCGCAAGCGTAAGATCGATCAGTCCGCATGCAACAAGGATGAGTCCTGCCTCAAGGGTTTCTGCCCCAGCTTCGTGACGGTACACGGTGGCAACCCAAGACGCCGGAGCGGGCTGCAGGATGCGGTGGATAAACCGTTCCCGGTTCTGCCGGAACCGCGGCTGCCGGTGATCGACGGCACCTATCGAATCGTACTGGCTGGCGTCGGCGGCACCGGGGTGATCACCATCGGTGCGTTGCTCGGCATGGCTGCGCATCTCGAAGGCAAGGGCTGCTCGGTCCTGGATATGACAGGCCTGGCCCAGAAGGGCGGGGCGGTGGCCAGCCACATCATTGTGGGCGCCGCGCCGGAGGCGGTAACCGCCACCCATGTGCCGGTGGCCGGGGCCGATCTGTTGCTGGGCTGCGACCAGGTGGTGGCCGCCGGCGACCGGGTTCTGCCAACCCTGAGCCCGGATAGGAGCCGGGCGGTAATCAACGACCACCAGATGATGACCGGTGACTTCATCCGGCAGCCGGATCTGCTTTTTCCCGGTAGCGGCCTACGCGATCGCATCGCCCAGCGCTGCCGCACGGATGGTGTGCACAACTTACCCGCGACCCGGCTGGCCGAGGCGCTGTTCGGTGACGCCATCGCCGCCAATACCCTGATCCTGGGTTTCGCCTATCAGAGCGGTTTGTTGCCGGTGGGCGCCGATGCCATAAAGCGGGCCATCGAATTGAACGGTCAGGCGATCAGCATGAATCAGCAGGCGTTTGAGTGGGGTCGTCGTCTCGCCGCAGAACCCCAGCGTGTTATGGGACTGGCGCGAAGCACTGACTCAAAGGCGCCAGAAACTGGGGGCCTGGACGCTCTGATTACGGCCCGCTGCGCACTTCTGACAGAGTACCAGGATGCTGCCTATGCCGAACGCTATCGGGCGCAGGTGGAGGCCGTCCGTCACTGCGAAGCAGATATGCTGCCCGGTGCAACCGACCTGACCGTTGCAGTGGCGAAATCGCTGTTCCGGGTGATGGCCTATAAGGACGAGTACGAAGTCGCGCGCCTGTTCGGCGACCCCGCGTTCAAACGCTCTCTGGAACAGACCTTTGAGGGAGACTACACCCTTGAGTTTAACCTGGCGCCGCCGTTCCTGAGCCGCATCGACCCGGCCACCGGCAGACCCGCCAAACGGAGGTTCGGACCCTGGATGCTGGCTCTGATGCCTTGGCTGGCCCGTCTCAAATGGCTGCGTGGCAGCGCATTCGACCCGTTTGGCTACAGCACGGATCGCCGGCTGGAACGGCAGCTCCTGAAAACCTACCCGGCGCTGGTGGATCGGTTACTCAAGTCACTGCGGCCAGACAATCACCGGACCGCCGTTGAAATCGCTCTGCTCACATCGGAGATCCGCGGCTTCGGGCCGGTGAAACAGGCGGCGGCGGAATCGGTGTTGGCACGACAAGCGGCGCTTATGGACGCCTTCGAATCCACCCAGCCGGCCGACCGGGCCGCTTGAAAGCCTGGGTAAAATCCGGCCAGGCTATTGCCATTCGCCCCTGAGGGCCTGGACCTGGCTTTGCAAGCGCGACGCCACGACCACTTCCGGTGCCTGCGGGATGCCGATATGGATTCCGATTTTTGAACGGAATCGTCGTGGAACGCCCATCATGGCCTCCCCGTAGCGGCGGCTGAAAAAACTCCCCCACAGCCCGCACAGGGCGATGGGAATCACCGGAACCGGATCACGCTTGACGATGTGCTCGATCCCACTCTTGAACGGGTTCAGCTCACCATGGCGAGTGATCTCCCCTTCCGGGAAAATGCACACCAACTGACCGTCTTTCAATGCGCCCGAGATGCTGTCATTGGCCTGTTCCAGCAGCTTCGGGTCCTCACGGGCCGGGGCAATCGGTATGGCGCGGGCGGTTCGAAAAACGAAACTCAGCAGCGGAACCCCGAAGATCTTATGGTACATGACAAAGCGGATTGGCCGTCGCACGCAACCGCTGATGACCAGCGCATCCATGAAGCTGACGTGGTTGCAAACCAAAACCGCCGGCCCCTCGTCAGGGATCCGGTCCAGGCCTTCTTGGTCAATGCGGTACATAATGTGGATAAGAATCCATACGATGAACCGCATCAGGAATTCAGGCACAAGCGTGTAGATGTAGACCGCGACCGCGGCGTTCAGAAACGCAGTGAGCAGGAACAATTGGGGAATGGTGAGGCCAGCACCGAGCGCGACAATGGCAAGCAGAGCAGAGGCCACCATGAACAGGGCGTTGAGGATGTTGTTGCCGGCAATGATCCGCGATCGATAGGCGGGCTCAGAACGCTGCTGTATCAGCGAGTACAGCGGTACGATGTAGAATCCACCGAACATGCCCAACATGAGGATGTCGAACAGCACGCGCCAGCCACCACCCTGATCGAGAAAGCCCATCATGCCCAACAGTTCGCCACCGGCGTGGCCGGGCGGCGCAAAGTAAAGGTCGATGCTGAACACGGTCATGCCGATGGAGCCAAACGGAACCAGACCGATTTCCACCTTGTGACCGGACAGACGCTCACACAGCAACGAGCCAGCGCCAACACCCACCGAGAACAGGGTCAGCAACAGGGTGACGACCTGCTCATTGCCACCCAGCGTCAACTTGGTGTAGTTGGGCAGCTGAGCCAGATAGCTGGCGCCGAAAAACCAGAACCAGGAAATGCCCAGCACCGACAGAAACACGGTCCGATTGCCCCGCAGCAACCGATAGGTGCGCCAGGTCTCGGACAGCGGGTTCCAGTTGATGCGCAGATCCGGCGCCATCGCGGCCGCGGTGGGAATGCCGCGGCTGCTGAGATAACCGGCGGCGGCGACGATCATTGCCACGCCGGCGACGACGGCTGCGCCGTGAGGCTTTAGTGCAATCAGAACGCCACCCGCCATGGTACCCAGCAAGATGGCCAGAAAGGTACCGGTTTCCACCAAGCCGTTGCCGCCCACCAGCTCTTCCTGCTGCAGATGCTGGGGCAGGATCGCGTACTTGACCGGGCCGAACAGCGCCGACTGAATCCCCATCAGAAACAACAGACCGATCAGCAGCCACACGTTGCCGCTGATGAACCCGACGGCCGCCCCCAACATGATCCCCATTTCCAATAACTTGGTCAGGCGGATGAGGCGCGATTTCTCCAGCTTGTCGGCCAGTTGGCCGAAACTCGCGGAAAACAGGAAAAACGGCAGAATGAACAGACCAGCGGCCAGATTGATCAGCGTATTGGAACTCAGCCCCAGAGTATCTGTGGCCTGGAAGGCCAACATGACGATCAGCGCGTTCTTAAACAGATTGTCGTTGAAGGCACCGAGAAACTGGGTCGTGAAGAACGGGCCGAAACGGCGCTTGGTGAGCAGAACGAACTGGCTTCTGTCTTCCATTTTTTCAGTTTGTCCGGGCAGGGAACGGGGCGGCCACTTGCGGGTCACACCAGCAGTCTAACGCGCAATCACCGGCACTGACCTTCGAGTGATTTCCACGCCGCGGGTCCGATGGCAGTTTGCGCTACACTTCGGGTCCATTCCATTGGGAAAAGCCCTGTTTTTTTAGGCAGAGTCGCGCTCGCGTCCTATCGTTCACGGAGCAGGGCGCCGACCGCATGGTTGGCCCATGGCCAGAAAATCGCGGGAATTAGGCTGTGCATTTCAGTCCCAAGATGCATGTTCACGAATAGATCAGAGGCGCCCCAGGCGTCTGCGCGGTAGAAATGAATGCGGCGAGGTGCTGTCCAGTTCGCGAACGATTTCGCGATCGTCCGAGAAGCATAGCCGTCGCTATGTGACGAGGAGGATCGCGGAATCGGGCCGAAATGGCGGTGCCGCAGACCGTTCCCTTTCTACCGCGCTCCTAGGCAGTCTATCCAACCATGATCGCGGCATCCCGCGTTCGGAGCTGTACATGCAGTACAAGGATCTTCGAGATTTCATACAGAAGCTCGAGTCTGAGGGTGAACTCAAGCGGGTTCGCGTACCGGTGGACCCGAACTTGGAGATGACCGAGATTTGCGATCGCACACTGCGCGCCGGCGGCCCGGCGATTCTGTTCGAGCGGCCCAGCGGTTTCGATATACCGGTGTTGTGCAATCTGTTCGGTACACCCCGCCGCGTGGCGCTGGGCATGGGTGAGGACACGGTGGAGTCCCTGCGGGAAGTCGGCCGCCTGCTTGCCTTCCTCAAGGAACCAGATCCCCCTAAAGGCATGAAGGAGGCATGGAAGGCCCTACCCATATTCAAGAAAGTGCTCGACATGGCGCCGAAGAAAGTCGGTAGTCCGCCCTGTCAGCAGCAGGTGTTCGAAGGCCAGGCCGTGGATCTGGGACGCCTGCCGGTGCAGACCTGCTGGCCAGAGGACGCCGGCCCATTGATCACCTGGGGTCTGGTCATAACGCGGGGCCCGGACAAAAGCCGACAGAACATGGGCATTTATCGACAGCAGGTGATCGGGCGCAACAAGGTCATCATGCGCTGGCTCTCGCATCGCGGGGGCGCGCTGGATTTTCGCGACTGGCAGACCGCCCATCCGGGCGAGCCGTTCCCGTTGGCTGTAGCCTTGGGTGCGGACCCAGCCACCATCCTTGCTGCGGTGACACCGGTGCCCGACAGCCTGTCCGAACACGCCTTCGCCGGCCTGTTGCGGGGGTCCCGCACCGAACTGGGTCAGTGCATCGGCTCAGAGTTGCAGGTTCCGGCCTCAGCCGAGATCGTTTTGGAAGGCTTTATCTACCCGGGCGATACGGCGCCGGAGGGTCCGTTCGGCGATCACACGGGATACTACAACGAAGTCGACCAGTTCCCGGTGTTCACCATTGAACGCATCACCCAGCGCAGGGAGCCGCTTTACCACAGTACCTACACCGGCCGGCCACCGGATGAACCGGCCGTGCTCGGTGTGGCCTTGAACGAGGTGTTCGTGCCGCTGCTGCAAAAGCAGTTCCCCGAAATCATCGATTTCTATTTGCCGCCCGAGGGCTGTTCCTACCGCATGGCGGTGGTGAGCATGCGCAAGCAATATCCCGGGCATGCCAAGCGTGTGATGATGGGTGTGTGGTCGTTCCTGCGCCAGTTCATGTACACCAAGTTCGTGATCGTGGTGGATGAAGACATCGACACCCGCAACTGGCAGGATGTGATTTGGGCGCTGACCACCCGCATGGACCCACGTCGGGATTGTGTGATCGTAGACAATACGCCGATCGACTACCTCGACTTCGCCTCGCCCGTGTCCGGTCTGGGGTCCAAGATTGGGTTGGACGCCACCAACAAATGGGCGGGGGAAACCACCCGCGAATGGGGTCGTCCGATTCGCATGAGCGAAGCGGTGCGCAGGCGAGTGGACGACATCTGGCAATCCCTCGACCTGGGTGTGTGAGCCGGCCACGACCACCTGGTGGATAGGGTTGAATCAAAATCGGCGCGGGCCGGTCGAATTACCTAGGGCGCTTCTGATCTATTCGTGAACTTGCATCTTGGCACTCAAATGCACAGCTTCATCGTCCAAGCTGCTTTGTCCAGAGTAGATCAGAAGCGCCCTAGCTTGATGTAAGGGTTCGGGAGTCAATGAGTCATACGGTCACGATTCAGCCCAGCGGGCACAGAATTGTCGTGGAGACGGGCGAGAGCGTGCTTGAGGCGGGACTTCGCGAGGGCTTCGCGCTGCCCTATGGATGCCGCAATGGCGCATGTGGGTCCTGTGCGGGCAAGCTGCTTGCGGGTCGGGTGCACTACCCCGATGGCAAGCCCGCGGCCATTAGCGAGGACGAAATCGCACAGGGCAAAGCGCTACTGTGCCAGGCCCGTCCCGACAGCGACCTGGAGGTGGAGATTCGCGAAGTCGGGGCTGCGAAGGATATCCAGGTCAAGGTTCTGCCCTGCCGGGTCGCGGCCATGGATAAGCTGTCTCATGACGTCATGCGGTTGAAACTGAAACTACCCGCCACCGAACGGCTTCAGTTTCTGGCCGGACAATACATCGACATCATCCTCCGGGATGGACGACGACGCGGCTTTTCGCTGGCCACGGCGCCCCATGAAGACGATTTTCTGGAGCTCCATATCCGCCACGTGCCGGGCGGACGCTTCACGGACCACGTGTTTACGGACATGAAGGAGAAGGCGATTCTGCGCTTCGAAGGGCCACTGGGTTCGTTCTTTTTGCGGGAGGAGTCGGATCGACCGATTATTCTGATGGGGGGCGGCACCGGTTTCGCCCCATTAAGGGGAATGACAGAGCATGCGATTGCCGCGGGCCTGCAACGCCCAATCGAGATTTATTGGGGGGTGCGGGCGAAGCGGGATCTGTATCTGCATGATCTGGCCGAGGCCTGGGCGCGCGAGCATGAGAACATCCGCTACGTCCCGGTTCTGTCCGAGCCCGCCGAGGAAGACGAATGGTCCGGAAGGACCGGATTCGTCCATCAGGCGGTGACTGAAGACCATCCGGACCTGAGCGGGCATGAGGTGTACATGAGCGGGCCACCGGCCATGATTGAGGCCGCTCGCACCGCTTTCGCGAGCTGCGGGCTTCCAGATGAATTTCTGTTCTACGACTCGTTTGAGTACGCGTCAGACACACTACAAGCGCTGGACGGGAACTGACCGGAGAACGAACGCTATGCGGTCTGACCGATCGGTCAGACCGCATAGCGACGCACGCGACCGGGCACCGCCGATCGCCTCAAGATGTCTGGGTGGCGCCATCCGTCGGTGCCGGTTTGCGTTCCAGTTTCTCGGTGGCATCCGGATCGGCCACGTCCAATACGTTGCTGGTTGAGGAGAGTTCCTTGCCCGTCAACAAACGCATGCCGTTGCGGTAACTGTCGCGGGCCTTTTGCGGCTCTTCCAACTGATCCAGCAAGCTGCCAAGTTCCTGGTAGGCTTCCGGCGCCGGCCTCAGCGCAATACTGTGCTCATAGTACTGGCGCGCTTTCTGCCACTGATGATTACGCCGGGCGATGCGCCCCAGACTGAGCAGCAGATCCGGGTCTTTGGGGTGGCTCTGCAACCAGGCTTCGGCGAACTTGAGCTGAGTCTCGGCATTGGCCCGGTTGATCTCACCGTAGGCCAAGACGATCTTTGGATCCCAGTTATGATCCAGCGCTTTTCGGATGAGCTGTTCGGCACTGTCACCGGCCCCGTGCCCCTCCAGATAGCCAGCGTAGTCCACCAACATGTCCACATCCCGGCGCAGTGCCCCAGGCGTGTCCTTCCAGGCCTTTTGTAGAGTCTCGACGGAATCTGACTTGGCCGCTTCGGCCAGCAATTCATGGTAGACCTGGGTCTCCAGAGCCGTCATTTCGGCGCCCTTTAAGACTCCCCGCTTTTTAAGGTCCGGCAGAATGCGCCAAAGACCCTGCCAGTCCTTGGCCGCGAGTCGGCACTCCATGAGGCGCTTCAACACCTGAGGATGCTTGGGCGACTGCAGGCGCAAATGCTCCAGGGACTGTGCGGCCCGATCGAGCTGCCCGGTTTCCATCAGCAACTCGGCCTGAGTCAGACCGACGGCCACGTTCGCATTACCATCCTGGGGCGTGGCCAGCTTGAGCAGTTTGTCGCGTTTGGCATCGTCCCCGAGGTGCTGCGCCGCCTTGGCCGCGCCGATATAGCTGAGCGCTGGGGTATCGTTATAGTTGGCGGATTTGACCAGGGTCTTTTCTGCCGAACTCCACTTGCCCTCGGCCAGTTGCTCCATACCGGTGGACAGCAGGCGATGGGCTTTGTGCAATCGACGCCGGTCGTTGGCCTCCCGGGTGTTTTTGGGCAATTCGGCCAACCGCATGGAGTAACGCACCAGTTTATAGAGCACCACAAAGGCGACCAGGGTGAACACCAGCAGTACGGCGACACTGGTTTCCACCGTCCATTGCCCGACGGTCACCAGAACATAGCCCGGATCCTCCTTGACCAGCAGGGCGACGCCCACTGAGCAGAACAAGGCCAGAATCAATATCACCAAAAGCTTCATGCCGAGCCCTCCCCGGCGGCATCAGTGTTTTCATCGGGCAAAGTCTTTAGCGGCTTCCGGGTTTCCATGATGTCGCGGAATGTGCGCAGTGAGCGCGAGACGTCCGGCAGATAAGGGTGCAATTCAACCTGCTGCAACGCCTTGAGCTGCGCAACGGCATCTATAACCCGCTCGTCGTTGGTGTCGAAATACTGGTCGATCCATTGCAGGGCCGTTGCCAGGTTATCCTGGTAACTGGAACCGTCATCGAGCAGTGCGGCCAACTGCGCCTGCTCGATCTTCAGCCTGAGATTCTGAGCCAGGAAATACTCCTCCTGGGGCGCAATCAGGGGTGCGGCCTCCCGCCGCTCATGTCGTATCACCACCAATTGTTTGATTTCACCCCAGGCGCTGGTCGCCGCGTCTTCCCACCAGCCTTCCTGATCGGTGTCCACGTTGGCCTGAGTCTCGGCCCGTTTGGCCGCAGCCTGATCCTTGATCACCTGGGTTCGGGCATCGTTACGCAGCGGCAACGAATAGGCTTCCTTGGCCAACACGTCCAGCGTGTGGGCCAATTCTGCCCGGTCGAGCTGCTTGGCACTGCGCAGGGCGGCAATTTCCTCCTCGAGGATCACCTGCACCGGCGCGAACGCCAGCTCATCGACCACATTCAGCCGTTGCTGGGCCATCACCACCGCCGACAACGCGCCGTCGACATCTTCCTGATAGCGAAGACGATGAGACGCAATCTGCAGCAGATAATCCACCTCTGACAGGGTCCAGGCATTT
>Ga0316189_10003328_pt1 | contig 15632 bp, 12 predicted proteins | sample LowCovwburrow_MG_FD_204930 | JGI IMG/M metagenome (GOLD analysis project Ga0316189, IMG submission 204930) | Coastal sediment microbial communities from Maine, United States - Lowes Cove worm burrow | ecosystem: Environmental > Aquatic > Marine > Coastal > Sediment | place: USA: Maine... | reverse complement strand
AGGGTGAATAATGGTGTCGAACCTTGAATTGTGAATTTCAGCGTTGCAATTATACTCTGAGATCTGGGTTATTGCATAGTCGAAAACCGATCGTGCAGAAAGTGCTTAACAATTAACCTCATTCTTAAGGTTTAATACCTATTCCAAAATAACAAGGAAATCTGCACCCGGCATTTTCCATCATGTTGATTGTGTTTCAGGAAAATCGATATTTGAAGGAATTGTTACGCTATTTCCCTATACGAATGTCGTCCAGGCAGCCGCAGGCGGGATGTCGTTGGAGCCCGCTGTTCTATATCCTGGATTGCGGTAAGAGAATTGGGGGTATTCCGGTGCTGACGTTACCCGATATTTGGACGTGCCAACTCCTGTGTGACGCGGGTTGTCGCATCCGGTCAAATGCCTGACGTTGATAATCTCATCAAAAACATAGGAACGTGAGAGACATTCCCTAAAAATGGATACAAGCGATAAAAAATACCCAAGCGTCGGCAATTGCAACTGTCGGAACTTGTCTTTTCATGTAAACCAAATTGATATTAAAATTCCGAAGTTGTAAATTAACTTGACAATAAAAAAGGTGGATTCTTAAGCAATTCAGCTCATCTGCAGAATTAGCTTCAAAAATAATTTTAATAATCAGGTGGTTACAACTATTCTTTTTAATATAAATATACCTCCGGACTACTTGGCACCATCTCTGCAGAAAGAAAATCTATAGGTTACTCTGCTTGAAGAGTTCTCAGCTCACAACAGGTTGAAAAATCTTCATCTGCGTACGACAGGTTTGCTGAGCGGAGACGTTTTGGAAATCTCAAAACAGAATGACCATAGAAGAGTGACAGCTTATCGGTGAGATAGGAGATTTTTCATCAGCAATTGTAAAAGCGTGGATGCGGAAAATTTATTTGATTGTATAAGGTTTTTAACCATTCATGGATGCTTCGCATCTTTAGAAAGTGACGATTTATCGGTTGAATAATTCAAATCCTTCATTGAAGGAGATAATTATGATTTCAAACAGCACACCAGGTTGGCTGGAACTCCATGAATTGAGTTTTCACAAACAAAGTGAGGCAGTCAGCCCTCAAGGATTGTACGTCGAGGGTTACATGGAAATTGAGAACAACTTTATGCCGACTACTGGAATCAAAGGAACGGCATTCGCCGAAACTCCATCAAAGGACACCACACCCGGCTGGGTTGAGTTCAGCGGTCTAAGATTTATCTCTGATGTAACGGCCGTTCAACCCGCGGAACCTTATGTCAAAGGTTTGCAGGACGAAGAGGGAAAGTTTTACCCAGATAAGCCTTAAAACGTCGTCGGTAGTTTGAGGGCTTAACATGATGGCATCTTAATCTGTTTAATCAGACTTAGAAATCCACCTCCTTTGGGCGCGGACAGAGGCAATGGTTTATACCACATTGCCTGCTCATGGTAACTGGAAAAACAGCATCCCTGCAGACTGTTTCCAAGAACGATACCCCTTGGGATATCGTTCAGCTGCATGATGGAAAACCAAACCGCTAATCTAACCCTATCAAACAAAGCAATATAACCGGCGGAAGCAATATTCAATAACCCCAACAAAGGAGGAGTAAATCATGACGAATGAATTTACCAACAATACAACAGTAGTAATTGAATCGGGACCTCCAAGTACCGTGGTCTCAAGTATCGATGTGCAAGGACTTGATAATGAGGTTATACAGGACATCAGAGTGAGCTTAAATATCAACCACACTTGGACAGGAGATCTCTCCATAAACCTTATCCACCCTAGTGGTCAGAAAGTAATTCTTGTCGACCGGCGAGGCGGCTATGGAAATGATTTTAAAAATACTGTTTTCGCAGCTGACGCTCCCGACCCGATAAGAAATGCAATTCCACCGTTTGAAGGAAATTTCCAGCCTGAGGGTGATTTAGCGGAATTTCGCAACCGTCCGGCCAATGGCCCTTGGACGCTCGAGGTAAACGATCGTGCATATCAGGACGGGGGTGCTATTAACCAGTGGGGCATGATACTTGACACGAAGCCAATCATTGAGCCGCCGCCTTCATTTCAAATTGAAGTACGCTTTATTGAGGGCCTATCAAGCGCTCAGCAAGATGCCTTCAGCGTGGCGGCCCAGCGTTGGTCTGAGATTATCATTAGTGATTTGCCGAGCGCCAGCATTAACGGTGAGATAGTCGACGACGTCGTGATTGAGGCACGAGGCAAATCAATTGACGGAACCGGCGGTATTCTTGGCCAAGCCGGGCCTACCTGGTTGCGACCGGACAGCCTTCTGCCAATATGGGGAATTATGTCTTTTGACACCGCTGATCTTGCCGTTATGGAAGAAAATGGCAGCCTCGTCAGGGTAATCATGCATGAGATGGCCCACGTTATCGGCTTCGGCACCATCTGGAGCGATCTGGGATTGTTACAGGGTGCAGGGACGGTCAATCCTGTATTCGTCGGCGCAAATGCTATGAGAGAATATGGAAATCTGAAGGGTGAATCTTCACCGAGCGCCGTACCCGTGGCAAATACCGGAGGACCAGGGACGCGTGACAGTCACTGGCGCGAAGCAATTTTCGTTAACGAGTTAATGACGGGTTGGTTGGGGTCTGGTATAAATCCAATTAGCAAGATTACCATCGGATCTTTTGAGGACCTCGGCTATCAGGTGAATTACGAAGCCGCCGATCCTTATAGTCTGCCGAGTGCACTGATGCCAGCACTTATGGGATTGAACGCTCCATACGGTGACCATGGAGGTCGCGGAATTATTTTACCAACTGACCATGGTGTCCTGCCGGCAGGTGCATTGATCAAGCCTTGATATCGAAAAAGTCCGTGAAGGTTCCAGCACCAAAACGCCATGAGGTATATTCAGGTTGACGCCGAAATACTTTTAGACCTTCAAGCAAGGCTAGTGTCCTGCAGCATCGACAATTTCCTCCGCAAGGTCGAGCAGTTTAAGCTCGATCATGCGGAGTTGCCTGAGCTCCTCGATTTCCGGAAAGTCCTGTGCGGCGGCAAAAAGCCCATGATAGCTGACCTCATGCCGTTTGTCGTCAGCGGCAATCAGAATCACTGTGGTGCCGGCATCTATATAAGGTGGCCCGACCCGCGCCATGATCGCATTTTTAGAGCGGGCTAAGGAACGGCGGTTTTTTACCTCGGCATTGACCGCTTTCTCAACCGCTGCCGAGTCGAAACTGAAAAAGTGGTTATCGTCAATAGCAAATGACATCAGTTGCTGTAGTCGCTCGGCTGTTATTTGACCTTTTACAGTCTCACCCCGTCCCAAACGAGGTCCGACCGTTATGCTGCCGTCGGCAAAAATGGTGATGTCCGGCGGGTTATCGTCACGTCCTGCTAGCCCGCCGAGTGTCCGCCATTGGATTGCGACTGCGCTCGGGTCATCGGACAATGCGTGAACCATTTGATTGCTCCTCTCTCCGGCTAATGCCAGCATTGCGAAATTTGACAACAGAAAACATGTAAATACGGTTTTCAACAAATCGAAATATTTTATTGTGCTACTTTTACGTCTGTTTTTTCCGTGATCAAACAAACTCATTTTAAGTTTTCGAGTGTCAGCGGCCATTCGAGTGACCGAATTGAAATTTTTCCTCAAAATACAATGCTAATTGCAGCCAGTGCAGGGACGATCGTTCAGATAACAAGCAATTTCAAACTGGATTCAAACTGTGCCATCAACGCAACTTTAGCATTGTTAGTATCGTCTTTCAAAAACAGCGCAGCAAAATTTAAATCATCCGAACCGAATTATATAGAATTTAAATGGTAGCTGTCAAGGTAGGTATGATTTTAGTGCTGCCTAATAAGCATAGGTGTCTTCATTATTCAAAGGCACGGAAGCGGTTAATTTTGATATAGGTGCTGGAGGCGACTGTTAAGCCTATTTGAATCGTGAAAATCCCGATTATTTGGACGAAACTTATAGCGTATCGCTCTTTATGGAAAGGAATCGGTAAGGCAAAGTTTAACAAAAAGTATCCGGTTGTTCGTGCTTATGGGTTATGACTTTGCCAAATCAGTCGGAAATTCCAGCCAAGAAAGGAACATGATTGATCGCAAGTGTCTGATACCTATGCATAAGCTAAAAAAATGAGCAGGTAAGGGACCGGCTGATGCCTTGGATAGTCAAGGAAGCCAAAGGAGGTTTAAATGCCGAATTGTGCGGATGGGGTCAACCGATTGCGGATTGCCGAATTAGAAGTTCGCGCAAAAAAATTCGCTGATAATTATAGGCGGGATCGTAATTCGGTTATCCTGGTACCAGGGGGTATGGGTTCCCGAACTGGTGCGCGACTCCCTTGAACGCATCTTAACGAGAATTTTAGAGAGGTTTGGCGAAGAGGGCATAAAGCGGCACGGACTGGATCAGTACGGCGGTCTGACCAATGTCAGGATGATGCGCGGTTCTACCAACAAGATTTCAAGGCATTCTTTTGGGATCGCTATTGACATAGACCCCGTTGAAAACAGTTTCAGAACTCCGTGACCTGATCGGGCTACCATGCCTATAGCGGCAATCAGGTTCTTTGAGGAGGAAGGCTGGACTTCCTTCGCAAGGGTACGTGGTTTTGATGCCATGCATTTTCAGGCTACCTCTAATTATGTCGGCAACTAGCCGTAAACATGCCTAAACTAATTGCAGAAAGGAGGGGATAAGATGATGGGACTCATATTCAAAACCAAGTTCCTGATCGTCCTCACTGTTTTAATTCTCCTCACCGGCTGTTATTCATTTATCGGAAGATACGGCGATCCATTTTATGAAGGCCAAGATCAACATCACTTCGAAAGATTGATCGATGATTCGTTAAAACCGAACAACCTGGGATCCGATTTCACCTACCGATTGGCTCAAGATCAAGACTTGCGAGTCGTTGATGCAGAACAAGATTATCTCAACACATGCGTTAACTTAAAACTGATTTTGCGTTTTGGCTGGTTGTCCGATGTTCAGATCCGTCAACAAGAAGTGAAGTTATTCAACGATAAAGTCAGCTTAAATTTGGACAATATTATCCCCAGCTTTGAACACGATCCGGTACAAGAAGATTTCGACTGGGCCGTTTACTTGTCTGTGATTTCTGCCATTAACCAATAGCACGAAAAGATTTCACCCATCGATTTTATGATTCACACAGGGGACGGCATCGACGCCGGGACCATCGAAGAGCTGTATGCATTCATCTACATCACCGATAGATTACGGATACCCTGGTTGGATTTGGTTGGCAACCATGATGCCTCTATTTTCGGCAATTACAAGGAACGCCTGGGATACACCCGCCAGGCCGGAGTAAACTTCTATCCGGTCGGAAATATGACAAATTTTCTGACGATGCACGGAAAGGAAAGATGGATATCGGGCTTCGGATCGCATTTACTGCCGGTACCTTCATTAGGCGGTCACTCGCCAACGGAAGACGGGAACCGCAAAATTAAGGGGAGTTTATCACATGGATTTGACCTGAAAGTGAACAATGGCCAAGATAGCACAGGTACGAATAAGTTCGATCCCGGCACCGCTAAGGGCTATTATGCCCTTGACATTGACAACACCACGATTCCCATTCGGATAATTGCCCTTAATTCTGTGAAATTAAACAGCTGGGGTGCTGATGGAGAAATCGACACTGCCCAACGAAATTGGTTGAAGCAATTAATTCAATCCGCCAACGGGCGTTTATTGCTTATTTTTTCCCATCACAGGCCACAGGATTTTGATTCCGCAACGATGGATGTCCTTTTTGATGCCGCTAGGGGCCCGATGGTGTTCTTCAGCGGCCACACCCACCAGCACCATCTCAAACCTCATCAAAGCAATAATGGTCAAAAATTTTATGAACTCAATACAGGTTCGATTTTGGAATATCCCCAGGTGGGGCGGCTAGTTGAAATACGCGGTGAACCCGGAGGACACATATGCCTGACCTCCCGCACCTTTTGGAACAACTATTTTGATCTGGAAACAGAAATACCCCGCGGCGAATTGGAATCCTATCTTAAGTCATGTAAAGAAAATCGAAACCAACACCAAAAACAGCTGGATAAAGCTGTCCGGTGTGGACACTATGGTGCGTATAAAGATTTCCTGGACAACCGAATAAAAGCCTGGGGAAGACCGCAGCCCATAGAGGAAGCACTATCAGCAGCCAATGTGGTTATTCCAATAACGTTAAATCGGTAGGAGGTCATTCGTGAAAATAACAATGAGCCGTGATGAATTTATCAATGGTGCGAGAGTTTATATTAATCGACTCTTCACTGGAATTTGCGAATATCCGTTTCAGATTGCCGTCAATCAAATATCCCAAGTTATTCGCTTCGTTGCCAAGGTGAACGAGAAGGATTTCGAGTCCATAAAATATTCAGATGTTTACCCGTCGGCGCAAAAGCTCGTAACGCGGATGGGCGAGATTCGTAGAGATCCTGCGGGCCAGGCGTATATTTCGGAATTAAAGCTACATGACCCTTACTTTGAAGGCTTGGATTATCAGGATGTCCCGGAGGAATCCGAAATTTGGGGGGACTAATCACCTGTTATTGCTGACGCAAATGTTGCTACGTCTTGATTTGTGAATTAAAATTTCATCTTAATCAATAATCAAGATGCGATACCTCATTTTCTTGTAAAAAAGGGAGAAAGTCACCATGAAGAGACAGACTATTGGGAGAAAGTATGGGCGTTTTATTGTTGTTTGCTTTGTCACTATGTTATTTGTCTTAGTTCTGTTAAATGTTGCTGTCTTAGCAGCGGATAACGGCAAGCAATCGCTGACCAAAACCCATCGCTTCTTGGTTTTATGCTGTGGCGCTTTTGGAGGTTTGCTTTTTGGTATTAGAGACAAGAAATTACCCTTGCCCCAGTTAAGTGCCGCGCATACATTTGAGCCGGGTATACTTGGTGATATTCTCTTCGGCTTTGCTGGCGGTATCGTCATTTTTCTGATCATACCAGGAGAATTTGATTTTAGCCCTGGGAAGATAGATATTTTTAAATTTTTTGGTGTTGCCCTTATCGGTGGCTATGGAGGACGGGCATTGGTTGAGAAAATTCTATCGCAACAAATAAAGGATCTACAAGAAGGTTTAGACAAATTAAAAGATCAAAGTAGTGTCGATGCCACGGCAACGGCGCTTTTAAACAAACATTTCGATGATGACCCAGACACCCCCCCGGTTGCCTTTGATAAACTCAAGAAGGCCATAACGGAAACCTCACAAAGCACCCGGGTACAGATATTTGAGAGAGCGCGCGAATTTCGTCGGAAAGCACTAATTGATGTCATTGAGCATAAAAAGGCCAACCGGATTGATCAGGTCATACCGGTTTTCGAAGCTCTAATAAAGAGTGATGAAAAACAGGTTTACCATCGCAATTATGGACAGTTGGCCTTTGCGCTGAAAGATCAAAAGTTAGCTGACTGGGCCCAAGCAATGGAAAAACTATCGACTGCGATCGAGATTCGAGATCGAAACAAAGTCCAGGGTTTCTATGTCTATGAGTTCAATCGGGCCATCTGCCGGATCAAAATTACTGATAAAATAGATGCGATTAAGAAGGATTTAGACGTTGCATTGGCGGGACCAAAAACCAAAGAATGGGTTAAAAACCCTGATGAAAAATACTGCAAACCTCTCAAGGATTGGCTAAAGGATAATCGGGAAGCGTTAAAAGGATGGATTGAAGTAAATCAAGTGAAGGCCGATTAAGTGATGATACGCATCAGATTGCCATTCAGCTTGAATATCCACCTCTGATAGTAGACGAAAAAGAAGATAACTCGCAACGCCAAGGAAAATTTCGGGTGGTCACGCCTTGACGGTTTGTTGTTGAGGGAAATAGGGCCGGTCCGCTGAAAACGTTTGGCAATTAATGATGTAGGCAAAAAATATTCCGGTTTTTAGGCTTAAAGTGATATTTTTGATACCCAAAGGGCAGTTTAAGAAAAAAACAAGCTCTGTTTTTCCCAAACCGAATGCCGTTCAGGCAGCCGCAAGCCTGATGTAGTTGAAGCTCGCGATTCGATTTCCTGGATTGTGGTAAGAGGGCTGGCTTATTCAAATGCTGATGTTGCCCGATATTTGGGCCTGACCAACTCCTGTGTTACTCGATTGGTAGCATCCGGGCAAAAGCCTAACATTGATGATCTTATCAAAAATCTATGAACGTTCTGCACGAAAGTCCTTATATCTCCATTTTTTTAAGAACCCAAAACAATTTGTTGATGGATCTGAAAAGGAGGAAAGTATGAAATCGAATCAAATATTGTTGGGTTGTACTGTTGGACTACAGCTCCGGGAATTTGATAAGGTTAGTTCTGGAAGTTTAAATAGCTGTATCCGTAATTTACCCGTTGTGAAGTTCACTATAGTTCTATTGTTAGGCGTATTGGCGGGGTGTTCACTTATCAATCCACATATTTCTACCGGCGATCGTCCAGCAAAGCCAGTGATGTTAGAGAGTGCAATTAAATACGGTAACGAGGCAAAAAACGCCTACCGTGAAGCGCTCGGCGATGAGGCTAAATTTCGAAATCTTCTCGGCGGTGGTCTGATCGGGGTGGCGACGGCGATTCCAATAATGGCTCTCACTGAAGCGACGACAAAATCGATCGGCATCGTTGGTGTATCAGGAGCCGGCCTGTATGCCATAGGCACATGGCTGCAAAGTACCCCCCGACAACGTGCCTACCTTCAGGGTTATAACGCTGTCAACTGTGCCATCGACGCAGTTGCGCCGCTGGATTTTGACACCGACAAAGAACCGTACAAAGGATTTGATTCTGCATTGCTACAGATAAATGACCAAATTGCCAGGGTCGAAAAGGATATCGGCACCGTAAAAAATTTGGATCTTACCGCTGCTGAGAAGGCGAAAGCAGATGAGAAAATTGCAATCGCACTTGAAACCGCGCTCAAGGCGGTTGATGAAGCAAAGGCCGCACGACGCAGCGGTATCGAGTTGCAGCTACAGCTTGCGGCCGCAGGGCCGGACCTTGTTGCTGCCGTGGATCGAATCGTCGGCGAAGTCGACCGGGCAGTTGTTGAGAACCAGCCTGATCTGGCGGCTCTCGCCTCTATAATCGGAGGCCTTGGAAATATGTACGGCCAATTGACGGCATTACCGCCTGGCATGGCAGGCCCACAGGATATCACGGGTCTATCAACAGCGGTAAGGTTTGAATCCGCATCCCCCTTAGAAAAAAATTTGGTCGACCTTCAAAATTCGGTGGCGGAGCTGTCGAAGCTGACGCGGCAAATTTCAGATTACGTCAATGTGGTTATTGCCAAGAAGCCCAGTGAAAAGCTGCGCAGTTGTGGAGTCGATGCAGATCAGATTGCCACCGATATCGTTATTGAGCCGCCGACTGCCGTATTCACGGCGGGCCAAGATGAAACACAGGCATTTACGATCCGTGGCGGTCGACGACCTTTCCGGGTTACGCTGCTTGGGCCACAGAGCATGGATATTATAGTATCACAGCCTGATCTATTCGGCCCCGCCTTCGTCGTTCAGGTCAAATCGTCTGCACAAAAAGGATCCTACAGCATATATGCCGCTGATGCCTCCGGCAGGCAGCGCATCCTTCAGATTCAGATCGGTGATGCCACACCGACCCCAGCAGCTAAGGTCGAGCTTGCGACTGCTCAAGGCGGTGAAGCGTTTACAGCCATTGCAGATATCAATCAAAGAAAGCAAATTCAGCGTGCCTTGTGTTATAAAGAAAAGACCGGGACGGAGCCTGACGGGTTGTGGGGCCAAAAGACGAAAAATTTGTTGATTGAATTTCAAAAAAAGAAAGGTCTTACTGCTGATGGCATCCTTACGGAGGAGCTGCGAGATACACTTTTGGAATTAACGCCTGATAATATCCAAAAAGAGTGCGGTGGCAATACCGCTGCATTGTCGCCTCTTTCGTCAAAACTAAAGGCTTTCTCTCGAGCCATAAAAGGCAGAGCATTTAATCCCGTGGCAGCCGATCCTGATTTTAGTTTGAGTGTCCTCGAAGCCGATCCCCTGGAGGCCGCTGTTGAGCTTGAATTGGCAGTCCCGGGACCAAGACCAAAAGAGCCAATGACAGAAGAACAGTTAAAGGAAGCGCTAATAAAAGAGGGAAAAGCCGATCCATCTTTAAAAAACGAGCATATCACAATCAAGAACTGGGATGATATCAAGGACGAATTGGCGCCATAAATCATCTTAATTCAAAATGCCTCATTGCCGGCAAACACTCGCCAGAACACCCTATGGGAAGTTTGCACCGGCAATGAATGGTTTTGATGTTCGAGACAAAACTAAAAAAGGGGGACTTAATGAACACCGCAGACTCCAATGTAAAAAAATGGCTGAAGCGAGCAGAGGCGGCAACCCGAGCGCGTCTGCCAGAGGATATCAAGGAAGCGCGGAGTGCTTATCAGCATGAGTTGGCGTTAAATGAGAAGCTGATTTTGCTGGAGGAAATTGTGACGACGCGATCGGCAGAGCTATGCCGTGCCTACCAAAATGTCGTTGATCTTTTCTTTGGGTTTCGCAGAAAAAAAAATGCACGCACCGGAAACGAGCAGGTCGTCCGTGAGCCGTGCATTACATTCGTCGTTAAAAAGAAATGGGTTGACAAGGATGAGGAAGACTCTGAGGAGCACCTGCCCGATCATTTATTCGCCTATTGGACGGTTGGAAGTCAACGGAAGCTGGTCGCCGTACCGACCGACGTCGAGGACGCCAAAAGCTATGCGGAGGTTAATTTAGACAGCGCTCCAAATCAGATCCATGTCATTGCCCCGCAAGATATTGAGCTGCCCCCGGAAGTCTCGGAAAGATTGAAAACCGCGGGAGAAGTCGGAACCGTCACCTGTGCGCTGCAGCGTTCTAATTTTCCTGAGAAAACCTACATATTAAGCTGCCGTCACGTGTTGAGTGCCTCCGTCAAGATCCATCCAAAGGAAATCTGGGGATCTTCCGTGAACCTCCAGGATGGGAGCATTATCGGCAAAACCCTGAGTGTTGCTGGTTCGCTAGATACTGAAGGTTTGAGCCTGGATGCCCAAATTGCCAGGATGGTTAATCCGGATGCGCTTCGCCGGGCACTAAACGGCTTGAAATTAACCGGCTTTATTTCAAGCAGGGAGGATTTCCCTCTGGATGCAAAGTGTTTGATCGTAACCCCCAGTGGTCCCAAGGAAGCGCGGTTTTCGCAGTTTTTGCCAAAATTGCCGCTTCGCTATCACCAAACCGATGTTCAGCACAGCGAGCTCGCTGAGTTGGAGCTCTTAGGTGCAACCACTGTCGGCGGTGATAGCGGCTCCCCTGTTGTGACAAATCTAAAAGATGGCATTCTTCTTGGTATGCACATAGGAAGTAGACGAAAAATGGACGCAAACGTAGAAAGAGTGTATGCACTTACGATTCCTGCCTGGAACTTGTTCTCGCCTGAGTTGTATGATGGAGCCCTCTCCAGCGAAAAGTGGCAACTTATCCAGCCCGAGGCCTTAGAGGCTCATATAGCGGCAACCAATAATGAACGCTCCACTGTGGCATCCGAAGAAGTGGCCTTGCTCGAAGGTCTAATGAAAAACCACCAATATAACGGCAGTGTGGCTTGGCGACTGGACAAAGATGGTATTCGGATCGATGATGCGCCGCCGGAGGTGACAGTTGGGGCACCCTCAACAGTAAGTAAGGTCTGGCAAGCTTTTGGAATTCCTATTGCAGCATGGGCCTCCCATTACCAGGTTCCGGTTGAACTCATATTAGCGACTATTTGCACTGAATCATCGGGAGACCCGCAGTCAATCCGACTTGAACCCGGTTTTAAATCCGATGAAAAGACCCCACATCGTGTCTCAGCGGGTCTTATGCAGACCTTGATCTCCACCGCTCGCAGCACGCTGAAAAAAAGTAAGCTGGATCATGGTCCCGACACACGGTCGATTAATCGTCAATGGTTGTTTGAACCGAACAATTCGATTCACAGCGGTACCTGTTACATTCATGAGCAGTTTAAATTTACCCGCTATGACCCACCGAAGGTAGCTTGCTCCTACAATGCCGGCAGCATAAGGCTTAATGACTCACCAAACAATCGCTGGAAGATGCGGCAGTTTCCCATTGGAACCGGCCATCACGCTGACCGTTTTATAAAGTGGTTTAACGATTCCTTCAGATTTTTTAAGGCGGAGGGGCTTGCCCCCAGATCATCTTTTTTCGCAATGCTTAACCAGTAACAGTTTCTGGATGGAGAAAAGCACTCTCGTTTTTAAAGAATTGAGCATCGAGCTTGATGGTAAGCCAAAACAAAAGGAATGGGGTCAGGGCTTGATCAGTGATTAATTTAAAATGATGGACAACAGCTTTTTAAAAAAGCTGGTGAAATTCAACAAGAGCACTGGACCCCGAATCCCGATGAGAAGAAACTTCTGCTTGAGAAGCGCTTTGATGACCTTGCTTGGGACGAGACTTTGCGGCTTCTCCATCTTGCATGCCTGGAGATGCTCTCTCATGGCCCCTGCAGGGAGCAACTTTTAGATGAAGAATTAGCATTAGAAGAGTCAACGCACGCTCCACCAGGGGAGAATCGAGATTTAATCGAGAAGTTGGTCACACAACTGGTTTCGGAGGGCAACCCTTGCACGCCACGGCCTGTGGCCGTCTGGCAGGGGGAAGCTGGTGAGTCGGACAAACACGAGCCGAATTTGCAGGGTGTTTTCTGCAATGCTTCTCTAACTCACCCGGGTTGTATCGAGGTGATTCGTCTCGATGCCGAGCAGCAGCCCACTGAGCTGACATTTATCTCTCTCGATGAAATCCGCGGCGCTGTTTTCGATCGTCAGGCCATCTTTCGTCCTGGGATGCTCTTTTCCGACGGCGGCCGCCCTGACGAAATCGTGCTCGTACCTCTGCTGTACGGTATTTCATGGCTTAGTCCTCATGACTTCGACCAGGATGGCAGGTCGTCGAGATTTATATGCGCCACCGAAACCGATGAGGGTAAACAGAATTTTGTCATTGGGGTTGGCCAACAGGATTTCGTTATGGAGGGGGTTCGCCAGCCTATATTCGGCTTGGGATCCATAGGCGAAATTATGATTGTGCTTTTTTGGGATGATCCAAAGTTTGATCAGAAGTGCAGGGCGCGCGGACTCGATCCCGATGAGGTGAGACGTTCTATGAACATGAAAGGACATTCCGCAAAAAGGGATGCAGACGATAAGTAATGACCAAGCGTCAGCAATTGCTGGTGTCAAAATTTGTTTTTCATGTAAATCAAATTGATATCAAATCCCTGAAGCCGTAAGCGTACTTGACAGCAATAATGGTCGTTTTCGCATCCTTTCACTTGATCCGCAAAATATACTTCTAAAAAATTCTCAAATAATCAGGTTGTTACATCTAATTACCTCTGATAACCTATAATTTGAAACATGTTGGCATTATCTCTGCTATAAAATTATTTGAGGAGTTCTTTGCTCTAAGAGCCCGCAGCTTATAATCGGTTGAAAAATAATGATCTGCTTCTCAATTGAAAGGAGGATATCATGGGTGATACAATTATCGGCATTATTGAAGGTGGCAAATTCAGAAGACTCTGGCCAAAGCCTGCTTCAATGGAAGATAAAACTCGGCTGACGAGCATCCAGCCAATGCAGGCAATACCACCAGAAAATGGGGAACTGGACCTCTCTGAACATGAAGGCAAAATCATTGCAGTCCGCGGTGATGACCAAGGTGGCTGGGTGTACTCTGCGGAAGTGATCGACACAGGTGGAGCGATCGCGAAGACCCTGGCTTCGGAGGTATTTGCCAAACCGACAGAAGGAGGTTTTCCGTTTGGCGAGCTAAGGGTTTCTGGGCGCCCGGATGTGAGCGAAGAAGGAGCCAGTGATACGAAGGCCGCAGAACTGGCGATGGTCGAAAATGGACAGATTTTCCTCTGGTCGCAGCCAGACGTTTCAGCCGAGCTGTTCAGCGACGATCCGTGGGTGGGTCGTGCTCGTAAACCCATACAGATTCCGGATGGGGCGCGTTGTGGAATCGTCACGCAGATCGGACCGGAAGGACCGGCGGAATTGACCGCGATTACTGATCCATTGCAAGTGCTTATCATAGAAGCACTTTTCGATCTTAGGCGAAAAATGAAATAAAAGGGTGAGCCGACTGATGAGGAGGTCTCTGTCAAAATTAAGGTTTTAGGATAACTTTCAACGAGAGGAGGAAGCATGAGTTCATGGCACGATGAATTAAAGATGGCATCCCGAGAACGGACTTTGAGTAAAGCGCGGAGAACTACCGGCAAAGGCGTGCATTACATACTGGGAAAGGGCGGATTCGACCCGAGTCGTAAGATGACCCGCACCTGCGACTGTTCGGGGTTTGTTGCATGGGCCATAGGAATTCCCCGGGAGCTGCCGCCCGGCTCCGGTAACTGGCTGCAGACTACCACTTACTGGGAGGGTGGAGGCTCGGCGGGCACCGGCCTTTTCGACCCAGTTCCTGAAAATCTCACTGAACCCGGCGATATTATCGTATATCCTGACCGGGGTAATAAACAAGGCCATATGGGAATCGTCAGCGCGGTGGAAAATGGGTACGTGACCAAAGTCATTCACTGTTCGTCTGGGAATGACCGCAAGTTCAACGACGCCATTCAGGAAACCGTCCCGACCGTTTTCCGACGAATCGCAAAGACCCGGATTATGCAGGTTGATTATCCCGCACTACGAGATCTGTTTAATCTATCGGAACCCGAGGACGGCGAAGAGGAATCCGTCGACATTCCGGTTGCTGACAATAAGCTGGATCATCCACTCCTGGTGGCTGATGAAACTCTCAAACAGGTTGTCCGAGGGTTACTAATCCTGGAGGCAACGGGCCAACCTGTTATTGGCTGCCGAGCCCTGCATGACGGTCTAAACAGGCTGGCCAAAAACAATCCCCGTTATCGTGTCGAGTTAGGGCCCCGCAACCGCTGGCACGGATATTACGGGAACAAAACCAAACAAGCGATAAAAAACTTCCAGTCAGATAGGAATCTCCCTGACACCGGCGAGACCGATGCTGAGACTCTGTTCCATTTGGACGAAGCCCTGATGGCTTTGGAAGGTCCGCCACCTGCGCAACAAGCCGCTAAACCGGCGAAGGTCTCAATGAGCTCGGAAGGCAGTAATTGGTTCGCAAAAATAGATCTAGGAAGCCGTTTTTTCGTCGGACGGCGGGTTCGCTACTTAGGGAGATTCGGCCTTACCAACATCTACAAGCGCAGCGGCCCGGTCTATCGCCCGCAAGATTATGAATCTGAATTTGATCACTGGGCCTGGATGCTTTATCCCACCACCATGGCCGAAAGCGAAGGATATTTCAATTGCATCAACACCTATGACCGGGCCAGATTCACGTTCGGGTTTTACCAGATGGCTGCGCATACCCCGAATAGCAACTTTGTCGTCTTACTGCGTCATTTGTTGGAGCTGGAAAGCGCAAGTTACTACTTCCCGGATTTGTCCGTTGAAAACGGTCAAATCTTTCGGGTTGGCGGAGAAGACCGTGTGCCGTTGGAAACCCCTGAAACCACAAGGGAATTGATGAATTACCTGAACCCT
>Ga0316189_10003327_pt1 | contig 15639 bp, 11 predicted proteins | sample LowCovwburrow_MG_FD_204930 | JGI IMG/M metagenome (GOLD analysis project Ga0316189, IMG submission 204930) | Coastal sediment microbial communities from Maine, United States - Lowes Cove worm burrow | ecosystem: Environmental > Aquatic > Marine > Coastal > Sediment | place: USA: Maine... | reverse complement strand
GACTCCGCCTCCAGATCGGGCTCCGACTCCGCCTCCAGATCGGGCTCCGACTCCGCCTCCAAATCGGGCTCCAAGGGCAAAGGAGAAGCCACCCCGAGCCCCGACGCGAGCGCGCCGACGACGACGGCGACGGGCGCCTGAGTAGCGTCGTCGATGAGCGCCCTCGGAGACCTACTCCGGAGGGCGAGGAGGAAGAATATCCTCGGCTCGTCGCGCCGCAAGATCGCGCTTGCTGGCGACCTCTAGCACAGTCCCTGGCGCGAGCTCCGCCAGCACCTCGTCGTCGACGAGCGTACCGTCGGCGCTCCTCGCCTCAGCGATCGTGTCGCGAAAGGCTCCGGAGGCGAGCCCGAGGAGGGTCGCGAGCACCCGTTTGCCGAGGTTCACGTGGCGTCGCTGCTCGCCCCGCGAGAGCACCAGCGGCAGCGGCGGGTAGCGTGAGGGAGAGAGCGTGGACGTGACCGAGAAGCTCGCGCCGACGGCCGCCAAGGCGACGGCCATCCGGGCGATGTTGCGGCAGTCGTCGATCCCTCGGTGATGGCGACCGACAAGCTCGAGGCCGAGGTTCTCCAGCATCGACGGCATCCCGAAGGCCTTGGCCCCGCGCCGGGTCTTGCTGAAGATCTTCTTGATGTTGATCCAGCGGCGATAGATCCGCGGGATCTCGGCGATCGACCGCTCCGAGGCCCGGCACTGGACCGGCAGCATCGTCGCCAGGTCCCAGTCGCCGCAGGTGACGATCACCCCGGGATCCTCGCCCTCCAGGAGATCATGTCCTTTGAGCCATTCGATATGACGGTCGAAGACCTCTGAGAAGACAGGCGCATCGGCGACGTCCTCCTGGCGGATGCTCGTCAGCTCGGTGCAAAACTCGCTGAGCTGCGGGTGATGGACCGGTCGGACAAAGCTCTCAAACTCGTCTAGGAAGACCTGCCCCTGGCGGAGGTCGAGCAGCACCGAGGGGAGCTCGATAATCTCCTGGGGAGTGGGCGGCGCGCCAGGACGGCAGGTCGCCTCGAAGTCGAGGATCACCAGGCGGTTGAAGGATCTCGTCATCGCCTACTACCTCGCGTTCGCGTATGCCATAGACAGGTCGCGACAGGTCGAGTCTCGCCGGGGCGGCGCGCCAGGACGGCAGGTCGCCTCGAAGTCGAGGATCACCAGGCGGTTGAAGGATCTCGTCATCGACTACTACCTCGCGTTCGCGTATGCCACAGACCGGTCGCGATGGGTCGAGTCTAGCCGGCGCGCACGCGAGCGATGCAGCCTGTCGGCCTTCTGCCTTCCCTCTGCCTGCCTGCCTGCCGCCCTTCTGCCTGCCCGCCTTTTGCCTGCCCGCCTTCGACCTCGCTCAGCCGCTGAGGAAGGAGCGGACGCCGCGGCGGAGCGTCGCACCTTGCTCGCGGGTGAAGATCTGTCGCGGTCCTCGACGGCAAGAGCACATCAAGTTCTCCTCGGCCTCGGAGTGGTTGAGGCCGAAGCGATGGCCGAGCTCATGGGCGAGGGTGGTCGACGGGGCGTCTGAGCTGACGACGACATACTCGCGTTGGCGAAAGCGGCGGAGGATCCCGCGATAGCGCCAGTGGAGGCCGCGTACGGACCTGTCGCCGCGACGTCCTCCGCGCAGCTCCAGGGTGTCGACCATGAACACATGAACCGAGCCGTCTGGCGGCGCGTAGCCGGCGATCCGTCGCCGGTCCCGACGGCGGGTGATCGAGCCGTAGCCCTCCGGCATCCGCCGCAGCTCGCGAACCTTGACCCGCAGACCGTAGGGCTTCATCGCCGCGTTGGTCTCCGCCAGGCCGCGCTCGAGCCGGCGCATGGTCGCGGCCGGATGCTCCTCGGAGGCCGCGAGGTGGACCGTCAGGGGGATCGTGATCGTCGCGACGCCGCTCCGCGAGGGGCGCTCGCTGGGGTCACGGCGAAGGTCCGGGACCTTCCGCCCGCCGCCGGCCTGGGCGTCGCCGCCGATGAGAGCGATCGCCGCACCGGCGATGAGCGCCAACGAACGCCGCCTTGTCATATCCCGACTCACCACCACCCCATGAACGTTGGCCAGGTCACGTAGAGCTTAAGTGTGGGGGTAAAGCCAGCCAGGGGAAACCAGCGCATTTGGCGCAATGCCGTTGATCGGGGTCTCCGTGTGACGGGGGGTCCAAATCTGCCCGGGGCTTTGATCGAGATTACCCGCCGGGATAAGGGGCCCCGAGCAGCTCTACGCGCTATCTTCGACGCATGATATTTGGTTCGGCCGCCGCTGCAACGGCCCCCCGCTTTATCCCCGACGACGAGACCCGGGGGTGGCTGGCGGAGGCGCTGGTACACGTCATCAATCACCTCGGGGCGGCCGCGCTGGCCCCGCGCTGGCTCGCCGATCCAAAGCCCCGCGGCTTGCCGGCGGCGACCGACCTCGACAGCCTCTTTGAGCTGATCTGCGGGCTCCAGGAGCAGCTCGGCCAGGGCGATGTCGAGTTCACGCTCTTGGAGATGGAGCCAGGAAATCCCTCGGTGCCCCCGGGCTTCCAGCCCGTCGGCGATCCGACCGGTCACCTGATGCACACCTTCGCCCGCGGGGCCGACGAGAAGATCATCCTCGTCAGCGGCGGGCTCTTTCGGGTGAAGGAGCTGCTGATGGCGAGCATCGCCCGCGAGCTCGGCCGGATAGGCCTCATGCAGGCGGGCCCCTCCGAGGCGATCGCGACCCTCGACGACGAGGCCGCTGCGGAGCTCGCCGGGGTCGCGCTGGGGATGGCGCCGTGGATCGCCAACGGCGCCTACATCTTCGAGAACTCCTGCTGCGGCGGCGGCTGTGGGATCAACCTCCGCGAGATCCGAGCTGGCCTCTCGTTGCCCGAGATTTGCTACGCGCTCGCGCTCGACGCCCGACGCAAGGGGATGTCGCGCTGGGGCGGCGGCAAGGGCCTGCTGCCGACGCAAAAGGCCGCGTTCAAGGCGAGCTGGAGCGCGACCGCCAAGAACGGTGCGGTCGAGGCTCTGCCAGCGGCGACCGACAAAGCCCTCCGCGCCTAGCCTAGCTCCCTCTCCCGCCGCCCTCCCGGCCCCGCGCTCGCGAGGGCTCGCGAGGGCTCGGTAGTCTCTTTCGAAGGGTTGGCTCGATCTCCAGGCGGCGAAGCCCCCCATCGCCTCTCCGCACTTGTCCACAGTCGTCGGAGAAAAACGCGGGGAGTTTTGGCAGGTCCCCGCGAGAGCGCGGGTGCTCCATCCCTGCCTCCTAGACCGCGAGCGCGCGGCGGTAGAGGTCGAGGTAGGCCCGGGCCGAGCGGGCCCAGGAGAAGTCCTGCGTCATGCCGGTGCGGACGAGCGTGCGCCAGCCTGCGGGGTCGACCCGGCGCATCCGCAGGGCCCGACCTAGGGCCCAGCGCAGGCCGTCGACGGTCGGGTGTTCAAAGCGGAAGCCGGTCCCCTCGCCGCGGGCGAGCGCCGCATCGCCGGGATCGATGACAGTGTCCCTCAGACCGCCGACCGCATGGACGATGGGGACGGTCCCGTAGCGCATGCCGTAGAGCTGGGTCAGGCCGCAGGGCTCAAAGCGGCTCGGCACGAGGAGAAGATCCGAGCCGGCGATCAGGCGGCGCGCGAGCGCCGGGTCAAAGCCGATGCGGATCGTCAGGTGCTGGGAGAAGGTGTTGCTGAGCCAGCGAAAGCGATCCTCGAGCTGCGGGTCGCCGTCGCCGAGGAGCACGAGCCGGGCGCCGAGCCCCGCCAGCTCGGGGACGAGGTCGGCGACGAGGTCGAGCCCCTTCTGTCCGACGAACCTCGAGACCACGCCGAGGAGCGCCTCGCCAGGCTGAAGGTTGAGACCGGCGGCCTCGGCCAGAGCGGCGCGACAGACCTCCTTGCCGCGGATGTCGTCCTCGTCGTAGTGCGCGGGCAGGGTTGGATCTGTGGCCGGGTCCCAGCTCTCGACGTCGATCCCGTTGAGGATCCCGTGGACCGGCACGTGGGCGCGGATGAACCCGTCGAGCTCACAGCCGAAGCGCGGCGTCTTGATCTCGTCGGCGTAGCTCGGGGAGACCGTGGTCACGGCGTCGGCGTAGGCCATGCCGCCCTTGAGCAGGTTGATGTTGCCGTAGTACTCGCCGCGCTCAGGGCTGAAGAAATGGTCGTCGAGGGCGAGGTAGGGGCCGGTGGAGGCCGGCAGCAGGCCCTGGTAGGCGAGGTTGTGGACTGTCAGCAGTGACCGCGTATGCGGCATCGAGCGGCGGTAGTAATGCTCGAGGTAGACCGGGGCGAGGGAGGCCTGCCAGTCGTGGGCGTGGATGATGTCGGGGGCTCCGCCCATCACGTGCGGCATCACCTCGAGCGCGGCCCGGCACAGGAGGGCGAAGCGCTCGCCGTTGTCGCCGAAGGAGCGGTTGTCGGCGCCGTTGTAGAGACCATCGCGGTCGAAGCGGTGGGGCGCGTCGATCAAGAAGACCGACTCGCCGGCGTCACCATAGGCGCGGAAGATCCTCACCGGTTCGCTGCAGCCGAGGCCCATCGGCACCTGCAGGGCGATCCCGGTGTCCTCCACCGGTCGCTCGCTGCGGCCGAGGTGCTCGCGGACCTGGCGATGCAGCGGCAGGAAGAGCGCGACCTGGAGAGGGTCGCCGTTCGAGTCGGCTCCGGCGGCCTCGATCAGCGCCTGCGGCAGAGCGCCGACGACATCCGCGAGCCCGCCGCTCTTGCACCAAGGGACAGCTTCAGAGGCGATCAGGGCGATCTTCAGGGACATCGGTCGGGTCTTTCGATAGGAGGGAGGGAGGGAGGGAGGGAGATAGATAGACGGAGTGGTGGCGAGCGTTGCGGGCCGGGCGCGTTGAGGCCGGATGCACCTCGCTCCCCTGCGCTCCTCGGTCGAGGCTCGCCGGAGGAGCGAGCTCCGCCCCTGCTCTCCGCTCGCGGCTACTTCTGGCCGCTGTACTTGGTGTAGCGCGGCCCGGAGGACTCGAACGAGTGGCGCTCGCGCTCGGAGACCGCGTAGCGGCCATCGCTGGCGATCAGCGAGGACGAGGTCGCGGCGTCGTTGCGCATCAAGAAGTCCATATCGTGGGCGAGCTCGATGGGCCCGTCCTTCGGGACGCGGGTGCCTTTTGGGAGAACGACGATCCCGGACTCCGTAATAAACGGAAAGCGCTCGCGGTCACGCTCGGGCTCGACGCCGATCTCAGCGCCCGGCTCGATCGAGCAGTTCTTGTCCATCAGCAGGCGGCGCAGGCGGCTGTTGGCGCCGACGTTGCAGCCGGAGAGGATCACCGCATCTTCGACCTCGCTGCCGGCGTGGACGTAGGTGTCGTAGCCGAGGACGACCCGGCGCAGGGTCGCCGAGGCGACGATCGAGCCCTCACAGACGAGCGAGTCATCGACGTCGGCGGAGGCCTGCTCGCCGTCGCGGACGAAGCGGGCCGGCGGGTAGTCGCGCTGGGCGGTGCGGATCCGCCATTGCCGGTTGTAGAGGTTGATCGCCGGCAGTCGCGAGCGGACCTCCATGTTCGCCTGGAAGTAGCTCTCGATGGTGCCGACGTCGCGCCAATAGGGGGCGGCAGTCTCGGGCTCGCCCGGGATCGTGTTTTTGCCGAAGTCGTAGATAAAGACCCGCTGACCGTCGGCGACCATCCTCGGGATCACGTTCTTGCCGAAGTCGTGCGCCGACCCGGGATCGTTGGCGTCCTCGGTGAGCACCCGCGCGAGCACGTCGGCGCGGAAGAAATAATTGCCCATGCTGACCAGGCACCAGCCGGGACGCCCAGGGATCGTCTTGGCGTTCTCCTGCGGCTTCTCCTGGAAGCCGACGATCCGACCCTCTTCGTCGATCTGGATCACGCCGAAGTGATGGGCCTGGTCCTTGGGCACTGGGAAGGCGGCGACCGTGAGGTCTGCGTTTCGCTCGACGTGGACCTCCTCCATCTGGTCGATCGCGAACTTATAGATATGATCGCCGCCGAAGACCGCGACATGCTCGGCCCTGGAGTCGCGGACCAGGTTGAGGTTTTGGTAGATGCTGTCGGCGGTCCCGCGGTACCAGTGGTCGCCCATGCGCATCTGCGCCGGGACGATCTCGATGTACTGGCTAAAGCCGTCGAGATGCCAGTTGCGGTTGATGTGCTTGATCAGCGAGCTCGCCATGTACTGGGTCAGCACATAGAGGCGCCGGTACCCCGAGTTTAGGAAGTTCGAGAGGACGAAGTCGATGATCCGGTAGCGACCGGCGAAGGGGACCGAGGGCTTGGCCCGGTGACTCGTCAGCGGTCCGAGGCGCGAGCCCTTGCCTCCGGCCATGATCATGCAAGCGGTCCGAGCGATGTAACTGGGCATGGCGGCGTCTTCTCCTCTGGTTCCTCGTCACCGAGGATACGGCGACGACGACTGCTCGGGGGCTCCCCCCACCCCTCTGCGGGTGAGGGAACACCGTGAGTTCGCGCGAGTGCCGCAAGATGCCGTTGGTGATCATCCTTGGGTCGCGCAACGTTCGTCGACCCCCGCCTGGTCGCGCCTGGCCGCGCCTCTCCGGGGCCTAGCCCGGAATTTGCCTCGTCTCGTCTCGTCTCGTCAGCGGCGAGGGCGAGGGCTATCCTGCGAGCGCAGAGGCTCGCACGAATGTGCGCCCTTGACCCCCGCGGATGGCCCGTGGATCCTCACCGCGTCGCCGAGTACGACCGCATCGCCGAGCGCGTAGCGGACCGCGGCCGTCTCTCGCCCCGCCTCGCCCCCATCTCGCCCCTCGCAGGGCGCCCAAGGAGAAGCCGATGACCCTCACATGGAGCCATGAAAACCCGCCTCAATGGGACGCCGCCAAGAAGCAGAAGATCAGCGCGGCCGCGCCGGGGAGCCTCGGCGTCGACAAGCTCTCGCGCTTTACGGAGGGCGATCTGATCCCCGGCGATTGGTGGCGCGTAGAGATCGACGGTGAGATCGTCGGCTACGGCTGGATGGACTCGACCTGGGGCGACGCCGAGATCCTCTTGGTCGTCGACCCGGCCCACCAGGGCAAGGGCGTCGGCTCCTTTATCCTCAATAAGCTCGAGGAAGAGGCGCGCTCGCGCGGCTTCTTCTACCTGTACAACGTGATCCCGAAGAACCACCCCGACGCCGAGGGTGTCTCCGCCTGGCTCTCCAAGCGGAACTTCGCCGCCTACGCCGACGGCTCGCTGCGCTGCGTGCTCCGCCCGGCGACCTGAACGGCTGGGCGTTTGCCGGCTGGAAGAGGAGCCGCCTCGCCGTGCGAGTCGTGCGGTCGGGAAGGTCGAGATGTCGTGCCTCCCGAGAGCGCGCATCGGCAGCGCTGCGGTCTCCTCAGTCGCTCTATCGGCGCATGCGCGCTCCTATCTTGGGCTGCCTGCGCCGGGCCTGGCGGAGAGACGTGCGTCTGCGTCGAAGGCTGCTGCGACGTCGAAGGCTGCTGCGACGTCGAAGGACCGCTCCGACGCGCCTCCGCAGAGCTACCTCAAGGCACAGCTCCACCACCACCTCGGCGAACTTCGCCTCGAACTCGAACTCGAACTCGAACTCGAACTCGAACTCGAACTCGAACTCGAACTAGAACTTCGCCGAGGCCGAGAGCATCGCCAGTCGGTCGTTGGTCTCGCGGACCCGCCGGGTGAGGCGACGGACGAAGCGCCAGAGCAGGTCGTGGGCGAGGCCGCGGTCGACGAACATCAGGTCGCGGAGGTCACGACGGGGGAGGAGGAGGGCGCGGACGCGGTGATGCGCGGTGGCGGTGGCGGAGCGGGTAGCGTCATCGTCGATCAGCGACATCTCGCCAAAATGCTGGCCCGTGCGCAGCACCGCGAGGGTCTCCTCGCCGACCTCGGAGATCGTCCGGGTGATCTTGACGGTCCCCTCGAGGACGATAAAGAGGCCCTCGCTGGAGTCGCCGATGCGAAAGATCAGCTCACCGGAGCCGTAGAGCCGCTCCTGGGCGATCCGCGCCAAACGGGCGAGCTGCGCCTGGCTCAGCCCGGCGAAGAGGGGCACCCGGCTGACCGCGTCGTGCATCCGCGTCGCTGAGATCGCCGGCAGAGGCGTCGGCGTCGACACCGGGCGCGAGAGGAGAACGATCGGAGCCCCGACGCGCGAACGCCCGGGCTCCGATCGCTCTGTATCCGCGTCGTCCGCGTCGTCCTCCCCGGGACGTTCGTTTGGATCGCTCCCCACCGGTCAAGGCTACCCCAGGCCAACGGCTGACGACCAGGGGTCGCCTTGGATGATGTCAGCGCTGACGTCTGCGCTGACGTCTGCGGGGCGACAATGAGCACCGGGGGTCGCCCGGCTCGAACCCTACTCCTGCTCGGCGAGCCAACGCTCCGCGTCGATCGCTGCCATGCAGCCTGTCCCGGCCGCTGTGACCGCTTGACGGTAGATCCGGTCGGCGACGTCGCCGGCGACGAAGACCCCGGGGATCTCGGTGTGGCTGGTGCCAGGGCGAGCGATCAGATAGCCCGCGTCGTCCATCGGCAGCTGCCCCTGGAAGGGGTCGGTGTTCGGCTTGTGGCCGATCGCCAGGAAAAACCCAGTGACCGGCAGGTCCTCGGTCTCACCGTTGCCGGTGTCGCGGAGGCGCACGCCCTCGACCTTGTCCTCGCCGAGCACCTCGGCGACCTCGCGGTTCCAGTGGACCGTGATCTTGTCGTTGGAGAGGGCCCGCTCCTGCATGATCTTGCTGGCGCGGAAGCTGTCGCGGCGGTGGATCAGGTGGACCGAGCGGCACATGCGGGTGAGGTAGGTGGCCTCCTCCATCGCCGTGTCGCCGCCGCCGACCACGGCGACGTCCTGATCCTTATAAAAGTGGCCGTCACAGGTCGCGCAGGCGGTGACGCCCTTGTTGCGCAGGCGCTGCTCGCTCGCCAGGCCGAGGTACTTCGCGCTCGCGCCAGTGGCGATGATCAGAGCGTCGCAGGTGTAGGTGACAGAGTCGCCCTTGATGACGAAGGGGCGCTGGGTCAGATCTGTCTCGATCGCCATGTCGTACTCGACCCGGGTGCCGAAGCGCTCCGCCTGCTTGCGGAACTCCTCCATCAGGTCGGGGCCGGTCACCCCGGTCGGGAAGCCCGGGTAGTTCTCGACCTCGGTGGTCGTCGTCAGCTGACCGCCGGGCTCGGGTCCGGCGATGACCAGGGGCTCCAGGTTGGAGCGGGCGGCGTAGACCGCAGCGGTGTAGCCGGCCGGGCCGGCGCCGAGGATCAGGACCTTTGCGTGGATCGTCTGCGTCGACATCGCGGCGGAGGATACGTTCGCGAGGCATGGGTCACAAGCCGAGACCCTGGGCTCTCCGCTGCGGCTGCGGCTGCGGCTGCGGCGTGGCGGCTGTGTATGTGCCTACCCGCCTTTGCGACCTATGCGCGGGGCCCTGCGCTCGTGGGGGCCATCGACGGGGCGGGCGGCGTCAGGAGGAGGCCGAAGAGGAACCCTAGAATAAAGCCGGCGACGTGGGCGGTCGACGAGACCGCCGCGGCGAGGGCGTCGAAGACGAGCTGGAGGCCGAAGATGAGGATGAGGCCGCGGATCTGCGCCTTTCCGCGGCTGCTCTTGCGGATCGTCGGTCGTCGCAGCGATGCGGCGAGGGTCGCCCCGCCGAGGCCGAGGATCGCCCCCGACGCGCCGACGAGGATCTTCGGGCTCCCGAGGTCGGAGATGAGGACCACGGCGAGCGCTGCGAGGACACCGGCGGCGACGTAGATCACGACCATCCGAGCGCGGCCGAAGAGGGGCTCGACAAAACGGCCGAAGAAGCGGAGGCCGATCAGGTTGAAGACCAGGTGGAGGAGGCCGGCGTGGAGGAGCGTCGAGGTGATCAGACGCCAGCCCTCCGCGGCCGAGAAGAGCGAGGTCGCCAGCGCGCCCCACTCGTAGAGGTGGAGCGGATCGAGCGGATCGCCGGTGACGCTGACCAGCACATGTACGGCGATGAGCACCCCGCCGATCGACCAGGTCAGGGGCAGACGATCGGCGCCGCGACCCTCGAGCGCCGCGATCTCGGCGAGGTGCGGGGCCCGTCGGCGGAGGATCTCGAGGACCTCTGTGAGCGCCTGCGAAGGTGAGGGCGGTCGGTCGACGCACTCCTCGATGACCCGGCGGTAGGCCGTGATGTGCTGGCTCGCGATCCGATCGCCGCGGTGGCGCTGCGCAGCTTCGTCGAGGGTGCGCAGGGCAGCCTCGCGGTCCCCTGCGCGGGCGATCGCCAGGGCGCAGGCGATCACCGGCTCAGCCGGGCCGAGGTAGGCCCGCAGCAGCTCCGCGTGGTAGCGGGTGGTCGCGACGTCGCCGACCAGCGCGGGGAGGAAGACGCTGACGAGGGCGAGGTGCTCGGGCTCTTGGAGGTTGGGGTCGGCGGAGCCGAAGGCGTGGAAGGCCGCGGCGATCGCCTCGCCGCTCTCGGTGGTCGTCGCGATCGCCCGCAGGTAGGCGAGGCCGAGGCCGCTGGCGAGGAGCTGGCGCTGGGTCTTCGGATCGCCGAGGTGCTCGAGGACCGCCTGGGTGTCGCCCTGGAGGTGGGCGATGAGCGCGGGGAGGAGCGCCGCCATCTCCGGGCTCTCCTCGGAGAAGTGCTGGATCTCGGCCGCAGGCTCGCGGCCAGCCCGAAGATCGGTGATCAGGCGGTGGAAGCGGGCGCGCTCGCGGAGCGCCGCCGAGGGATGAAGGGTCGAGGCGACCCGGGCGAGGGCGACGCCTCGACGCTCGGCCCCGCGGCGCAGCGCGTCTTGGGCCGCGGACATCAGCTGCGCGGGCGCGATCAGGAGGACGGCGACCAGGGCGAAGGCGACGACGCCGGCGGTCTCCGGGGCGAGGAGGAAGGCGACGAGCGCTCCGCCGACGACGGTCGCGAGGGCCAACCACCACGAGCGTGACTGCGCCCACGGGATCCCGCGCAGGGCGCTGGCGAGCCTGGCGACGGCGATGACCGAGACCAAGAGGAGCGGCATGAGGAGATCACCGGGGCTCACGCGCTAGCAGACATAGCACGGCCTCGCCCCGACCTGCCCGGCCCCGACCTGCCTCGCCCCGACCTGCCTCGCCCCGACCTGCCCGGCCCCGGAGGAGGCGGATGAGCGCCGTCATCTTGGACCCACCGAGCGGGGGGGTACAATCGCGGCGATGCTCGGCCGCAACCTCCTCGCACTCGGCCCCGTACTCGCAACTCCGGTCGTGATCGCGGTTCTCCTCCTCGGCTGTACACCGCGGGCGACGCCGGCGACATCGACCCCTGAGGCTCCACCAGCGCAGGCTGAGCCGCCTCCGCCCAAACGGATCGATCGCCAGCTCGAGGCGATCGCTGACGAGGTCGATCCCGGCGAGGTCGAGCCGCTGCTCACGGCGATGCCGGAGTGGTTGGCGGACAAGCTCCGCCCCTACATCCCCGAGGGAGAGGCGCCCGCCGAGACCCTCGCCCGCGCCCGCGAGCACCTCGCCGTCTGGGATCAGGATCAGGCGAAGGGGACGACGGGCGTCGACTCGCTGACCAAGCTCGGCGCCGCGATCTACCTCGGCGAGCGCCTCCTCCTCGCCGAACCCGAGGACGGGTCAAAGGACGGAGCAAAGGGTGGAGCAAAGGGTGGAGCAAAGAACGACCCTGACCTCCTCGTCCACCTCACCAAGCTCTACGCTCTCCTCGACCAGCCCATTTTTACCGAGGAGCAGGGTTTTTTCCGCCAGAGCTTCGCCCTGATCATCGACGCCGCCGCCCGCGAAGGTGTGCTCTCGGAGCAGCGGCAGGTCGGCGAATTTCTCGCCTTTCTCGAGACCGCGGTCACCCGCGCGGGCCCGCTCAAACGTCGGAGCGCGGCCAAGCTCCTCCACGATCACCCCGACCACCCTGAGGTCGCGACCGTGATCGCCATCCTCGCCGACGACTCGAGCCGGCGGCAGGAGTTTGACCGCGCCCTTGAGCTCTCCCAGATCGCCGTCGACCGCGACCGCGACATCACCGAAAAAGGCCTCCTCAAGCACGCCGCCCACGCGTTTGTCGCCCTCAAGATCGAGGCAGGCGACGCCGCCCGCGAGCAGGCGATCGCCAAGGCGCCCGCCGCTGGCGAGAGCAGCCGCAAGGCCTTCGACGAGCGGCTCGCCCGCGTCGATCGCCTCCGCGCGAGGGCGGTCGAGGTGACCGAGCTCGCCGCGACCGCGACCGCAGCCGCGGCCGCGGAAGAGCCGCTGGAGGCTCAATTTCGCCGCGGGCACCTGCTCATCCTGCTGGGTCACTACGACGAGGCCAGCACCCTCTACGAGGAGCTCAAGGCGAGCCACCCCGAGGACGCCCGCCCCTACGCGGGCCTGACCAAGGTCGCCCTCGCCCGCAACCTCAGGTTTACGGGCGATCTGCCGATCCAGGACGGCCGCGGCCTCGAGAACCAGGACCGCGACTTTTTCGAGGTCTCCCTCGGCCTCGCCTCCGGGCGGATGATGGGCGAGGTCATCCCCGCCGCCCGCGACGACCCGGACAAGATCGACACGATCGTCGGCGAATTCCTCGACCAGGTCCGCGAGGACGCCAAGGCCTGGGCCGCCTGGGAGCCCGGCCGCGCAGCGGTCCTGATCGCCCTCGTCGACGGCATCGACAGGGCCCTCCCCCTCGGGCTCAAGGGCGACCTCCGCAAGCTCCAGCCTGCCCTACGACGGCTCGTCAGCGACTTCGACAGGGTCCGTAAGCGACACCCTGAGGTCCGCGAATCCTGGCAGGCCACCTACGTCGCCGCCCTCTTCGCCAAGAGCAAGGCGAAGGCCTGGAAGACTGTCATGGAGCCGCTCCCGGAGCCGCTCGCCGCCGACCTCGAGCTCCAGCGCCAACGCCTCGAGACTCTCCGCAACATCATCTTCCTCTGGGAGCAGGGCGACCCGCTCGCCGACCTTGAGGCAGCGTTGGCGACCGTCCCCGAGGCGCTCGCCGCCGACGATGTTGTCATCGAGACCAACGCCCTCCTCGACTACCTCCGGCTGCGGGGCGGAGACCTCAACGCTGGGGCCCGGGCGGTCGACGTTTATGCACAGCTCGCCGAGCGCCGCTCTGGCGCGGCCAAGGCCCAGGCCCTCGCCAACCTCGGCGTTCTCCGCTCGCTCAGCGGTGACGCGGCCGGTGCGATCGCCACCTGGGAAGAGGCGATCGCCATCGCCGACGAGCGCGGCCGCGACATCATCTACCTCAACGCCGCCGTCCAGGGGCTCAGCCCCGCCATCCTCCAGAGCCTCGAGACCCTCAGCGCGAGCAAGCACAGCGCCCTCATCCGCCTCCAAGCGCTCGCCTGGCGGGCCGAGCTCGCGACTCGCACCGGCGATGGCGCTGAGACAGCGCTCGAAGAGTACCGCGCTGCCGTCAGCGCCGAGCGCAGCGGCGAGCTCCGGGCCAACCTCCCGCTCGCCGGCTTCGGCATCCTCTCGACCGGGGACTTCAACGCCAACCTCGCCTACAGCGTCGAACAAGCCCTGCTCATCATCCTCAAGGTCAACGCCGACCCCTGGCTCATCCCCCCCGCGCCCCTCACCCTCCCTGGAGCGCTCAAGAAGCTCAAGAAGCTCAAGAAGCCTCGGGGCCCGAGCCCCAAGAGTCCTAAGAGTCCTAAGAGTCCCAAGGCGGCCGGGAAACCCAGCGCCCAGAAGTAGGTCGTCGGACTGAGCGGAGCTCTCCTGCGCCTGACCATCGTCGAAGGGAGGTCAGGTGCTCGACCTCGGTCTGGCCCACCTCGGCGACCGCGGGCCCGCGCGGCCGATCTTCGCGAGCACGCGAGGCCTCCCGGGCTGAGCGCGAGGCCCTCGACGCCTCGGCGTGCGCGGCGTGCCCCTACTTTCCTTGTTCTAGTATTCTAATATTCTTACGGGCGAAGGACGGCCGCCTCAGGTCGCGACAGAGCGCGGAGAGCTTCGGTCACGCCGATCTGCGAACCTCCGCCCGCCTCCCGAAGGATGTGAAGGTCAAGGCCAAGGTCGAGCCCAGGCTCTGGCGCCGGCGCTCCCTTGGCCCCGCCAGCGTCCGTCGGGCAGAGCCAGGGCAGGTTCTCGTCGTCCATGGTTGGTTCGACGCCGAGGTCCATAAAGCTGAACTTCGGGTTTGTCGAGGTCGCGGTACCGCCGACGACGGAGAGATCCGCGGTCGGGACTGCGATGACGATCGCCCCGCCGCCCGAGGCGACACAGGGGGTCGTGCTCCCGTTGAAAGAGGTCATCCCGTCGATCGCGATCGTCACGTCCGACGGCGTTAGCATCATCGCCGAGAACGTTAGGAGAACCTCGCGCTCGTCCGGGTCGTCGGCGAGATAGTAAAACCCGCCGACGCCGAAGGAGCCGCCGACCCAGTCGAAGAGCACCGGGATCCGCGTGTACTCGGGGTCGGCCATCGCCTCGAGGAAGGGCTCGATCTCTGCGCCGACGGTCTCATTGCGCTCGCCAACCGCAGCCTGCACCTCTGCCTGCAGAGCAGCATCATCCTCCTGCGATGCGACCTCGACCCCCGCGAGGAGCTGGGCGACGGGGGCCTCGCCGTCTTCGACGCCTAGCTCCCAGCCCGCCAACCCGGCCCGCCGCAGGAGCAGGCCCGCGACGACCCCGAGGTTGTAGAACTCGCGCCCTGGGCTGAAGCTCCCCTCGGTGAAGAATACGCCGTCGTCGAGGTGCTCGATCGCGAGGTCGAGGAGCTCATCATCCCCAGCGTCGCAGCCGAGCTCAGCGAGCGCGCTCATCATCAGGCTCACGTACTCCGCGGATCCTTCGGTGCAGTCGTAATGGCGGCTCGCGGCCATCTCCTCGGCGTGCTCCGTCAGCAGCCGATCTTGCCAGTAGGCCGCAGCCCCGAGCCCTGCCCCCTCTTCCATGATCTCTGCCCGGAGCGAGCGCTGGAGCTGAGCCCGGAGATAGCGCGGCTCCCAAGGCTCCGGATAGGCGGCGGTACGGCTACCGTCGCCGACGTTCCAATCATTTTGCGAGCTGAGAAAGTGGAAGCCTTCGTGGAAGGTCAAGGTGGTCGTGAAGTCAGGCCAGGGCGGAGCCCCGTTCTCCAGCTCGTAGGCATCGTTGAGCTCTTGCCCCCAATCGAGCGAGATCCCCAGGGTCCGCGCACCGTTGATCGAGCCGACGTTGAACACCGCCGACCACTCTGCGGGCAGAGTGTCGAGCGGCCCTTCAGTGACCACTGGGGGCTCGCCTGCGCCGTCGAGGAAGTTCCAGACCCAGGCGGTATTCTCGACCTTCGACGCGAGGAGGACCTGGCTCGCGCGATAGCTCGCCTCTACATCGGGCCAGATTCGCTCAGGACAGGCGTACATCGCCACGCCGAGGTCCCCGAGGATCTCCTCCACCCGGGTCAGGGGCTCGCCGGTCGTCGCCGATGTCGTCGCCGATGTCGTCGCCGATGTCGTCTCCGATGTCGTCGCGCCCGTCGTCGTGTCTTGGCCCGTCGTCACTCCGCCCGAGCTGCCCGTCCCCGCGGTCGCCTCGTCTCCGGTCGTCGAGCTCTCGCCAATGGTCGCGGTCGCCCCTCCCCCATCATCACCGGCGCAGCCGACGAGGAGAGAGGCGGTCAGCGCCAGGGCGGTGTGGTTCATCAGAGGCTTGGGGCTCATCAGAGGATGCTAGGCGACCGACTCCGCGCCGACAAGTCCAGCGAGGCGAGGCGAGGCGAGGCGAGGCGAGGCGAGGCGAGGCGAGGCGAGGCGAGGC
>Ga0316189_10003326_pt1 | contig 15639 bp, 18 predicted proteins | sample LowCovwburrow_MG_FD_204930 | JGI IMG/M metagenome (GOLD analysis project Ga0316189, IMG submission 204930) | Coastal sediment microbial communities from Maine, United States - Lowes Cove worm burrow | ecosystem: Environmental > Aquatic > Marine > Coastal > Sediment | place: USA: Maine... | reverse complement strand
TCCTGAACCGCGCTTTCAACACTAGCTACACTGGTGGCGATGGCTCTGTTCTAGTTGGCTCTGCACATCCAGAGGCTACCGGCTCTCAGAGCAATATCCTGACTGTTGCAGCTGACTTGTCAGAGGCCTCACTTGAGGATATGTGCATTCAGATTATGAATGCTACAGACTCTAAAGGCTTGAAGGTTTCTCTGGTTGGTAAGAAGCTGATTGTTCCACCTCAGCTTACCTTCGAGGCAACTCGTATCCTGAAATCACAGCTTCAGTCTGGTACTGCTAACAACGACATCAATGCTCTCCGTGAAAGCGGCATGATCACTGATGGTATCGTTGTGAACCACTACCTGTCTGATCCAGATGCTTGGTTCGTTAAGACCAATGCAATGGAAGGCTTGATCTATCAGGAGCGTCGTGCTACTGAGTTCGCTAAAGACAACGACTTCGACACTGAGAATGCTAAGATGAAAGGTAGCGTTCGATTTGGCGTAGGTTGGGGTGACTGGCGTGGCGTTTACGGATCTCCAGGGGCTTGACGGCACACTTATAATTCCATATAATGCCTAGATCTTTATAGATGGAGGTTGACTATGGAATGCATGGTGTGCAAGCGGAATAAGAAGATAGCAGCGCGGGGCTTATGCTCCGCCTGCTATTCTCGCTTAAGAGAAAGAGGAACAACAGATTACGCGGAGAAGAGGGTCAGGCATAAGTGTGAGGTAGACGGTTGCGAAAGCATATCTGTTGCCAAGTCATTATGCGACCTACACTATCGCAGATATATGAAGTATGGCGATGTTAATGCGGATAAAAGGCCAGAATCATGGGGCGCTGTTTGCAATCACCCGCTTACTAACACATACAAGTGGTTCATGAGGAATCGCAACATTCGTGCCGTTTGCAAAGAATGGCAGGATGATTTTTTACAGTTCATCGCAGACGTTGGCGATAGGCCAAGCGATAGGCACAAGCTAACAAGGGTTGATGCATCACTACCAATAGGCCCTGATAACTTTTATTGGAAAGAAAATACATTCAGTAGAGGATCTTCCGAAGACAAAAGGGCTGCGGCGGCAAGATATCAGAGAGAATACAGGAAGATGCACCCGCAGAAGATGAAGCATGCAGACTTGGCTAGGCACTATGGAATTTCCCTGAAGGAATACAATGCAATGGTTGAGTCACAAGATGGTAAGTGTGCAATTTGTGGCGTAGATGAAACTCTTGAAATACGAGGTAAGACGGTTCGCCTTGCTGTCGATCACTGCCACACTACTGGCAAGGTTCGCGGCTTACTATGTGCCAAATGCAATCAAGGTATAGGCTGCCTAAAGGATGACGTTGAATTGCTGCAAAGCGCAATCGACTATTTAAGAATTAAGCAGCCTGAGATTACAGATGATGAGCTTTCAGAGTTCTCATCAAGATTGAGAGAGTCAAAGAAAGGCCGATTAGGCCACTAACAGATCCATCTCGGATCGCTAAGGCTGCCATTTGGCGGCCTTTCTAGCATCATTGCCATGCTGTGAGTAGACACTATACTACTCCGAACGAGCATAAAGATTCCCAAACGGGAAAGCTTGAACCAAATAGACTTTGGTTAATACAACCACCCCAAAGGGGTTATTTAGGAGGCTTCAATGCCATATTCAAACTATCCAAACGGATTCGCTAACGGCGTAACTGTTCGCGGCATCCCACTTGCTCAGGCTCATCCTGGTCAGGTTTTCTATGTAGGAAACTCCACAACTATCGGCGCTCCACAGCTTGTTGGTGGATCTGACGGCAATAAAGGCACGATTCAGGCTCCATTCGCCACTATCGATTATGCTATTGGCAAGTGTACTGCTGGCCGTGGCGACATCATCTATGTTCTGCCAGGTCATGCTGAGTCAATCACATCAGCAACTACCATTGCTGCCGATGTTGATGGCGTTGCAATCGTTGGTTTGGGTACTGGTACAGACCGACCAACACTGACCTACACAACTGCAAACACTGCAACCATCAATGTGACTGCTGACAATGTAAGCTTCAAGAACATCCTGTTCGTTGGCAACTTCCTGTCAATCGCATCTGCAATCACTCTCGGAGCTGCTGCATGGTGTACTGTTGAGGATTGTGAGGCTAAGGATACATCTGCTATCTTGGGCTTCCTGTCATTCATCACCACCACAGTTACAGTTAATGCAGATCATCTGCATGTGCTTAACAACAGGATTCATCAGATTTCCACCACCAACACTGTTGCGCCTATCGTTATTCTCGGAACCATGACCGGCCTGACAGTTAATGATAACCGCGTTGTATCCAGCGTTGCCCATAACAACGTATCGCGCCTTGTAAGTCACGCAGCTCTTGTTATGACTGATCTGGAAGTTATGCGCAATAAGGTTTTCAGTGTTAATACTGATACAGCTACCGGCGCTGCTCTGCTGACCACTTCAGCAATCACTGGCTCTGGCATCATCGCTGACAACGTAGTTCGCGCACTTGATGTTGCTGCTGCCATCATGGTCACTGCAACGGCTGTTCAGTACGGCTTGTTCAATAACCTGTATATCGGTGACGGTACTTCAGTGTCAGGCTTTGTGCTTCCAGCAATCGGCTCAGACGCTTAAGCCTTGCAATACAGATAAACCGTAGTATAGTAATAACCCAAATTAGGGGCTGGCGTTTGCTGGCCCCTTTTTTTATACGCATTAAGAATGAAGAACACAGGAGATTAAGAGATGCGACCATTTGAGATTGATGTAGATCCGGCAAACGTTGACCCTAACGGCATGTGCGCAGCCATTACTGGCGCTGGCCCTTGGACGATTGCAGACGCAGAGTTTGTTGCCACAAATTCGGGCGATTCACTGGCCCATAGATTAAATCTTACAAGTGCTGCGGCTCTTGGAGCGATATCCATCACGCTTGTTGGTACAGATGCAGATGACAAGCCATTAACCGAGGTGCATGCTGGCCCAGCCTCAAATACCGTTGAAACATTGAGTTACTTCAAGACACTTACCAGTGTCACCGCAAGCGCCACGCTCGGAGCTAACACTATGGACATTGGATGGGTAGATGAGGTTATGACCGCAACCTATCCAATCAACTGGCGTGGCTCAGAAGCTGCAACCTATGCAGTGAATGTTACAGGCACTGCCAACTATACAGTTCAGGAGACCTTCATCGATGTCCAGAACGTCACTGCACCGGCACAGAGCGGCGCTTGGTACGGACTGAGCGCACTGGCCGCCAAGACTGCTGATCTAGCGTCTGTTGGCACTGTCAACGCGACTGGTATGCGATTTGTGCTTAACTCATACACTGACACAGCAGAAGCTCAGATTCAGGTAGTTCAACACTGATGAGAATCACATCACCTAACGAGGGATACTCCTACCGTCCAGGAGATTACTGGATGATATGCGACTTATGCGGTTTGAAGTTCCGCCGATCTGAGATGCGCAGGCGGTGGGATAACCTATGGGTGTGCACAAATGATTGGGAGCCAAGGCATCCACAGGAGTCAGTGAGAGGCGTGAAAGAGCGCATCGCTGTTCCTGTTGCAAGGCCGGATGCCGAAACTCCCACAATGATCACGACACCAATAACGCAGGATGACTTATAATGGCGACTAGCGGATCTACTGACTTCAACACGACTGAATCATCCATTATTGATGATGCCCTGCTAATGCTGAACGCATTTGATCAGGAGGAGACTATACCTGCTGCTGATTATGCGAAGGCAAGGCGCATGCTGAACATGCTCAAGAATATGCTTGCTACAAAGGCGAATCTATGGACTACGACTGACGTTGATCACACCCTTACACCTGGAACAGAGAGCTATACCGTTGGCACTGGCTTGAATATCGACACTGCTCGCCCTCTTCGCCTACTTCATGCAAGGCGCACTGATGGCAGTGGAAACCAGATAGCAATGGATGTTGTATCGCGCCAGTATTACATGGACTTGACAACCAAGAGCACGCAGTCGGCTTGCTTGCAGGTATATTATGACCCACAGTTAGCCAATGGTGTCCTTTACTGCTGGCCTACTGGCGACACTAACAACACATCTATCACGCTAACCTTCCAGCGCCCTATTGAGGATTTTGATGCGACAGGCAACAATCCAGACCTGCCACCTGAATGGCATCTGCCACTTGTCACGCTTCTAGCCAGAAGGCTCGCCCCATCCTATCTAGGCAGTGCTCCACAATGGCTGCAGGTTGAGTCTGAGCAGATGATGCAGATGGTTGAGTCGTGGGATGAAGAAGAAGCCCCTATGTCATTTCAGCCAGCGAGTATGTAAGTGGATATCCCTCTAACCTTCGAGCATAGCGACTCTGCTCAAGATAATCCGCAAGAGCTTATCAATATGTACGTTGAGATTGATGCCGGTGGCGGTGAGGCTCCTTATGTATTGAGGGGGACTCCTGGGCTTGAGCTTTACAAAGACACTGGCGATGCACGTGAAACAAGGGGTGGATACATTCTTGAGGATGATTCTCTTCTCACTGTGATTGGCGACAAGCTCTATAAGATAACATCTGCACTTGTGCAGACTACAATAGGGACGCTGTCAACCAGCACTGGCGTTGTTGAGTTTACCGAAAACCCTACTCAGGTGCTGATTGTAGATGGCTCCACCCCTGGCTATGTGTATACCATTGCAACCAGCACGCTTGCTGCTGTTGTATCAACGATCACCCCTGAGTCGATCACATTTCAGGACACCTATGGTATTGCATCAGAAAACTCCCTAGAAAGGATATATATATCAGGGATCAATGACTTCACATCATGGGATCCATTGGATTTCACGACTACAGAGGCGCAGCCTGATCCTATCGTTGGCGTTTTCTCCATCCATGAGGATGTGTGGGCATTTGGCTCAAAGACTACTGAAATCTACTACAATTCAGGCGCTGCTGATTTTCCTTTCATTCGCAGGCAGGGAACAGTCCTTGATATCGGATGCAGCTCACAGTACACCATTGCTAAAGCTGAGAATCAGCTGTTTTGGCTTGATGATAAGGGATTCGTAAGGCAAGCGTCGGGCTATCAGGGTGCAATCATCTCATCGCGGAAGCTAGAGCGTGATATTGCTGGCAAGGATTGGTCAACGGCTAAAGCGTACACATACGCGCAGGCCGGACATACATTCTATGTGCTGATATTCAACGACACGACATGGTGTTATGACCTATCCACTCAGAAATGGCACAAGAGATACGGACTGAATAAAGCTTGGGCTGCAAACTGGATTCACCAGAAAGGGAACCTTGTTGTTGCTGGCGACAGTCTCAATGGCAAGATTTACCGGCTAAAAACTGACACGTACACAGATGATAGCAACCCAATACGATGGGAGGCTACAACTCGCGAAGTTCAGATGGATAGGAAGAAGGTCAATCACCGATCACTTGAGTTAATTATGGGCGTTGGCGCTGGTAGCGGTCAGATTATGATGAGCTATTCAGATGACCGTGGCAAAACATGGAGCAATGAGAAGATCCGTGAGTTTGGCCCTATCGGTGAATATGGAAAGCGTGTAATGTGGAAGCGTTTGGGCGCATCAAGGAACAGGATATACAAGTTTGCCGGAACCTCAGAGCTTGACCGCACATTGATCGCGGTGAATCTCATAGGAGAGCCACTTGGCGTTTAGCACCTTAAAGCTGCCGTTCTCCAAGTTCATGGATGATAGGTTTAACGATATATCAAGACCGTGGCGCGACCTTCTTGAGGCAATGCTTATGAATATGTCTGACATATACACCAGCGGAGAGAACAGGTTCACGGTTGTTGATGCAACTACATCGCTCACAGCAGGAAGCAGTCAGATAATCCTTGTTGATGCAACAGCAGGCGCAGTAACTGTGACGCTGCCAGCCATTGCTGATGCGCCAAAGTACAGATACATCATTAAAAAAATAGACTCATCTGCCAATTGGGTGACAGTTGACGCAGACGGATCAGAAACGATTGATGGAGCATTGACTATGGTTATTTCTACTCAGTATGACGCACCAAGCTTTGTTCCTCATGGCACAGAATGGAGCATAGTATGAGTTTCTATGGATGGGTGCGAGATACGGCAGGGAACCTATTTGGATCTTCTGCATATCCAATCAATACTAAGGCAGGGACTGGAGACTTAACAAATGATGCGTGGGGAACTCTAAAAGTTTCCAATGAAGTTTCAATTTTTCATGGCGTGTTCACTTATGATATTCCTACATCCATGTGGCTCGTCACTGAAGATGGCGTAGAGGTTCCAACTGCAACGTCAACAAGGGTCACATCTATAGCAGGCAGAGCCAACGTAACATCTGGAGCGACCCCAACCAATAAGGCAGTCATGGAGACTCGCAGGCATCCAAGGTATCAGCCGAATAAGGGCGCACATTGGGCTGGCTCTTGTGGATTCCCTGACGCAAGTTTGGATGGCATCTGCAAGGTTGGCATGCTTACCAATGGCGAGAGTGGTGTATATTTCAAGACTAAAGGTGATGGCGAACTATACGCATGCATCACATCGGCAGGCGTAGAGACACATGAGGAACTAATAACCTTCCCGTTCACCATTGATATTACAAAGGGCAATGTCTATGACATTCAGTACCAATGGCGTGGAGTAGGCAATTACAAGTTCTTTGCTGGCAATCCTGCAACAGGTGCTATTGAGCTTGTCCACACTATCGAGTTCCTGAATACACTTGACGCATCATTGTCCATTGATAATCCAGCCATGAGCTTGGGCATGAGCGCAGAGAACGTCAGCCAAGAGGTTAGCGTTTGGGCTGGCTGCTTTGATGTTGGTTCAGAGGGCGGACAGAGGGAGAAGATCCAGTATGCACAGCATTCAGTCACGCAGGCTATAAATTCACCTAACCCACTAACAGCCATCAGATCACCACTCTTGATCGCTGGCAAGGTAAACACAAGAGACATTGAGCTGTTAAGGCTCTCTGCATTTTCTACAAAGAAGGCGACCATTGAAGTTTATAGAACAAGGGACTTGACGCTCCTTACTGGTGGCACATGGAATACGATACAGACAGGCAGTTATATCGAAGCAAACGATACGCTGACCGCCGCCACAGTCGCGTCAATGGAGCTTTTTACAACGATGAAACTGCAACCAAACACTTACTTTTCAATAGATAATCCGCACCCTGAAGCTGTGGAGCTTTATCTTGTGCATGGTGATTACCTTGTCTTTTACCTTACTTCTGGGACTACACCTACGATTGATCTTTCAGTTGAGTGGGGCGATGAAATCTAATGAATAACGAGAGGTCGAAATAATGGCAGCATCACGCGCACAAGTTAATCTAAATAAAGCACCAGCACTACCGGCTGCACAGAATTTTGCAGAGCTTCAGGCACAGATACTAGCTCCAGCACAGCTTGCCTCGCAGGTCTCGGCTCTAAGAGATAAGATAAGCAACTCTAGCAACCGCACTAAGACAGCACAGTTTAAGACACAGCTTAGAGACCTAACCTACTCTCAGGAGGTGTTGAAGAGGCAGGTTGCTGGCGTAGGTGCATACACACAGAAGCTCAATAACGTCAAGGCTGCTGAAGCAGCATATAACCGAAACCCGAATCCTCAGACTGGCAAGATATACAACGATGCTCTTTCAATGGCTCTTGTTGTCCCTGATATGCCAGACAAGCGTGGAGTTAAGAAAGCCAATCCAGCAGCGCAATCTCTTGATATTGCAGCGCAGGAGATGGGCTTCGATACAGCAGCAGCAAGTGAAAAAGTAAATCAGATGGTTGCCAAGGGTCATGTAACGAGGGAGGCAGCAGACAGTTGGGGTAAGGTACTGACAGGTGCTCTCACTGCTGGTTCGGTTGTAGCAGCTGCTGCTGTAGCTATTGCTAATGGTGGGACTGCCCTTCTGGGAGCTATGGCTCCTACTACTGGAGGAGCTACCGCAGCTGGTGGCGCAGGCGCTCTAGGAGGAACTAGCTCTGTCGCAGCAGCAAACCCTCTCATGGCCGCAAATGCTGCATCTCAGGCTGGAGTAGGAAGCGCACTGACAAGTGGTGGAAACCTGATGGCTGCTAATGCAGCAGGGCAGGTCGGTATGGGTTCAGCTCTAGCAAATGCTGGAATCACAGCGGCTGGCGCTGCAATCAACCCCACGCTCGATGCTATGAATGTCGTTGATCTTGGCGGGACTTCACCTGTTGGATCTACTAATGCTGCTGGCCTTGGCACTCCCAGCCCAACGGCACCACTTGGCACAACTCCACCCCCTGGACTGTCTGCAATAGGCAGCGCAGCATCTAAAGCATCATCTATATTCGGAGGCATCAGTAATGCTGATTTGCTCAAAGCTGGAGTTAGTGCTGCATCGATAGGAGCAGGAGCATTGTCAGCGTCACAATCAGCAAAAGCAGCGTCAAGAGCCTCTGATGCAAGCGTTGCTGCTACGGACAGGGCTACTCAGACACAGTGGGATATGTACAAGCAGAGCAGAGCAGACCAGATGCCTTGGCTTGAGGCTGGCAAGAAGTCGCTGGCAGACCTTAGCACTCAGATTGAGGCTGGCCCTGGTGACTTCACAAAGTCCCCTGGATATGAATTCAGGCTGAAAGAGGGTGAGAAGGCAATCCTACGCAATAAGGCTGCAACAGGTGGAGTTGCGAGTGGCGCAACACTCAAGGCGCTGGAGAGCTACGCTCAAGGCACTGCATCCAATGAATATGACAGGTTCCTATCGCGCTACTACGACAGGCTCAAGCCTCTTCAGTCTATGGCAGGCGTTGGTCAGACCACGGCAACCAATGTTGGAGGTCAGGCGCAGCAGACAGGGGCTAATGTTGGCAACCTTCAGACTCAGGCAGGGCAGGCTCAAGCCGGAGGATATATCGACAGAGCAAACGCATGGACAGGCGCTCTGCAGGGTAGTGCTAATGCACTTGGCACAATATGGGGTAATCGCTAATATGTTTTTCTTAATAGGAGATTTCAATGGCTAGTAGATTGAGAACATTCGACCCATCGCAGGCCGTTGACCGTTATTATCAGGGTCAAGACAGGCAGCGCGCAAAATCCCTTCAAGACTACCAAGTGGGCAGACAGCAGAAGGCAGATGAGCGTGCTGATATAACTTTCCAGCAGCAGCAAGAGGATCGACCCAAGCTACAGGCTATTGCAGATCGCAAGCAGAGTGTGGCTGATGATCAGAACCTGCAGCAGGAAGCCTTGCGCATGGCTACAATGATCAATCCTGATGCCCCTGACTTTAATGAGCAGGTTATGGCAGGAATGGACAGGTACACTCAGAAGATGACTGAGCTTGGCTATGATCCACAGGTCATCAGGGCACATTCTGAAGAGGTGTTCAATAGTGGCGCACTTACCCCTGACGGTATCAAAGTACTGCAGGAGAAGGCTGGCATGAGACGCAAGCCTGATGAAGACAAGGGGCTTTCAGCATATCAGTTAGAAAACCTGCGCCTTGGTTACGAAAGGCTGAAGCCAAAACCTATGACACCACTGCAGGAAAAGCAGATGTCTAAGATGGAGAGAGAAGAGGCTGCTGCTAAAACCAAGTCTGTCGATGAAACCGCATCGGCAATCGCTGCAATGGATAGCACTATTGGAACAATCGACAGGCTGCTTGAGGGTGACGCACTAGAGAAGGCTGCTGGATGGCAGTCAACATTCCCTACGGTTGGAGGCACTGACGCTGCAAACTTTGAAGCAATGCTAGAGACACTCCAGAGTCAGGCATTCTTGTCACAGGTTAAGCAGATGAAAGGCATGGGCGCGCTCTCTGAGAATGAGGGCAAGAAACTCGGCGCTGCTATTGGTTCGCTTGATCTATCTATGAGCGATGAAGCGTTGAGAAAAGAACTTGGGCGCATCAAGGATATTATGGGTGTAGCGAAGAGAAAGGCATCACTAATGAATGTTGATGTGCCTGCCACTCAGCAGGGCGGAGCCATTGACTTTGGGAGCCTTCCATAATGGACGTAACACTACCAAACGGACAGGTCTTAAATAATGTTCCAGACGGCACAACTAAGGCTCAGATTGTTGAGAAGCTGAAGGCAGGCGGACACGACGTTAGCTGGTACAGCGAGGCATCTGCTCCAAGCAGGCCACAGAGCGTTGACGAAGCCATAGCGCTTATTGGGCCAGAGGGTCAGATGGATGCCCCGTCGCCACGGCCTGAGCCACAGCCAGAACAGTCGCTGGCAGATACAGCCGTTGGCGCATTGGAGGCTGGCGCTGCTATGGCTACAGGAGCAACTACTGGCGCTCTCGGCTATGCCGGTGGCGCAATCAAGGGTATTGCTGAAGAGGTGGCATCTGGAGAGTTCGGCTCTTATGACGCTGCAGATAGGGCTAAGAAGAGTGCTGAGGCTGGTGCTGCTGCATTGACCTATGCACCACGAGGCGAATCAGGGCAAGAGATAGTCAAGACCGTTGCAGGGGCGATTGAGCCACTAGCCGCGCTGACTCCTCTAACTGCTGAGATCTCTGCAATTCTGGCAATGCCAAAGGGCGCAAGGATAAAGACAATTACGCCAGAGCAAATAGATTCAGCTGCACCATCTATTGCAAAAAGCATGGCTGAAAAGTTCCAGACCCCATCCAAGAAGAAGATTGCTGCACTGATTCAGGAAGATCCAAGGAATACAGAGGTTGTAAAGTATATCGTCAAAGGCTCAGGCAGGGTAGGCAAAGACAAGAACGCTATGGAAGCCATAAGGCAGGGCTTTGATGAATCAGTGATAGCAGCAGTGAAGGGGTCTAAGACTCAAGACGTTGAAAACATGCTGCAGATGATGAAGGTACTTCGTGCTGGCAAGAAAAACGCAGTATATGCAGCCGAGAACAGACCGACAGATATAGTAGGTGACTCTCTGGCGAGCAGGATTAAGCACACTGTTGGAGTGAAGAACAAGGCTGGTCAAGACATTAAGGCTGTCAGTCGAACATTAAGAGGCAAAGATGTTGATTACTCTGGCGCAATGGATGGATTCCTTGGAGAGCTTGCAGACAACGGTGTTAATCTTGAGTACAAGAATGGTCGCGTAATTCCCAAATTCAAAGGTTCTGCGTTCCAGGGGAATCAAGCATCCGAGCGACTGATTAAGCGCATAGTTAACAGGCTGTCAGATGCAGCAGGGAATGACGCTCTTGATGTGCATTTGGCAAAGCAGTTCATCAGCGAAGAAGTATCGTTCGGAGCCAAGTCAAAGTCTGGACTGCCAGCGAATGCAGAGATTATCGTGAAGAATCTGCGTAGAGGGCTTAATGAGTCACTGAACGATAGGTTTCCAGCATATAGAGATGCAAACTCTAGGTACTCAACAGCCAAGGGCGCATTAGACAACGTGCAGAAAGCAGTTGGAACATCTGTAGACCTGACTAGGGCAAATGTTGATAAGTCTTTGGGTACATCGCTGCGCAGGATACTCAGCAACGCTCAGTCAAGGGTTGGCCTTCTGGACTCAATCAAGGAGCTTGAATCGATAGTCAAGTCAACAGGCGGCAAGGTGTCTGATGACATTATCTCTCAAGTCATATTCGCAGATGAGCTTGATCGCATGTTTGGAGCACCAGCAAAAACATCACTCAAGGGTCAGACAGAGCAAGCGTTGAGGCGCGGTGCAGATGTGGCTAGAGGGCGTGGGCTGACTGAGATCGGCATTGACGTTGCAGGGACGCTTGTAGACAAGGCTCGTGGCGTAACTGATGAAAAGGCTATTGCAGCCATTGAAAAACTATTAAGAGACAAGGCCGGAAGGAGCAAATAATGGCATCAAGAGCAGGATACCCACTTTTCAAGGCATTCACTAACGCAGGCGCATTGCTTGTTGGTGGCAAGCTTTACACCTATGAGCCTGGAACAACCACTAATAAGGCCACATATACGGATGCAGGCGCTACAACGCCTCATACTAATCCTATCATCTTAGATGCAGCTGGCGAGGCCGAGGTATTCATTAGCGGAAACACTAAGTTCGTGCTAAAGGACGCTGATGATGTTCAGATATGGTCAAAGGACAATATCATCGACTCAGTATCAAGCACAGAGTCTTTATCTGGTGTATCTGGCGTTGATACGATTACCGCAAATGCTGCCAATCCACCAACTGCATACGCTGCCGGTCAGAGCTGGACTTTAACTTCTGCAGGCGCAAACACTGGAGCTGTTACTCTAAACATATCTGGCCTTGGGGCCAGGGCAGTTACCAGGAATGGAGCGACAGCTCTTGAGGCTGGTGATATTCCATCTGGAGCTTCTATAATGCTCATTGATGATGGCACAAGGCTGCAGATTGCAAACCCTGCAATTGTTTCCGCTACCACCACAAAGGCAGGGAAGGTAGAGCTTGCAACTAACGCTGAAACAGTAACTGGCACAGATACAGCAAGAGCAATAACTCCAGCCAACGCGACAGCTAAAATGTCTGCCCCTGGGCCTATCGGTGACACCACTCCATCAACTGGAGCATTCACTACTGTTAACGGGCGTGACATCGCTGCCGATGGCTCTGCCCTTGATATTGTCGTTATAGGTGCAACTCGGCAGACGTTTACCACATCTGGAACATGGACTAAGCCTTCTGGATGCAAGAAGGCACTTGCTCGCGTTCTTGGCGGAGGCGGTGCTGGCGGAGGCGTAACTGGATCTGGTACTGGTAATGCAGGCGGTGCTGGCGGAGGTGGTGGCGGATACGCAGAGAAGATGATTGATGTATCAGCAATCGCGTCATCTACTATTACTATCGGAGCAGGCGGAACTGGTGTTTCAGGAGCGGCTGGAAATGCTGGAGGTGACTCTACATGGGCTGATGGCACAAATACTGTAACTGGTGGCGGTGGAGGTGGAGGCAGCAGCGTAGCTTCATCTGCTACATCGACTCATGGCGGAGATGCCTCTATTGGTGCAGGCGGCGCTGGTACTGGCGGAGATGTTAATGGCACTGGCACACCTGGCGACAGGACTAACACTGATAATAACTTTAGTACAGCTATGGGCGGAGATGGAGGTGACTCTATATTAGGCGGAGGCGGCAAGGGGTCGATTGCGAATAATACCTCAACCGCAGGCATCATCGGATCTGGATATGGTGGCGGCGGAGGCGGTGCATCAAACGAGCTAAGCGCAACTAATGAGGCAGGCGGAAATGGTACAGATGGCATAATTATCGTTGAGGAGTTCTACTGATGAGAAGCGCACTAATTGAGAACGGAATTGTAACTAATGTGATCTTAGGTTCGATGGCTGGTTATATCCCATGCGGCAACGATGTAGGCAATGGATACTTGTATGATGGCGCTGTATTCTCAGCCCCTCCGCCACCTCCTGAAGTGTTGGCGGAAGAACAGGAGAAAAAGTGCAATGATATGAAGGGCGCTATGATGTCTCAGATTCTTGAGGGTCTAACTACAAATGGCATACTTATGGATTGCAGTTTGGCGAATGCGTCGGTATTTGATTTACGGTATAGGCATGCTGTGGACAAGTCATCTGCAACGATTAACATCACAGACTACAACAATAACACTCATCTTGCAGTTCCTATTGCTAATGCTCTTGCAATGAAGCTTGAAATAGGAGATCATCTTGTTGCATTAGATGACAAATGGCAGGCAAAAAGAACTTATATCAATGATGCATCTCGAACTATTGCAGAAGTTCAGGCTGTAACATGGGGATCGGTGGAGTAATGGCTAAGAAAACAAGAAAGGTTGCAAGCATCGTGCCGACAAAGCCACGGAGTAAGCCTCCAAAGCATAGGGTAGGCAAGAAACAAGTGAAGCGTAAGGCTTAACGGCTTGCGTAATCTTTTAATAGCTCTCGGCTTATGCCTTGTCGCTGGCAAGGGGCATTTGCTGTTTGATGGTGACGCTGAATGGTATGCGTATCAGTATGGATCAATAGCGCAGCAGTTCATTCTATCGGTGCTTTTATACACCAGATACGGATATGAGGCGCTGAAGGTCAAGTCAGCAGCCTATATCATCTGCGTATTGCCCCCTGTAGAGGCGATCTTGCTATACTCAGACGCTTTTCACCTTGAGTTGCTTGCCGTGACATCAATCGTCACAGTGGGATGGCTTGCGTTCGCTATTTTCAGATCATACGAAATCAATTCGGTAGTGCCGGATATTGGTCGCGTTTACATGGTAACACATAAGCCGGATGACTTTAAGACATTTGTGGTGTCGCTATTCAATCTGAAGATGCCGCTCGGTGGGTCAGGCGTATGGATCAACGGCAACACGTACTCTTTTCATCATGGTAAATTCGAGATGCATGCAAGACTGCCAGCGAATACAATATTTATTGAAACAGGAATAGAATCAAAGCCTGAGATTGAGGCTTATCTTATCGGTAAAATAGGCCAGCACTGGACGCTACTCAACAATTGCCTTACTACTTTGTGGAAGGTGCGCCATGTGCAGCAATGACGAATTGAAAGATGAAATAGACAGTCTTAGGGATGAGTTTGTGAAGTTCAAGGATGATACAGACAAGAGCATCAGGCTATTTGCAGTCCAGCTTGAAACGATTGATTCAGGACAGAAGGAGATGCTTGAGGTGTTCCATGCCGGAACTGGTGTGCTATCGTTTATCAAGCTTCTGGCAAGCATAGCTGCATCACTAACTGCAATCGGTGCATTCTGGTTTATGATAACGAACTGGTCAGGGTGGAAGGGGTGAATATGACTGAATCAATTTACGAACTAATCAAGCGGCATGAAGGGTTAAGACTCAAGCCATATAAATGTACTGCCGGAAAGCTGACTATCGGAGTTGGCCGCAACCTTGACGATAACGGCATATCAGAAGAAGAGGCAATGATGATGCTGCATGCTGATGTGCATAATTGCATTGATAGCCTGCATGCCTTCTCATGGTTCCACACTCTCAATGAGGTTCGCCAGAATGCACTGATTGATATGGTGTTCAATCTTGGCATCACAAGGTTCAAGAGGTTCAAGAAAATGATTGCGGCTTTAGACGCTGGCGATTACGGCAAGGCAGCAGATGAGGCACAAGATAGCGCCTGGTATAATCAGGTTGGCAGCAGGGCTGTTGAAGTTTGCACAATGATTAGGCATGGGGTGTAGATATGTCATTTGATCCATTATCAGCAGCATTAGACGTTGGCGGGAAGCTCATTGATAAGCTTATCCCTGATCCAGCAGCAAAGGCAAAGGCAAAGCTTGACCTGATGACCTTGGCACAGAATGGGGAGTTACAGGAACTTGAAACTCGCATGTCTGCAATCTTGGCAGAGGCTAATTCATCCGACCCTTGGACAAGCAGAGCGCGGCCATCGTTCCTATATGTGATTTACTTGATGATATTGGCCGCTATCCCTATGGGCTTTCTAACGGCTTTTAGTCCTGAGACTGCCCTAGCGGTAACAGAAGGCATGAAAGATTGGCTGGCGGCGATTCCTGACTCTATGTGGACGTTGTTTGGGGCTGGTTATCTTGGCTATGCCGGAGCAAGGTCGCTTGATAAGCGAGTTAAGAAATGATCGAGAAGATCAAGTCTAAAGCATCATGGCTCCTACATGGCGCTGCATACACTGGCCTGATAATATACGGCGCTAATCTTCTAATCGAACATGGCGAGATGAAAGC